>Ga0209208_10000066_pt1 | contig 99447 bp, 88 predicted proteins | sample S1TSphfallax_3_FD_187694 | JGI IMG/M metagenome (GOLD analysis project Ga0209208, IMG submission 187694) | Host-associated microbial communities from peat moss isolated from Minnesota, USA - S1T2_Fd - Sphagnum fallax MG (SPAdes) (version 2) | ecosystem: Host-associated > Plants > Peat moss >... | reverse complement strand
ATCGCCTCCCGCGCGAGGCGCTTTTGATCCGCCGCCCGCGTGTAGGCTTCCTCCTCTCTCGCAGAGGAATGGCCGGCCAAAGGGACGAGACCGGCGACGTCCAGTACGATCGTGTGGCCGCCGATTCTTCCGATCGTGGCCACTTTGGCTTACGCAAAGCGCAATCATGAATTGTGAGACTATCAGCGCCGACTTCCGGCTTACAAAAATCAACCGCGACGGCGTCGTCGTCTGGACGCTCAAGAAGATAGCTGAGTCTAGTGTTGAGACATGTCGAGCCGCCACCGGAGTATAGGAGCGGATCGGCTACGAGCCCCAAAAGGTGTGGTTCACAGATGCCAGCGCGCTTTCACCCATTCGAAGGCGAAGTGGGCGCCGAGCTTCGCCCCGATGATGAAGGCGGCGAGGGCGACCAGGAAAGGGCCCTTGATCCACCAAGACGTGTTTCGCCAGTCACGGTCGAGCGCCCAGCCGCCGGACGATCGTTTTGAATTCGCCGGTGAAACTGCGGGGGCGGCGTCGGGAGCGTCCCCGGAGCCGCGCGCATACCACGGTCGTTCGCCACTCATTGTACGTCACGCCTCCACTGGAACAGGAGGGGCCCAGGTTCGAAGTTTGAGACGATGATGAACCACTTCCCCACGACTTCAACTCTCGCGATCGCTATCTCCGCTACGCCACAGGCACGGCGGGCTCAACCTTCCCGATGACGGCGACATTGCTCAGTTCGCACCGGGGTCCCGTGCCCATAGCCCGCCGCAGCATGCGCGCCGACATAATCGCCCCTACGTCGCGCCGCGACGTGAAGTAGGGCATTTTTTGCTCGCTCGCGGCACCCCTCGTGCCCACAATCCAGTCATTCCTGCCGCGTGGTCGCTGTCTGCGAAACTTGATCTTCCGCAACCCGACGTCTGGAGATAGCCTGCGCAGCGCCACGGTTTTTTCAACCGTAGCCTTGCGAGACACCCTCAACCAATAGAGCTAATTTTGACGAGCGCCTCCGTAAAGAAGACGATCTTCAGCTACTACCAGCCGGTGACCGTGGCCGTCGTTTTGTTGGGATGGTCATTCGCGCCTTTGGCGTGGACCAAGAACCCTCTCTCCCTCGTAATTGCCTCTTCGATCACGACGGCGATGATCCAGGCCCTCGAGTGGATCAACGAGCGCCATGAGAGCTGGCGGCTGACCGGCCGCGAGTTAGCCACCGACCTGTTTTATGTGATTCTGAGTTCCACCGTGATCGCCTATGCGGGTGAGCATCTCGCGGACAAGCCGCTCGAAAACCTCAAGCACGCCTTGCATGTGTCCACGCCCTGGCTGGCCCAGCTGCCGCTAGCGGTGCAGGCGCTCATCGTGTTTTGCACCATCGAGTTTGGCCAGTATTGGATGCATCGGTTGATGCACGACACGCCGCTTTGGCTGACGCATGGGCCGCACCACCATATCACGCAGCTCAACGCCATGAAGGGGGCCGTCGGCAATCCGGTTGAGCTGTTTCTCGTGGGATTAAGCATTGTATCTCTTCTCGACTTTTCTCTCCCGGCTGTGTTTTGCGGAACCAACCTTGTGATCGCGGTCGCAGCATTCGCCCACGCCAACGTCCGCTTCGATCCGCCGCGTTGGTACTCCTTCTTCTTCACCACCATCGAGCACCACAGCCTTCATCACACGGTGGGCTTCGAGGAGACCCGGTGCAACTACGCCAACTGCTTCATTCTGTGGGATCGCGTCTTCCGGACCTATCGTGACGGCGAGGCTGAGATTGTGGGACAGGATCAACGTCGGCGGCTTTCGATCTGGGAGCAGTTCATCTTTCCGCTGCGGCCTTTGATCGAAACGATCAAATCATGGCAGCGGAGCGCGTCCCCCCTGTCCAGTTGAGAAGGATTAAGCCCCTGCCGTAAGCTCAGTGTGGGCTGAGCACGGCCTAACCGGCGCGGCCGCCAAACGCCTTGGCTCTCTCATAGAGGCGCCGTGTAAACCGATGAGAAGGGGGCGTTTTCAAGGACTTGCATCAGCGGGCGAGGAGGTTTCTCGCCCGACGTCGCTATGCCCTCTAGGCGTGATCTGCCCGTCGTCCGGTGAGGCATGGGAACGGTCGTCTCGCCACACCCGCCTCAATCTTTTGGCGGCTTGAGCGTACGGTTGGGGCCGGACGTAGAACGGGAGCCCAAAGCTATCCCAGTAACGAAATTTGAGACGGCGGTTTGCGCCCACGACCAAAGCGCCACACCCTCGGGCGCAGTCGCATACGCTCGGAAAGTACGCCAAGTCTGGCGTCCTCGCCATTGGGCGTAGTGAACAGCCTGCGTGATCACAGACTGAACATTCACCGCCGGCGCTATGATGAAACGCGCGACGTTATGATCCTTGGTTCGGCGACTGAGGGTTCTAGACGGAGCCTCTAGCGATGGTGCGTTCCCCTATATTGACACCCTCACACGGGCGGAAGAATGTGATCACAGAAGCGCCTGTGGGGCGTCGGGCGCGGGCGACGACAGGCTGTTCGTGATTAACGCCGCCGGCCACAGTACGCCGAGGGCGCGCCGGTTTCGGCCAGCAGCCTGCGTGAAGGGAATCGTCGTGCCAACCTCCGATCCGGTCGCTGATCCTGAGGAAGCCCGGCAGTTTCTAGCGGCCCATCCTGAGATCAACTTTTTCGAGATTATCTTCACTGCGCTTTCGGGCGTGCCAAGGGGTAAGCGGCTGCGCCGCCATGAGCTGATGGCGGTCTATGAATATGGCCGCTTCCTCCCCGGCTCGATCCTTGTGTGCGATGTGACGGGACAGGACTGCGAGGACACGGGCCTCGTGTGGGAAGATGGCGACGCGGACCGGCTCGCCAAGCCTGCTCCCGGCACCCTTGTTCCTGCGCCCTGGCTCGGCCCTGACGTCGCGCAGGTGACAACTTCCCTCTATGAGCTGGACGGACGACCTAACGATTTGGATCCGCGCCACGTTTTGCGCGCCGTGGTCGACCGATTCGCAGCTGACGGTCTCACGCCCGTGGTCGCCTGCGAGCTTGAGTATTATCTCCTTGACGCACAACGGGGCGCCGACGGGCTTCCCCGTCTTGCGACCTCTGAGGCCACGGGTGAGCGGCCCAAACAGCACGGCGTCTACGGCTTGCGGGAGCTTGAGGATTGCGCGGCTTTCCTGAGAGCCCTGTGGGCTGCGGCGGACGCTCAGGGCGTGCCACTCGAAGGCGCCATATCAGAGTACGCGCCGGGCCAACTGGAGCTTACCTTAAAGCATGGGCCGGATGCCCTGCGCGCCGCAGACGAGGCGGTGATGTACAAGCGTATCGCCAAGGGCGTCGCAGCCAAGGCGGGATATGAAGCCACCTTTATGGCTAAGCCGTTCGCCGAGCGCGCTGGCAGTGGTTTGCATTTGCATGTTAGCGTTCAGGATCAGACTGGACACAACATTTTCGCGAGTGACGATCCCGCAGGAAGCGAGGCGCTACGCCGCGCAGTGGGAGGGCTCAAGGTCAGCCTTGCAGACGGAATGGCTATTTTTGCGCCCAACGCCAACTCTTACCGCCGGTTTCGCGCAAACTCCTATGCGCCCATCGCTCCAACCTGGGGCGTGAATAATCGGACCGTCTCATTGCGCGTGCCGGCCGGGCCCAGCGCAGGGCGCCATATTGAACATCGGGTCGCCGGCGCCGACGCCAATCCCTACCTCGCCCTCGCGGCTCTACTCGCCGGCGTGCATCATGGACTTACCCATGGGATCGATCCGGGACCGCCCGTGATTGGCGACGGCTACGCGGCGGCGGAAAGGACAGGCCAGCGCCTACCCGCTAACTGGTTCGCCGCAGTTGACGCGTTCGAGGTCTCAAACGTGATGCAGTCTTATCTTGGGGAACGGTTCGTGCGGATGTTCTGCGCCGTCAAACGGACGGAGCAGGATCGCTTTTATTCGACAGTTACCGAGGCCGACTACGACTGGTACCTGAAAAATGCCTGAGGCGGCTCTTCGATGAGCGTCCTCGGCGCCAGTCGTCGTAGCCTTCTTTCGGGTCTCGGAGCCGCCGCAGTCGGTTTCAGCCTGGAGGGCCTTTCAGGCTGCGCTACCAGGTATCCACGCGGGCGCAACGGAGAAGAAGCACGCCTCAATTTTTATAATTGGGATACGTATACAGGCAAGACGACGCTGCAGGATTTCAAAGCCGCCACAGGTGTGGAGGTGAAAATGAGCCTCTTCGCGACAAACGACGAGCTCTTCTCCAAGCTCAAGGCGGGTAATCCAGGGTTTGACGTCATCGTTCCGTCAAATGAATTTGTCACCCGGATGATCCTTTCGGACATGCTGGAGCCCCTTGATCTTAAGAAAATACCCAATCGAATTAATCTTTTGCCTGCCTTTCAGGATGCCGCGTTTGACCCCGGCCGACGCTATTCCATGCCCTACACCTGGCTGGTGCTCGGCATCGGGTACCGGAAGTCTAAGACAGACGGCGTGCCCGACAGCTGGAAATGGTTGATGGACTCAGATCGCTACTCCGGACGTATCGGTCTATTTTCACAAGCGGACGATCTGATCGAACTCGGAGCCAAGTACCTCGGCCATTCGGTCCTGAATATTCCCACAAACATGGTTGATCAGATCGCAGAAATGTACATTCGGCAAAAGCCGCATGTGAAAATCTTTCATAATGACGAGGGACAGGACCTGCTCCTGGCGGGCGATGTCGACGTCGTGATGGAATACAATGGCGATATCGCGCAGGTGATGCAGGAGGACCCCGATCTTGCATTTGTCGTGCCGAAGGAGGGGTCGATTATCAATTCCGACTGTCTTTGCATTCCCAAAGGCGCCCCACGACCCGACAACGCGCACCAGTTTATCAATTTCGTCCTTGGCGCCAAAGCTGGCGCGGAAATCTACAGCACGATCATGTATCCGACGCCGAACGCCGCAGCGCTGGCGTTGATGCCGGAAAGCTATCGCCTAAACCCGGCGATTTTCCCGCCACCGGCGGCCATGGCTAAATGCGAATACGCTGCTTTTGAGGGGCTGCGGCGCGCCCAGCTCTACGACGAAACCCTGACGCGGATCTTCGCCGCATGATGTGGGAGGCCGGGCATGGATGAATCGTGGCGCCGCGCCAAGGGCGTCTTCGCCGCTGTCGGTGGACCGCCGATCATGTGGCTTACGTTTTTCTTTCTAACGCCGTTGGCAATTATCTGGGCCTATAGTTTTGGCGAGAATAAAACTCTCGTTGAGATCGCCATAAGTGGCACCCTATCGAACTACATTCATGCTATTCAGCCGCTATATTTCGGTATCATTCTGAAGTCATTTGTGTTTGCGACATTTACAACGATCTTTTGCCTTATCCTCGGATTTCCTGTCGCCGTCGCCATCACGTTTGCTCCTGAGAAAACGAAAGCTTGGCTCCTGCTTCTGGTCATGCTGCCGTTCTGGACGAACCTTCTTATCAGAACCTACGCCCTCATGGCGGTGCTGCGCGCCGAGGGGTTCGTCAACCAGGGCCTGGGTGCGCTCTGGCGCGGGGCGAGCTTGCTCGCTGGGATCATCGGCGTCCGCCTTGGCGCATTCGAACCGTTGCCTTTGCTGCACAACACTTTCGCTGTGGTCTTCGGCCTCGTCTACGTCCAGCTGCCATTTATGGTGCTCCCGCTCTATGCGGCGCTGGACCGGCTAGACCGGTCCCTCCTTGAGGCTAGCCTGGATCTTGGCGCAAGTCAGTTCACTACGTTCCGACGGGTAGTCATCCCCCTTGCAACGCCTGGCATCGTCTCCGGCGTTCTTGTGACCTTGATCCCATCCATCGGCGCCTACCTCACGCCCGACCTTTTGGGCGGACCGCAGAGCATGATGATTGCGAACATCATCGAACGGCAGTTCAAAACCGCGGACAATTGGCCGTTCGGGTCTGCGCTGTCGTTTGTCCTGATGTATTTGACCTTCCTCGCCATCGCGGTCCAAGCCGTGGTGGCGCGTAGCCGCAAGACGCGTTCGGTATGAAGGCACGCACCGGTCGTCCGCCCATTGGGCCGCTTGACTACCTCAGGCGCTGGCCGATGCAGCTATGGCTCGCTGGCGTGGGCGTCTTTCTTTATGCGCCCCTCGTGACCCTTGTGGTGTTCAGCTTCAACAACAGTCGCCGCAATATAGTCTGGCGGGGTTTCACCCTCGACTACTACGTTAAGGTTTTCCAGGACGCCGACCTACTCGTAGCCTTTGGCAATTCCCTGACCATCGCGGCCGTCTCCACGGTTGTCAGCGTGGCGCTCGGAGCGTTGACAGCGGTCCTCCTTTGGCGCTTCCGCTTTCCAGGAAAACTAGTCTTTGAAGGCCTACTTGCGCTCCCCATCGTCGTGCCCGAGATCTGCATGGGCGTGGCCATGCTGGTCTTCTTTACTCAGATCCTGCCCTGGCCCACGTCCTTGCCTTGGCCGTTGAACCTGGGCGCCATCATCATCTCCCATATTTCCTTCTCCTTCGGGTTCGTCGCCATCGTCATCCGGGGGCGGCTGGCTTCATTCAATCGCGAGCTTGAGGAGGCGGCCAGGGACCTTGGAGCGGGAGAGTTTCGGATCTTCAAGGATGTGCTTCTCCCGCATATGGCTCCAGGGCTGGTCGCCGGCGCCCTCTTGGCGTTCACCCTGAGCCTCGATGATTTTGTGATCACGTTTTTTACCTCCGGTCCTGACACCACGACCTTTCCCGTGAAGGTCTATTCCATGGTGCGCTTTTCAGTGACCCCTGAGGTGAACGCCGCGTCCAGCCTCCTCATCGCCGTAACCTTATGCCTCACGTTCATCGCCCTGCGTCTGCAAGGACCAGCGGCGGCCCACGATGTCGCCGGGACCTGAACGATGACTGACACGCGTCCTCCCATCATCCGCTTCGAGAAGGTCACCAAGCGTTTCGGCAAGGTTCTCGCCGTCGACGACGTGAGCCTCACCATCGAGGAGGGCGAGTTCTTCGCCCTTCTGGGGCCTTCAGGCTGCGGGAAGACCACGCTCCTCAGAATGCTCGCGGGCTTCGAGAGCCCGACTGACGGTCGCATTCTCATCGACGGCGAGGACGTCAGCCGAATTCCTCCAAACCGCCGGCCAGTGAATATGGTGTTTCAGTCCTACGCCGTTTTCCCGCACATGAGCGTCGCGGAGAACGTGGGCTACGGTCTTGTTGTGGACGGCGTCCCAAAGGCCGAGCGCGAACGCCGGGTGGAGGAAGCCCTCGCCCTCGTCAAATTGGACGGATACGGCGCCCGCAAGCCGGACCAGATGTCTGGCGGTCAGCGACAGCGGGTCGCCCTGGCGCGGGCGCTCGTCAAACGACCGCGGGTTCTGCTGCTCGATGAACCCTTGTCGGCGCTTGACGCCAAGCTTCGCGAGCAGATGCGTTCGGAGCTGACGCAGTTGCAGGAAACCGTCGGCATCACCTTCCTCATCGTCACTCACGATCAGGACGAGGCGCTCGCCATGGCGAGCCGGTGCGCTGTCATGAACCGTGGACTTTTGCAACAGGTGGCGACCCCCAGCGACCTTTACGAATTCCCAAACAGTCGCTTCGTTGCAGACTTTATCGGGCAGGTGAATCTCTTTGCAGGGAAACTCACCGTGGATGAACCCGACCACGCAGTGATTGCATCACCCGATATTGAGGCCCCGATTTTTCTTGATCACGGCGTCACCGGCGCGCACGGCGCCGACGTCTGGGTCGCCTTGAGGCCGGAAAAAATAGAGTTGCACAAGCGGCGGGAGGGCAGTCCGGCGCCAGGGCTGGACGACGCCTTACCGGGCCATAATCTCGCGGCGGGGGTCATTCGCCACATCTCCTACCTCGGCAGCGAGTCTGTTTACGAAGTGGAGTTGACCACAGGACGGAAGATTCGAGCGCTGCGCTCCAATCTCACTCGACGAGACCAGGAAGACTTCACCTGGAACGAGACGGTGTGGGTGGCGTGGCACGCTTGCTCCCCCGCAGTGCTCCTCCTATGACCCGCCACTGTCAGGGGCGGGGCCGCACAGATCGCCCGTCCGGACCCGGTTCGCACGCCCAAGGGGTGCGGTGGGCCCCAGCCTGTGCGCCCCGGCTCCGCTGTCACCCTGTCCGCGCCGCGCTTGGGCGGGGGCTTCATCACCTTCAAAGGAACGCCGCGTGACCTTGCGCAACTACGACATTTCCGAACTGCGGCGTCTGGACGTCGCACACCACCTGCCGGCTCAGCAGGACCACGGCCACATACGCGACTTAGGCGGCAGCCGAATCATCACCCGTGCGCAGGGGTGCACACTCTATGACGGGGACGGGACCGCGCTCCTCGATGGGATGGCCGGATTGTGGTGCGTCCAGGTCGGTTATGGCCGTGAAGAGCTCGCTGCCGCGGCTCACGACCAGATGCTTGAGCTTGCCTACTACAATACCTTTTTCAAGACGGCGACGCCGCCGGCCGTCCTTCTGGCGGCTAAGATTGCGGGCCTCCTCGGGGGTGAGCTGCAACATATCTTTTTCAATTCATCAGGGTCGGAGGCGGCCGATACGGTGTTGCGCCTCGCGCGCGCCTACTGGCAGATGAAAGGACGGCCCGAGCGCCAGATCATCATAGCCAGGGTCAATGGCTACCATGGGTCGACCGTCGCCGGCGCCAGTCTTGGGGGCATGAAGGCGATGCACGCCCAGGGCGGCCCCTGGGTCCCTGGAATTGAGCATGTCATTCAACCCTATCCCTTTGGAGAAGGCTTCGGCGAGGACCCCGAAGCTTTCGGCCGTCGTGCGGCCGATGCGGTGGAGGAGCGTATCCTCGAGGTGGGTCCGGAGAATGTCGCGGCGTTCTTCGGAGAGCCTGTCCAGGGCGCTGGCGGGGTCATTATTCCGCCTGAAGCCTATTGGCCGCGGGTTGAAGCCATCTGCCGCAAATATGGAATACTCCTAGCCTGCGATGAGGTGATCTGTGGTTTCGGACGCCTCGGCCATTGGTTCGGTTTCCAGCACTTCGGGATCAAGCCCGACCTCGTCTCCATGGCGAAGGGATTGTCGTCCGGATATCTGCCAATCTCCGCGGTCGGCGTCGCCGATCACATCGTCGAGGCTTTAAGGGACCTGGGCGACGATTTTGTGCATGGCTACACCTACTCAGGCCATCCCACGTGTGCGGCCGTGGCGCTGAAGAACATTGAGATCCTTGAACGCGAGAATCTCGTCGAACGGACGCGCGTCGACACGGGCCCCTACCTCGCAGCCGCGCTGAGGCACTTGAGCGACCATCCCCTCGTGGGCGAAGCCCGGTCGTTAGGGCTGATCGGCGCGGTCGAGATCGTCTCCAGGAAGGGCACCAACGAGCGATTTGTCATGGATGGCGGATCAGCGGGGATACTCGTTCGGGACATCTGCATTCGCCGTGGGCTCATGGTCAGGGCTGTCCGCGACTCCCTTGTGATGAGTCCCCCCCTTATCATCACATTCGCGGAGATCGACCAATTGATCGGCACGATCCGGGACGCGCTGGACGAGGCCGAGCCCCTCTTGCGCGGCCTGCAAGCCGCCGCCTAGTTAAGGCCTGGGTCGCCCTCGTGGCGGGGCTCCAACCAAGCGCCGCGCACGATCAACCCCATGCCGTCGGCGATATCGGAGGCCATGGCGCGCCTCAACCCGTCTGGGTCGCCCGCCTGGATGGCGTCAAGGGCGATGTGGTGTTGGTCCACGAGGTTAGCCGTGCCAAATCGACCGTAAACCGTCCTCATGAATGGTCCGAACTGAAGCCACAACGCCTCGATCAGACGGTTGAGGGTCGGACGGGCGTTGGCGCGGTAAATGCCGAAATGGAAGGCGAAATTACTTTCCATGTAGCCGATGACGTCACCGGTCTCCATGGCCCGTTCGATGGAGGCGTCCAGGTCTCTCAGACGTTTCAGCTGGCTTGGCCCGATATGGGGGAGCGCGAGGGCCGCGGCCTGTGGCTCCAACATGAGGCGACAATCGAGCAGATCCGCGAAACGGTCCGAAGTCATCGGCGGGATCTCGATGCGCCGCTTTGAGCGGATCTCCACCGCGCCTTCAGCGGCGAGGCGGCTGAGAGCGTCGCGGACAGGCATCTGGCTCACGCCCATCTCCAGGGCGAGGCTTCGTGTGGAGAGGCCAACGCCGGGCATGATTTTTCCCGTTATGATTCGCCGACGCAAATCCTCATAAATGCTTGCGTGGAGAAGCGGCCCGATATCCACCGTGTCCGTTTCAGCCGCGACTTGCCCCGGCGGCCCGACTGCGGGCGCATTCCTCGCCATAGCGGCTAACCTCGTTCGATGGTGGGGCTATGGGGACAATAGCTGGGATCTCACCCGTCGGCCAACGGTGTTGGGGCATAGGCGCGGGAGTTGGTTTGAAATCCCGCCCGCCTCGGGCCTTTTGCGCCCCAAACCTCCACCGCTCTTGACGCTTCTAGGGTAGCGCAGTCTTCTGAGATCACACACTGCCTCTCAATTCGAGAGACGCGAGGCCTTATGTCGGACCTGAAGTCTTGGATCGAACGTCACGGCGTCGGCGAAGTTGAATGTCTTGTTCCAGACATGAATGGCGTCGCCCGGGGCAAAGTCCTTCCGGCGGCCAAGCTTATCCAGTCTGAACGGGACGGATCCTTACGCCTTCCATCGAGCGTTTTCTCTTTGACGGTCACCGGTGAGTACGCAGATGGAGAAGAGGAGGAAGAAGCCCAGCAGGACCGCGACATGGTCCTAAAGCCGGACCCGGCCACGCTCTGCATTGCGCCAGGCTTCAAGACGCCGACGGCCTATGTCTTCGCCGACGCTTACCATCCGGATGGGACGACATGGGCCTCGTCTCCGAGGCAGGTCCTCAAAACGGTGATCGACCTCTATCGCAGCAAGGGTCTGCGTCCGGTGGTTGCTCCGGAACTGGAGTTCTATCTGACCGCACTCAATCCAGATCCGGATTTGCCCCTGACCCCGCCGGTGGGCCGATCGGGTAGGGCGGAGACCGCACCCCAGCCCTATGGCTTGGAAGCGATCACCGAATACGAAGATCTCATCGACGCCATCTACGAATATTCTGAGATAGCGGCCCTTAACGTGGACACGATGATCCATGAGTCTGGGACCGCCCAGCTTGAGATCAATTTCCTCCACGGCGACCCGGTCCGCCTCGCCGACCAGGTCGTGGTCTTTAAGCGTATCGTGCGCCAGCTTGCAATGCAGCACGGCGTCTACGCCACCTTCATGGCCAAACCCATGGAGCGGCAACCCGGCAGCGCCATGCATGTTCATATTTCAGTCGTCGCCGAGGACGGCGGAGAGACGCTCTTCGCAGAGCAGGGCGGCGCGGACAGCGCCCTCTTCAGACATTTTGTGGGTGGGTTGCAGACGTATCTACCCGAAATATCTCCGCTTTTCGCGCCGAACGTTAACTCGTTCCGCCGTATGCGTCCAAGCCATAGTGCTCCCATCAATGTCCAGTGGGGTTATGATAACCGCTCTTGCGGGCTGCGGGTCCCCATCTCAGATCGGCATAACCGCCGCATCGAGAACCGTTTGCCCGGGGCGGACGCGAACCCCTACCTGGCGATCGCCGCCTCGCTCATCTGCGGGTATCTGGGCATGGAAAGTGGGGCGGAACCGACACCGCAGGCTTCGGGCAACGCTTACCATCACGCCCGAACGCTCCCAAGGACCCTGGAGGAGGCCCTTGAGCGTTTCAGCCGCTGCCGGCCTGTCAGGGAGTTGTTCGGCGAACCGTTCTGCAAGGCGTTCCTGAGGATCAAAGAGGCCGAGCTTGAAGCCTTCCAGCGCGTCATCAGCTCTTGGGAGCGCGATCACCTGCTTCTTAAAGTCTGACCGTGGGACATAACGACGGGCTTAATATAGCCCGCTCCTACTACGTGCAGACGGCGCGCTCGTTTGGCCGGCGCCCGCCCCTGAGGGAGGACCGACGGGTTGATCTGGTGGTCGTTGGCGGAGGGTGCACTGGGCTTTCCACGGCGCTTCATGCGGCGGAGGCGGGGCTATCCGTCATTGTTCTCGAAGGCGGTTTGATCGGGTGGGGCGCCTCCGGGCGAAATGGGGGTCAGTTGATCCCAGGCCTGCGCAAAGGAGCGGCGGACCTAATAGAGCTTTACGGGGCTGAACGGGCGCGCGCCCTGTTCGACCTCGCCATCGAAGCGCGGACGCTATTGCTTCACCTTGTCGAAAAGCACGCCATTGAGTGTGACCTCAGCCTGACCGGTCACCTCCTCGGAGCGGTTCGCGGGGCCGATTTGCGAGGTCTGGAGGCCGAGGCGACGGCTCTCACCACAAAGATGGACTATCCACATGTCAGCCTCTTAGACGCCGACGCAGTGCGCACCCATGTGGACGTCGCCTACGCCGGCGGCCTGCTTGATCTCAACGGCGGTCATCTTCATCCCTTGAACTATACGCTTGGCTTGGCTCAGGCCGCCGAGGAGGCTGGAGCGGCTCTCTTTGAAGGGAGTCTCGCCATTGCCCTGGAGAAAATCCGCGGTGGCGTTCGCATCGGCGTCGCCGGCGGCGGCGGCGTTGAGGCGCGCTATGCAGTTTTGGCGGGCGACGCCTTGCTTGACGGTCTTTGCCGAGCTGTGAACGCACGTATCATGCCCGTCGCGAACTACATCGTCACGACTGAACCGCTCGGCCCATCCTATGACCTAATCCCCACGAACGTGGCCGTCTCAGACACCAAGTTCGTGGTCAACTATTATCGCATGACGGCTGATGGACGCCTTCTGTTCGGCGGTGGGGAGCGGTATACGCGGCGGCCGCCCCGCGACATCGTCGCATTTGTTCGTCCCCACCTTGAGGCCGCGTTCCCGCAGCTGCGAGGTTGCCCCATCTCAAGCGGCTGGGGGGGGCTGGTTTCAGTGACGACGAGCCGACTTCCCCACGTCGGACGACGCGGCGACACGCTCTTCGCCCATGGCTATTCCGGCTTAGGAACGCTGCTCTCAACCTTAGCCGGCAAACTTCTGGTCGAGGAAATCATGGGGCGCGGGGAGCGCTTTGATCTTTTCTCCAGGATCGAGCCCCTTCCATTCCCTGGCGGGCGCGCGCTCAGGGGTCCGCTTCACCTCTTGGGCATGCTTTATTTCGTCATGCGCGATGGAATTGGGTGAGCGACTTGACCATGGCGCCAGGTGATGGTCGTCTATCATTCTGAGATCGCAGACGGGGTCGTATGGGCGCCGCGCCGACAGATAAGACGACGAAGGAGCCGACGGACACCTTCGACGACGCGATGCTTGGCATGGATCGGCAGATCCGCCGGCGTGATTTTCTCAATGGCGTCGCCGTGGCCGTCGGCGGCGTCAGCGGACTTCATGAGGCCGCCGCCCGAGCGGGTGCGGATCCGAGCTGGCCGCAGGATCAGCTGGGCTACTATCCCCCGTTGCTCCAGGGATTACGCGGATCGCACCCCGGATCTTTCGAGGCGGCCCATGCCTTGCGCGACGGCAAGGATGCTGGGGCCATCAGAGCCACGGACGTCCAAGAGACCTACGACCTGGTGGTTGTGGGTGGCGGTATAAGCGGCCTCTCGGCCGCCTACTTCTATCGGGCGCGACGTCCCGGCGCGCGGGTCCTTATCCTCGACAACCATGACGACTTCGGCGGGCATGCGAAGCGAAACGAGTTTCGTCTCGGGGGGAAGCTCCACCTCATGAACGGCGGAACCCTGGAAATCGACAGTCCGAGGCCTTACAGCGCTGTCGCCGACGGACTCTTAAAAAGTCTCGGGATCGATCCTGTCGCCCTCACCCGGACGTGTGAGCACGATGAAATCTACGAGGGGCTGAACCTCTCCTCGGCGGTCTTCTTTGACAAAGAGACCTTTGGTGAGGACAGGCTAGTCGCCGGAGCGCCCCCCCGGCGCGGAGGTTCTGTCGAGGCATGGCGCGCGTTCGCGGCGCGGACGCCCCTATCGCCGCGGGCTCAGGCCGATTTGGTGCGGATCAACACCGGCCTCACCGATGTGATGCCGGGGCTGTCGTCTGCGCAGAAAAAGGACCGGCTCTCGCGGATCAGCTACCGCGACTATCTCCAGAACGTCTTGAAGGCCGATCCTGGGGCGGTCGCCGTCTATCAATCTGCAACCCAGGGCGAGTGGGGTGTAGGAGCGGACGCCGTCTCGGCCCTCGATTGCTGGGGTTTTGGCCTTCCGGGATTTCAGGGTCTGGATCTCGAGCCAGGCTCAGCGCCGCGTATGGGTTACACGCCGGCAGGGTATGCGGACGGCGGGTCCTACACCTTCCATTTTCCGGATGGCAACGCCACTATCGCCAGGCTCCTGGTTCGTCAGCTCGTGCCCGACGCGGTTCCAGGGCGGGACTGCCAGGACGTCGTGACCGCCAAGATAGACTATGCCCGCCTGGACCAGCGCCGTAATCCAGTGCGCATCAGACTTTCAAGTACAGCCATCCACGCCCGCAATACGGGCGACGGGGCGGAAGGGGCCGTCGAAGTTGTCTATCTGCGGGGCGCGGAGGCGTTTCGGGTGAAGGCGACCGACTGTGTCCTCGCCTGCTGGAACATGATGATCCCCTATCTCTGTCCGGAATTACCGGAGGTGCAGAAACAAGCCCTGCATTCGCTCGTCAAAACGCCGCTTGTCTACACCTCTGTGGCCCTGCGCAACTGGACGGCCTTCACCAGACTGGGTGTCCGCCATGTCAGCGCGCCGGGGGGCTATCACACGTCCTTCCAATTAAATCCGCCCATCGACGTGGGCGGATGTCTCGCCGAGAGGTCGCCCCAACGACCAATTCTGGTGCATATGGTGAGGACGCCATGCCAACCAGGCCTGCCTGAGCACGATCAGAACCGAGCTGGGCGAGCAGAACTCCTGGCTACATCCTTTGAGACCTTCGAGCGGCAGATCAGGTTGCAGCTGGCTCGCACCCTTGGCCAGGGGGGATTTGATGTCGCCCGTGACATTACCGCAATCACCGTCAACCGATGGCCCCACGGTTATGCCCCGGAGTACAACCCCCTTTGGGAGCCGGACCTGCCCCTTGAACGCCAGCCCCATGTCATCGGCCGGGCGCGTTTCGGACGCATCACCATCGCCAACTCGGATTCAGGGCGGGCAGCCTACACCGACTCAGCGATCGATCAGGCGCACAGGGCCGTCTTTGAACTCCTAGACGCATAATCGCCCAGCAAGACCAGTGCCTGCGCCTAAAGGGCTTAAATTTCATCGCCCCCCTGTAAAGCGTCGCTCGATCGCTCGATCGCGCGGGCTAGTGGGCGCGTGACAAGGCGAAGACTCAGAACTTGTAGTTGGCGGAGACGCCAATTGTGCGCGGACGCAAGGTCTCAGCCTCGAAGAGCAGTGTTTGGGCGTCCTCATGCTGAAGGTTAAGTTGCGGGTGGGCGTTGAAAATATTGTTGGCGAAAACCGCGAAATCCCACCGCTGGAGCGTCACAGAGAGGCGGCCGGAGACTTGGTTGACGGCAGGATTAGGACGGAGCCCCGCGTCGTAGAAGGCTGTGTTGGGATCTTCATTGGGGATCGGCGTCGTCCGTTTGCTGTTGTACTCGTCGTCAAATCGAATGAAGGCGTCTTTGTCGAACACCGCGAAGTTATATTGCGCGCCGAAGGTGAACGTCCAAGGGCCGGTTGAGGCGTCAAGCGCGTCGCCCTTTTCGTCCAGGATGTCGCCGCTGGCGTCCAAGGCCGTGGTTGTGAATTTGGCGTCGGTGTAGCCAAGGCTCGCTTCAAGCACGAGGTGTTCGGCGATGGTCCATTGGCCCTGGAAGTCGAAACCCTGGCTAACCGCGTTGCCCGCGTTTGTGGTGAATTGAATGCCGCAAGACGGTACGTAGAACGCCTGCTGGATGTTCGACCAAGTGATGTAAAACGCGCTGGCGGAAACTTGCAGGCTACGATTCAGGAAACGGTCCTTGGTGCCGACTTCGTAGTTCCAGACCGAGTCGGAGTTATACTGATCAGGATAGCCGGCCCCGCACGCAACCGCGGGAAGAGGCGGAGTGGCGCCGCCGATGCGGTAGCCTTTTGACGCGGTCGCGTAAATCAGGTCGTCTGTAGTCGCCTGATAAGACACGCTGACCTTTGGAGTGATGGGCTGTTCGCTTTTTCCGCCGTGTGCGATGGCAGGAACGCCGCCGTTATCGAGAAGGTCTTGAGGTCCGTCGTTGGAGTTGACGAAATTGAAGCTCGTCCAAGCGTAGCGAAGGCCAAGGGTGAGCTTTAATTTCTCCGTGATGGCGTAGGTGACGTCTGCGAACAGAGCCTCCTGCTGATCGCGCGCGCGGGTGTCGTTGTCATAGTCGATGCCGCCGGGCAAAAGGGCTTCGCCCCAAGCGTTGATAAGTGTCTGGGATGGATCGAGTTGGCCGCTGGGCAGGTAGGCGGCGTCGAAGGGCCAGAGCAGGGCCGTCAACTGCGGCAATTCCGGATCGAAGATCTGTTCATTACTCTGCTGACGGTTGAAGCCGTAAAAAAAGCCGGCCGTCCACTGCAGGCGGGCTTTCGGGTCGTTGGATTGGGCGCGAAACTCCTGGGTGAAGTTTTGCTGTGCGTTCACAATCACGTTGGTGGCGAGGTAGTTCGACAACCCTGGAACGTTCGGCCCGGTCGCGTTGAGCAGAGGGTAGGGTAGGCCGCAGGCGGCGCCGCAGGGGGTTCCCTCAGGATCGGACGGATAGCCGTAGACGCTGAGCGACGAGTTCGTGTCCAAGAAGTGCTGAAAATACGAGAGGTTGTAGAGCGTTCCACTGTAGCCGTTCACCGCCTCGCGCCGATCGTAATAGGAGGTGTTGGAGATGAAGCTCACCGGCCCCGTGTTCCACTCCGCCTTCACCGCCCCCAGGTCGAACCGGTCCGGATCGGCCATCCGATCGGGGGTCCCGTTCAGGTAAGACCCAGAATTAGGGTTGGAGATGCTGACCCAATATTCGTCCTGATCATGCTGGTTGCGCTGCTGATATTGGAAGGACGGCGTAATTTTTATATGGCTGGTGGGCGCCCATGTGAGCGCAGCCCGCAGGACATAGGTGTCTACGCGATTGGCCTGCTGGTCCGTCGTCCCCAACGTCTGGTAGTCGACGGCGTTGACATAGCCGCCGTCGCGCCGACCCCATGCGCTGATTCGGAAACCAAGCTTGTCCTCGATGATAGGGCCGCCCACGGCGGCGCCGAACTCATAGCTTGGCCCGCCATCCTCGGTAAACGCCAATTCGCTATGGGCCATGCCGGTGAACGTGGTCAGGCTCGGCTGGTTCGTAATGTACCGAACGGTGCCGCCTTCAGACCCGGCTCCGAACAAGGTTCCTTGAGGTCCGCGTAGAACTTCAACGCGTGAAAGGTCGAACACCGTGGGGAGCGTGTTGTTGGCGTTCAGGCCCAGGTTACGAACTTGGACAGGCGTGTCGTCAATGTAAATTCCCGTTGTGCTTGACCCGGCCGTCGAAGCAATGCCGCGGATGGAGATATCGTGCGAGTCTTCGTCAAAGCTAACGCCAGGGGTGTATTTGGCGATATCAGCGAAACTTTTGATGTCGAGTGTCTCCATCTTTGTCTCGGTGAAGGCGCTTATGCTTTCAGGGACTTTGCTGAGGCTCTGTTCCTTACGAAGGGCGGTGACCACAATCTCGCTTACAGGAGGGGTTGTGGCGTTTGCGGTCGTCTTGCCGCTCGCGTCCGCCCCTGAGGTTTGCGCCTGAGCGGACGCCGCCCAGATGAGCGGAGCGGCTGCTGCGGCCAGTCCAAGTCCAAAGCAGAACGTAACGCGCCTCATTTTCCCCGGCCCCCGCCCGTGTTCAAAGTACTTCGCCTCGTGTTCACCCCATGTCCGCTCAACTCTCACTTAGGGTGAACTGGACGGTGAAGGCTCCTATGTCGCATCCCGCGCGTCAACTCTCTGTGATCACACAAAGGCCGCGGCGCAAGCGCGCGAGCCCCAAAGGGCCGTTTGACGCATGATCGGGCAGGGGCGCCTAAGCCAGCGGCGTCGCCCAACGCTCGGGACGACGGCAACGCCCTTCAGTAGACGCGCCGACGGAAGTTGTCGTCCCAAGGCTGTAATTTGAAAGAGGCGCTGACCCGCGTCCGCCTAGACCGGCCGCGTCAGCCTTTCCTCGTCCTTTGGATCCCCACGTTGCGGCGGGGCCGCCCAACGCCTGCGGCTGTGTTGCAATCCCCCTCGCTTAGACGGCGCAAGACGGTAGACTTCTCCCTCCCAAGTCCGGAGACGTGCGCCATGCCCGTCAATGTCTTACCCCGCGCAGCCGAGACCTCCCTTGGCCTCTTCATCACGCGCGATGGACCGGGGACGCCCCCCGAGGGCGCGCTGGGCCTCTTATCAGCCGCCCAGGTGCTGGGGTCGGCCTCACCCTTGGCGCCAGCGCGATTGCGAGGCGTAGTTCAATGATTGGGGATGGTGAAAGCACACCACTGCAAACCAATCGGTTTGGCGGCGCCGACCTTGTGGGCGAGCGGATCCGGCTTACGGCTACCACCTTAGACCACGCTCCGGCCCTGGCCGAGGCGGTCCACGACGGGGAGCTCTGGCGCCTCTGGTACACCAACATTCCCGAGCCGACGGCTGTCGCTGCGGAAATCGAGCGGAGATTAGATCTACAGCGCCTCGGAACTATGACCCCCTTCACCGCCATGGACGCGAAAACGGGGCGAGTCATCGGCATGACCAGCTACATGAACATCGACAGATCGGGCCCGCGTTTGGAGATAGGATCCACCTGGTTCGCGAAGAGCGCTCAGAGGTCCGGCGTCAATTCTGAGGCCAAGCTCCTCATGCTTGAGCGCGCTTTTGAAGACCTCGCGTGTCTCGCCGTCGAGCTACGCACCCATTTTTTCAATGCGCAGAGCCGGGCGGCTATCGAGCGGCTGGGCGCTAAACTCGATGGGGTGCTGCGGAGCCATCAGCGCTCCCGCGACGGCTCTCTGCGCGATACCTGCGTCTATAGCATCATCGCCTGCGAATGGCCGACGGTGAAGACGCACCTGAGGGCTCGCCTTAGTCGGATCGGATGACATGGCCGGCGTTGGCTGCAGCGGAAGCAACGGCGTCGCCCCTACGTAACGGGCCCGAGCCGCCGGGAAAGGGCAGGCGGACGTGGACGCCCGACGCTCAGGCCTACCGATCGATTTTCGCGCCTTGGCCGATGGCGAGCAACGGCCGGGCGGCGTTCGAGGGCTCAGAGTCCCCGCAACCTGCCCCTGGCGCCGCCGGGGGCCCGGAGCGGACGACGCGGCGACAACGGCGGCATGCGCTTGGGCTCCGATAGTTGCAGCATGAAGGTGATCAGGCCCTGAGGGCGAGCAGGCTGAGGTCGCGCGCACATCGGTCAATGGACCTTTTTTGGGCGGCGTCCTCGATCATGGGGCGAGACGGTCTGCAATGCCCTCAACCGTGCGCTGAGGGGGGCTTCATTCTTTGAGGGGGGTCGGTCCATCTCAGCGTCACGGGGCCGGCGAGGGCGCCAGCGGCTCCAGCCAAGAGCACACCCAAGGTATACCAGAGGGCGATAAAGGGGGCCGCCGCCTCGGGACAGTGCAGGGCGTAGACGAAGGCGCCGGTTCCGCCCGCGCACAAGCCTGCGGCGAAGCCCGCCGCGCGCAGACGTGTCGGAGCCAAACCACGGATCGCCCAGCACAGCCCTATGTAGACCGGGACCGCCGACGCCAGGATCAACCAGGGGCAGGCCCGCGCGGACGCTCCCATCACCAGGACGCGCCTCTCGACGTTGGGTGCGTCCATGAGGCGCGCAGCCGCCAAAATCGCCATGGCGGCGATGGGGACTGCGACTAAACGCAGGCGGCGTGCAGCACGCCCCGTCGGACGGGCCAGACGGTCGGCAGCCCAAAGACCGACCCCGGCGAGCGCAGCGGTGTAGCCGAGCTTGATCCAGAACATGGGGCCCAGGACCGCTCTCAAAAAGTCTGGCCTCAAGCCGAGAAGAGCCGTCACGGCCGTTAGGGAGACGACAGCGCCAACGAGGGCGCCCAACGCCAGCCGCCCCGCGACCGCCCCCGGCCGGACCGGGACAAGCTCAAGAGCTAGCCGATCAATGAGCCCATCGTTGCCGGTCATCGCACGCCTCGGATGCGCTCGGAAAGCGCCTTCAGGCCCCGGTGCAAAGCCACGCGGGCCGCCCCCTCGCTTATTCCTGCTCGGCGGGCTGCGTCCGCATGCGAAGCCTCTTCCAGCTTCACGGCGCGAATGAGGTCCTGGGTCTTCTGCGGCAGATGAGAGAGGGCGCGTTCGACATCCCGACGCGCCTCCGCCGCCGCGCTCTGGTCGGGAGCGGCCAGCTCGGGCGCGTCGTCGAGAGGGGAGGTAGGCTGTCTTTTCAAACGCCGAAAGTGGTCGATGAGCTTGTAGCGGGCGATTCCATGGACCCAGGCGGTGACGGGCTGACTGATGTCGTAGGTGTCCCGTCGACGATGGATCGCGATTAGGGTCTCTTGCACGAGATCATCAGCCTCCGCGGATCCGGGAGCGAGGCGACGGAGGAAATAGGGCCTTAAGCGGCGCTGCAGATCCGTGAGAACAAGACGATAGGCGCTGGCGTCGCCGCCTAGACTGGCGATCATTAGTCCGCGGAGCTCAGCCTCGGTCAGCAGGGTCAATGGGCCTTGTCTTTCAGGCCTAAGCGCCGTCGCCAGGGACCAAACCGCACGTCTCGCACCCTGGGCCGACCAGCCGCTGTGACCGCTCGATACCCTTTCATGCGCGTGTTTGGGCCTGGATGGCAACCGCGGGCGCCGCGGAGGCCCATCCTGCGCAGAGGGTTTCCGCACCAATGCAGCCCACGTCTCGCGGCGACCGGGATTAGGGTTCAAATGCCCGCATACCACTCATACCCGCGGTCCTCCCAATAGCCTCCGCTTCCGCCGCCAATGCCAGAAAGACTAGCCACAAGCTCAATTCCTTGGAGGTACTTGGCCTGCTTATAGCCAAGCTGTCGCTCAACCCTAAGTCGCAGGGGCGCTCCGTGCGGTACGTCCAAGGGCTTGCCGTTCATGGCATAGGCGATGAGGGTTTGCGGATGAAACGCGTCCGTGAGGGCGATGCTTTCGTAATACTGTCCGGGCGCCTGGACGCCGCCCTTGGCCGGCTCGCCCTCCAAATTGTCGGCGCAGTGGAAGACCACGTATTTTGCATCGGCCCCGACATGGGCGGCTGTGAGCAGAAGTCCTAGGGGAACCCCAGTCCACCCCCCGATGGCGCTCCACCCCTCCACGCAATCATGGCGCGTGATTTGGCTACGTGACGGCAATCGCCGCAACTCCGCCACGGAGAGGGACAAGGGACGCGCGACGAGGCCGCCTACAGAAAGTCTCCAGTTGGAAAACCCATCGGCCAGGTGCTGAGCGTATTCGTCGCCCCCCGGGTGGAGGGTCCCGTTCGCCTTAAAGCGCGGTGAGATGTCGGACGGTGAAAACTCCTGAGCCATCGCCCCCCCAGAGAGGAGAAATCTCTGGCTCCAAAGGGTCCATTTCTGGGCGGCGGCTAGGACATGCTGAAAGCTTGCGTTCCGGGTGAGCTGATCGGCTTGAAGCACATTGCTGCAACCGCCAAGGATCAGCGCGCCGCCGCCGAGACCGGCGCCCATAAGGCTGCGGCGCGTGACGATAAGGGACATTTCAATCGTGCTCCACGGGGACGGCGTACCGGCCGGTGATCATGGATCGCACTTCGTTGATTGGGCCAGCGAGGACCACCTCGACCAGGTGAACAACGACGAACGCGACCAAAGAGAAAGCAAACAGAAAATGCAGCGATCGCGCCGACTGCCGTCCGCCGAAGGCTTGAACGAGCCAAGGCGCTGCGGCGCCAATGCCTGGGGACATGCTCAACCCCGTGAGGATCATGCCGGTGACTAGGAGGATTACTGTGAGGTAGGCCAGCCGCTGGAGTACATTATACCGCTTCGCTGCGTCGCCGGTCGGATGTTTCAGTCGAATATGGTCCCCCACCGATTGCGGAATGGCCCTCAAGTCCGCGAGGGTGGGTAAGATATCACGCTTGAGATGACCCGCACCGAGGCTCCAGAGGAGGTAGGCCAAGGCGTTGACCGACAGGATCCAGGCGAAAAAGAAGTGCCAGTGTCGGGCGTCGGCGAGATCGGTGAAGCTTGGAATGGTCACCCACTCCGGCCAGGCGCGAGCGTGGACGACCCCTCCAGCCTTGGAAAGGCCGAGGAGGCCCGTCGTGTCCACGTGAAAGGGTCCAATGGCTGTTACGCCCCGGTACCCATGGGGCGACGGCGCCGCGAACATAGCAAGCCAAGGCTGATCGAGGTTGCTCCCCTTTTGGCCCCAGTAGAGGGCGGGGTGGGCGTTGAAAATGTTCAACCCTGTGCCCAGCAAAATCACCAACGCCAGGGCGTTTATCCAATGGGTCAACCTCACAACAACAGTGTGGCGGTAGATGACCTCCTTAGGTTTGCGCTCCTCGCCAGGACCGAACCCGGCCTCTCTCGGACCTTCCTCGCTCAGGATAGTCATCAGACCTCCTCCCAGTTTTGGCTTCGGCGAGCGCGTGCGGCCTTACGGGGCCGCTCGCGGCATGCCGATTATCAGTGCGGCGAACTCATCGCGCCGGTGGACATAGTGTCAGATGACATGGCGCCGGTGGACACATCCCCCGAGGCCATAGCATGGGCCGACATGGCGCCCGAGGCCCTCACGTCCATGCTAGCAGACCCTTTCGACGTAGAGCCGCCGCTCGCCATGCGCATTTTGGCTGGGTTGCTTGCCTTTAGCATCCGTTTCGGGCCGCGGGATCCAACCGCTTTGGCGTGGGTCTTGGCCCGCGTCATGACATCAGAAGTCCTTGGGCCGCTCGACGCGGCGCCGTTCGAGATGGCTTCGGCGGGTTTGCTGCCAGCCATGGATCCTGCGGTCTGCGCTGAAGCTGCGCCGGCGATGAGAAGACAGGCGGCGAGCGCCGAAGTGACTTTAAACACGATCTATTTTCCTTTGATTGACGGCCGACAAGAGCGTTGGGTGGGAAAGGGCGAGGCGATATGACTGGACCGGCCCCTAGGAAATTTTAGCGGCGCTGAGGATGGGACCGCCGGCGCCCGCTTGAACCAGGACCGCGGACTTCAGGCCGGGTTGATCCAGACGCGGCAGATCAAAGCGAGCCGGATGTCCAGTCCAGGGGCCGAGGTCTACGAGGGATTTGACAACGTCCTTTTGTGGCAGCGTCCGCCCCTCGTTCTCCCCAGCGCGGATCGGCACCAGCACCGTACGCGGGTCGAAGCGAACGAGGATCACCCGCGCTCGCGTCGGCGCGCCCTCGCCTATGACGATTTTGCCGCTCTTCACTTCTATGCGGGGTCCTTGACCCATATCGCCGAGCTGCCGGATGAGGGCGTCGATGGCTTCGCGTCGGTCGCCCACGACGTCGCCGCGTCCGTTCACCACCACCTGCGGCGTGGCGACTTCGCGGCGGCCGAAGGCCTTGGCGTAGTCCCATTGACGCTGGGTGAAGGCGGAGGATCCGAACGTGTCGCGCCAGCCAAGACTGTCCCAGTACGTCACGCCGAAGCTCAAGGTGAGAAGATCCGGCCGATTTGAGAGCGCCATGACATTGGCTTCAGCAGGGGGGCACGACGAGCAGCCCTGACTGTGGAAAAGCTCCACCACCGTCAAACGCGGTCCGTCCTTAGCGTTTGCCGCAGGGCCTAGGAGCCCGCTGAACAACATCGCCAATGCGGCGGCAGACAGGCGAAATCCTGCTTTCGAGAGGGCGTTGGGCCACGGCGGTGGAAAGCCTGTTCGCATAGGGGGTGATCTCCCAGACGGCCATCTAGGCCTGTCACCTAGGCATTCGAACGCCTTGCCTATGACGTTACCGCCATGTTGAAACTTTTCTTGCGACGCCGCTGCGAGCGATCGATTTCGACGTCGCAGAGGCGCGCGGACCACAGAGGGAGCGCCATGACCGTCACCATCGCCTTAGGCCGGGCGCTCAACGTCCCAGGACGGGCGGCCCCTTCAGCGGCGTTGAAGGCCCTTTTTATCTCTGTGGGCTGTTCGAACGTGCGAACTTGTCTACAGACCGGCAATGTCATCTTCACCCGCGCTCCATCGGGCGACTTGCGGACTGTCTTGGAGGCGACCTTTCATGCACAGTTCGGGTTCTCTACAGATTTCTTCTTTCGAGACCTCGAGGCCTGGCGCGGCATCATCCAATCCAACCCGTTTGCGCGAGGCGCCGAAACCGATCCAAAGCATCACCTCGTTTACATGCTTGAGAAAGAACCCCAGGGGGAGGCGGCGACGACGTTTTGCCGGACCTGGGCGGGTCCTGAAAGCGTCGCCGTCGTGGGCTGCGAGGTCTTCGTCACCTATCCCGAGGGCGTCGCCGGCTCAAAACTGACCAATGCCGTCTTGGAGCGGCGCCTCGGCGTTCGTGGAACGGCGAGGAATTGGACCACCGTTTTAAAGCTAGCCGCCCTGGCCGAGGACGACGGCTGATCCTCGTCAGGGATCAGGGCAAGTCGACGACGACTGCTGGAAAGGACACCCCCGCATCCCCTTCGCCCCTGGAGAATACTATTGCCTGCAGAGGGGATCCGTCCTGGTAATCAGGAAGACGCAGCATGAACCCAACCTCGCGTCCCGCCCCCACGGTGCGGCGCACGATTGCGATCGATCCATCGGCCGAGCCTTGGGGTAGGAGGGGATGGCCCTCTGGCTCGCCCTGGATGAACAGGCAACAGGAGCGCATGGGCGAGCCGTCGACGCGGACGCCGTGGGCGAGATTGCCTGCGTTGGTCACCACAATTGGGCGTCGGGCGCGCAGGGTGAAGGCGCAGACCGCCTCCTTTGAATGCTTGGCGTAACATCCCTCAAATCGGACCTCATAGGCGCCGGCGTCCGTGAAGGTGCTTTGAGAGGTGACCACGCCGAAGCTGCGGTAGGTTAGAGCGAAGGTATGGCTGGACCCCGTCGCCGTTTCCGCGCGGCTCGAGAAAGGCACGAGGGCGGCGAGGGCGACCATGGAGGTCAAGCAGGTCTTCCCCAAGAGGCGCGCGAAAGCGGCCGGCATGATATTCCATCTCCAGCGGCGCCGGCTCCGCGCCACGCCAAGTCGCGCGTATTGACACTCCACGCTCGCGACGTCCACGCTTGGGCGTAATCTTGGGGGGATCATGCGATCATTTGTTGTTGCGTTCGCCTTTGCGGCGACCTCCTTGGCCGCAACGGCGGCCGAGCCCACAAAAGCGGACAGCGCATGGTGGGGACACATCAAAGTCCTGGCGTCGGACGCCTACGAAGGGCGCCTTACCGGATCACCGGGCTATCTGCGCGCGGCGAACTATGTGGCGACCGCGTTCAAGGCCGCAGGCCTTACGCCCGCAGGCGCTGACGGGGGATATTTTCAGCCCGTCAAATTCGAGGTTGAGACGATCAACGCAGCCAGATCAATCGTGTCCCTGGCCTCAGATCAGGGCGTCGAAACCCTAGCGGTGGGTCCTGACATCATCCTCAGCGCCCGCGAGGTCCAGCCTGCCGCGGTAAGCGCGCCCCTGATGTTCATAGGCTACGGGCTGCATCTTCCCGAGGTCGGATACGACGACTTCGCCGATCAAGACCTCAAGGGCAAAATCGTCGTCGTCATCGGTGGAGGGCCGTCAAGCCTCTCTGCGGCGATGAAATCCCACGCATCGTCATACGCCTTCCCCAGAGCCCTGCAGGCGGCCGGGGCTGTGGGCTTTATTCGGATACAAAACCCTGCCGCCATGGACATACCCTGGACAAGGTTGATGGCCCTATCCGGCCAACCGGGCATGCGTCTGGCGGACCCAGCGCTTCAGAATTATCACAGGCCGATCTTCTCAGCCTCCATGAACCCCGCGCGGGCTGAACTGCTTTTCGCCCGGTCCGGCCACAGCTTCCAGGAGATGCTGGCGCTAGCCAACGCCCACGCGCCGCTGCCGCGCTTCGCGCTCGGCCAAACCCTCACCGCCAGCGTCGTCAGCGAAATCCATGGGGTCGTCTCGCCCAACGTGGTCGGCGTTTTGGAAGGATCTGATCCGGCGCTCAAGGCGCAGTATGTTGTCGTGTCCGCTCACCTTGATCATCTTGGCGTCGGCGAACCCATCAAAGGCGATCGCGTATATCATGGCGCCATGGACAATGCTTCCGGCGTCGCCTCCCTCATTGAGACGGCGAGATCTATGCACGCCGCGGCTACGCCGCCGCGGCGCTCCATCGTATTTCTCGCAATTTGCGGAGAAGAGAAGGGGCTTTTAGGATCTCTGGCCTTCGCTGAGCATCCAACCGTGCCCAAATCGGCGATTGTGGCCGATGTGAACATGGACGAGTTCCTGCCGCTCTTTCCCCTGCGCCACCTTCTGGTCCTGGGCGAGGGCGAAAGCACCCTTGGGGCGCTTGCGCGCGCCGTCGCTCAGGCGCGCGGCCTCGACACTCTGCCGGACCCGGCGCCGGACCGGAATATTTTTGTTCGCTCGGACCAGTACAGTTTCATCAAGACGGGCGTGCCGTCCATTGCCTTAAAGTTTCAGGGCTTGCCGGGGTCCCCTGAGGAGAAGATCGAGAAGGATTGGAACACCTACCGTTATCACTCGCCCCAGGACGATCTCACCCAGCCGGTGGACCTCGCCGCAGCCGACGCCTTCGACGCCTACCTTGTCGATCTTGTGCGTCGGGTCGCTGATGAGGATCAGAGACCCCGGTGGAACAGGGACAGCTTCTTCAGGCGATTTGACCTGACAGGAGCGGCTTCAACACAATAGCCTCTGGTTGTAGGCGCCTCGTTTTCATCGCACGAGGAAGTGCGGGTGCATGGGCACGAGGAGGGTTGTGACGACGCTGTTCACGGCGGCGCCTAAGGCGGCGAGCGCGCCCGCGAGGCGGCTGGGAATCGCCGCCTCAGTCGCGCTTGCCGATGCCGGCGACACCGGTCGCCCCGGTCCGCGCGCGCCAATCGTGAACGCCGAAACATTTCAGGACCGGGCCGCCCACGGCGGCGGCCGTCACGCCCTCGGCGATGGCGACGATGGCTGTCACCCCGGGAACCCCGGCAAAGTCCCGAGAGACGGCCATGGCGATCGGCGTCGTCAGCGCTTTTGGGGCTATGGAACAGGGCATGGCGGGCCTGCCCAGAGCGCCCGGACGATAAGCACGGCGCTGCCGATGGACGTCGCCGACCCCGCCCCGCAAAACCGCGCCGGTGACGCGATCCTGCCGTCGGCGCCGGCAAACTCATCCTCTCTAGGCCGCTTCGGAGGCGAGGCGCGTAAAGATGGCCAAGATCTCGTGAGGGGCGGCTCGATCACGGGCTCCGCCCGCCACGTCCGCCGCTGTCCACATCCATGAGCGGGGAGGATCGTCGCGCATGGCCCAGGCGGGGAACAAACGGGCCCCCACAAGACCACGACTATGCAATTTAACACCAAGGTGGCGATCGTCCTTTCCGATGCGTTCAAACGCGGCCTCCACCTCCTTTTCAGGCCCTTCGAGGAGTTGTAGGTAGAGGTCCGCCCGACACACCAAAGCCCCTGTGATGCCGTCGCGTAGATTATTGCGTCGCGATGCGCGAAGAATTCCGTTGAGGGAGGCTTCGTCGAACCCGAACGGCTGTGAAGAGTAGATAACCCGCAAGAGGTCCGCCATGATGTCCGCTCCTTACGGTTGCGTCGCGACGCTAGGCGTCGCTGCGTCCTCTGTCGAGGCTGTGGGGTAAGCCCTTTCACCCCGTTGCCAACGCGTCTAGATTTTTCTCAAGGCGGCGTGAGGGTTAGTCATGACGTGGGATGAAGTCGTCGCCTTGGGCGTCTCCTTTCCCGGCGTCGAGCCGGGCTTGTCCTATGGAACGCCGGGGTTGAAGGTGCGCGGCAAGCTTCTGACCCGGCTTCGGCCGGAAGACGGAAGTCTGGTGCTGTTGGGGGTGCCCTTCGACGAGCGTGAGCTCTTGCTCGAAATGGATCCAGACCTCTTCCATCTAACCGACCATTATCGAGGCTATCCGACGGTTCTGGTTCGAACCGACCGGATCGATCCCGTCAGGCTGGCGACCTTTTTCGAGCGCCGGTGGCGCATGATCGCGGCCAGACGGGTTGTGGCCGCCTGGGACGCCGCGCGCGGGCAAAAGGGGGCGTAGGCTGTGTGGTCACCTGCGACACAAGGTGGGGCGAGGCGAAATCGGGACCTTTGCTGGCGCCGCCAGACCTCGTGCGAAAACACAGGTAAAGTCCGGGACGCCCCAGGGCTGTGGTCTTTTGGCGGTCTCGCCCTTTATGTCCTGGTCATTGCGTAGCGCGAAACCTTCTGCCCCGCATGGAGGACGCTGTTGGTTCTGGTCTTATGGTATTGCGCGCTAACCGGAGGGACCCACCGGAAACGGCCGCGATCACGGCTCCAACAAGCTTCACGGGTCGAGCGGGTCTCGCGCGTCCCGATGGAGTGCGCTCAGCGGCAGCACAACCGCATTATCGAACCTTGAGATCGGGACGACGCGCTCCGTACAGGCGTAGCCGAGCTCTTGCACACAGCGCATGGTGAAGGCTTTAGAAGCGATATAGCCGCTTTGCGGCGCCGTCGTCGTCACAAGGGCCGGTTTGTGCAGGGGCGCCCGAATATCGAAGAGAATGCGCGCAGCGTTTCTGAGATTGGTGGTGGTGTGTCGGGCGTAAGGGTCCACCAGGATCGCGCGTTCGGGTATTGCGTACGCCTCCATGAGGGTTCGCTTCATCTCCAGCGCTTCAGCGAAATGCGTCCGCGCGGGGTGCACAAAGCCGCCGGAGACGATAATGAACGGGGCAAGGCCGCGCTTGTACCGTAGGGCTCCCAGCCGGACCCGCAACTTGCCTTCAGGACTAAGGGGGACGTCGCTTCGGTCAGGCCCAGCGCCTGGGATTAGGATGGCGCTGTATGTCCATCGCGACCAGACAACACCAGACGCCGCGGCGTAGGCAGCGGCGTTTTCGCCTTTTGCCAAGGGCTCGAGGCGCGCAGCTTCATCCCGCTCGTTAAGGTCGAGGAGGGACGTTGCGACGCTGAATGGCAGGGAGACAAAGGGCTCGGAGCTGTCCTGCGTCTCTAGAGTGACGTCCATGAGGTCGTATACGTCCTCGGACCACGCCGCATCTGCAGCCTTATCGCCTAGAGGATAGAGGGCCGCGTCAATGTCCGGATGGGCTGGGGGTCGGCGAAGGCCGTAGACTTCGATGATGCGGTCCATTGCCGCCGCAGCGTCGAGCCACGCTTGAAGCTCCAGGGCGCCGTCATCAAGGCTTGCGTAGCGCTGGAATTGTCCTGAGGGGCGTAGGTGGCGTTCGGCTAGGGCGTGCGCCAGCCCCGCCCGGTCGAGGGCCCTAACGACGGCCTCGCCCAGGCGTCGCGCATCCCCCGGCGACCACCGGAGGGCGGTGAGTTCGCAAGCCGGCTCGCCCTTGCAATCGCGCAACGCCGTCTGAAGAAGGTCTCGCATGCGAGCCTTCTCGTGCTCGAGATCAGTGTCGACCAGGAGCGCGCGTCGAGCCGCCGGCAGGGTCCGAAGGAGCGTGATGAAGTAGAAAATCTTCTCTTCCAAAGGTGATGAGCCTTTGACCGGAACATAGGCGGGATCCGGAGCCGACACACGGCTCTCGGCGGCGATAGGGGACGCCGCATAGAGACCGGCCATGACAATGGCGGCCAGGCGCGCCTTTCGCATGACGCTCTTCTCCAGCCGCCTGCGATCATCGCCGGATGGTGAACGAAACGCCGAACATGAACGGCTCGCCTGGGATGTCGGTGGGAATGCCAAGGTCTTCGCCCGTACCCCCGCGCTGAATGAGGTAATGGGTGTCGGTAAGGTTGTTGGCGAAGGCGGTGAGGGTCCAGTTGCCGACGTGCGGCGCATAGCTGATGCGCAGATTGAGAACGCCGTAGGCCTTTTGGTCGATGTTCGACTGGAGCGGCGCAATCACGGCGCCCTGGGACTGTTCGGATAGATTGTCGTTGGCGTCGCTGAAGTAGATCAACGATTGCCAGCGGTAGTTGGGCGCTAGGGAGAAGACGCCCCCTAAGGCTGGAATGCGGAAGATCCCGCCGACTGTGATGGTGTTTTCTGGCGAGAGGGGGAAGGCGTTACCCTGGTAGATGCCGTTCAAGAATTGCGCATGGGTGTAGGCGTAGGTCGCATAGAGATCGAGGTTGCTCGTCGGCTTCACCGTGGCTTTGCCCTCAAATCCATAGGTCTCCGCGTTACCGGCATTTTCGGTGACGAACTGGGTGCCCACGAGGACCGTCGTCTGGAAGTTATTGTAGTTGTAGTAATAGACGTCGCCATCGAGGCTGAGGCGACCAGCGAACGCGCGGCTTTTGACACCGAGCTCATAACTATCCAGGGTTTCGGCAGGCGCAGTCACAAATCGCGCATTGCCCTCGGGCGTGCTGGGCGCTTCGTCGGTCAGAACCGCTGGTCTACGGCCCCGGGCGTAGTTGAAATAGAGGTCGAGGTTGGGTGTGAATTTATAGCGCGCCGTCGCGCGCCAGCTTGCGCCGTTGTCGGCGAGGGAGGCGGCCTGCTTTTCGCCATTGCCGGGGGTGGGCTGTTCCTGCAGCGCGACAAGGGGTAGGGGCCCGAGAAGGCTGGCGGCTCCCGGTTGCGCCAGCCCGTAAAGGAGCTGGCATAGGGGGTTTGCGGAGAGGACGGTTGGGGACGCGCAGTTCCCGGTGGAGCCAGCTTTGAGGCCCGCCGCCGCGCCCTCCTCTTCGGCGGCGATGACGCCGCCTAGGACCGAGCGGGCGTCTACGAAACCGGCGTATTTTGAGGTTTTTTCTTCATTGGTGAAGCGCACGCCGGCGCTGAACTCAAGCTTGTCCGTAGCCCTGAAGGTACCGTCCACGTAGCCGTCGTAGGCAGTGGTGTGGCTTTGCGAGAGCCCGCTCTCCTCATGGGCGCTCGAAAGGTTGTCTGCGATCCCAAGGGCTTCAGCCGCTGGGAGGTTCAAGCCGCCTTCGGCTGCGACGCCTTGGAGCTCGGCAGCTTCAAGTTGCGGATTTGTGTAGGCCGCCTCAGGCCCGGGGTTGGGATTTTTTCGACTAAGAACGCCTGTGAGAAGGGCCAGGGTGAGCGGTTCGTTGAAGACTTCCGTTGTCGTTCCCTGACCCTCATCGCTGAAGACGCTAAGACCGGCGAACCCCGAGAAGCGGCCGCCTGGATCGTAATTGACCCGAACATCCTGGCTGAGCTCGGTTCCATGTTCGGTCGATTCGGCCACCAGGAGCGGGAAGGCGAAACCGCCGACGTCGTCGACGTCGAAATCGTAGAAATGCCGGAACGCCGTCGTTGAAGTGAGTTTGATCGCGTCGGTGAATCGATAAGTCAGGATATTGGTCGCGCTCATCACCATGCGCTGGATATTTGGCTGTTCGCCGTTCTCCAGACTGGGAACGCCGGCTTGGTATCCTGCAGAGTAGGGGTTGAGATTGCCGAGAACCTGGCCTGTCGTGGGGTTGGTCGGTTCAAAGGTGGTGCTTTTGAAGTCCACCCCCGTGGGATTGTCGCCCTCATAGTTGACGATGAAGTCGTCATTGAGCCGCGAGCTGGGGCGATAGTTGGTGGAGACCCGCAGCGCCCGTGTATTGATGCTGTTGAGAGCGGGACCGCCCGCGTCATTGGTGATGTACCCATCCCTCTGCTTGTCGATGGCGGCTACACGAACGGCAAAATTATCGCCGATAGGTAGATTGACCATGCCTTCGATGAGGCGGTAGGCGAAGTCACCCCCTTCAGCGTGGAGCGACCAGTCGAAGCCGTTCTCATTGGCCTTGTTCTGGATGATGTTGACCGCCCCGGTCAGCGCTGAACGGCCATAGAGAGTGGTCTGGGGCCCTTCTGAGACTTCCACGCGCTGGATATCGTAGAGCTCAGTGTAGGACGCTACCGATTGAGAGATCGAGACCCCGTCCTGATAGATGGAAATCCGCGGTTCGTCGGTGGGGTCGGTGTCGCCGTCAGATACGCCGCGCATCACCACAGGGCTGTCGTCGACGGAGTGATTTTCGAAATAAAATCCAGGGGTTTGGAGTGAGAGCGTATGAAGGTCCTGGACGCCGAGTTCGTTAAGCTGGGCGCCGGAGAAGGCCGTCACCGTCATTGGAACGTCGATAAGCTTCTGCTCGCGCAATTGCGCAGTGACGATGATTTCAGGCGTCTGGTCCGCGTCCTGGCCCTGCACAACGGCGGGTTGCGCGGACGCGGCGGTTGAGACCAAGGCGGCGGCGCTCGCCGCCATGAACAGTCCCGATTTGAAAACCTTCGTCATTCACGCCCCCGTTGTGTGCAATGCAGCGGACGTAGGGCGGTCTGATGACGCAAGTGCGAACGTTTGATAAAGATCAGATGAACTTATCGTCGTTTATGACCGTGCGGATAAAATGGAGGGGCGTGTTGTACGCCCGCAAAAATGGGGCGTAACCTTCGACAGCTGGACTGCGGGATCGCAGGGTTTGGTAAGCTCTTGGGAGGAAAAAATAATGGAACGGGTGAGGGCGCACTCAGCGGGTGGTGTTCAGGCCGACGACTACGATATCGTGATCGTAGGCGCGGGCATTTCGGGCGTCGGCGCGGCCTATCATCTCCAAGACCAGTGCCCTGCCGTTCGCTTTCTCGTCCTTGAGGCCTTGGAAAGTTTCGGCGGTACCTGGTTGACCCACAAATACCCGGGAATTCGCTCCGACAGCGATCTTTATACTTTCGGCTACCGTTTCAAACCCTGGACAAGCGCGCCGATCGCGTCTGCTGCCGAAATCCTCAAGTACATGGGAGAAGTAATTGAGGAGAACGGTCTGGCCGAGCGCATCCGCTACCGTCACCGTATTGTCAGCGCCAAATGGTCGAGTGAGACGAGCCAGTGGACGCTGCTTGTGTCCCGCCTCGAATTCGGCGACACAATTACGGTCTCGACGAACTTTCTGTGGATGTGCCAAGGCTATTATAGGCATCAGGAAGGCTATATCCCGGAGTGGCCTGGGGTCGATCGGTTTCAGGGACGCCTCGTCCACCCGCAGAACTGGCCTGAAGATCTGGACTATGCGGGAAAAAAGGTGGTCGTCATCGGCTCTGGAGCGACGGCCGCAACCCTCGCGCCAGCCATTGCGGGGGACTGCGCCCACCTGACTGTGCTGCAGCGCTCGCCCACCTATTTCATCCCTGGCCGAAACCAAAACGAGTTGGCGGACACCCTGCGCGAACTGAAGGTGGACGAGCGCTGGATCCATGAAATCGTGCGCAGGAAAATCGTCTATGACCAGGACCTGTTCACGCGACGGTCGATCCAGGAGCCTGAAGCCGTGAGGGCGGAGCTGCTGGCCGGCGTTGCCGCCTACCTGCCGCAGGAGGAAGTTGCGAAGAATTTCAACCCGACTTATCGGCCATGGCGTCAGAGGATCGCTTTCGTTCCCGATGGCGACATCTTCCAAGGCATAGCGGCGGGCAGAGTGTCTGTGGTGACGGATGAGATCGACAGCTTCTGCAAAGAAGGCATCCAGTTGAAATCTGGAGCGGTCCTTGAGGCTGACATCATCATTTCGGCGACCGGGTTCAATATGAACGTCCTTGGCGACATTGATTTCTCCATTGACGACGTTCCGTTGGATTTTTCCAATACAGTCACCTACCGGGGGATGATGTTCACTGGTGTACCCAACCTGGTCTGGGTGTTTGGCTACTTTAGAGCCAGCTGGACTTTGCGGGCCGATCTCGTCTCAGATTTCGTCTGCCGGCTTTTGAACCATATGCATACGACCCATGTGCGCCGGGTTGAGGTCGCCTTGCGGCCTGAAGACGCGGATATGCCGCTTAAAGACTGGATCGATCCTGAGAATTTCAATCCCGGCTATCTTATGCGGGCTATGCACCTCCTGCCCAAACGCGGCGACAAGCCGGAGTGGCAGCACACGCAGGATTATTGGAGCGAACGCGACGTCTTTCCGACCATCGACATCGCTTTGCCGCCCTTCACCTACGCCTAGGGGGGCGGAGGGGCGTCGAGGCCCTCTTGGGCGACAGGTCTGCGCAGGAACGCGAAGAGGGCCGCTGCGAGGCACCCTGCGACGATGCCGAAAGTCAGATCTTTCAAAAGGGTGAGGCCCAGCGTCAAAAGCAGGACGACCGCGGTTGGCCAGGCGCGCAGAAGGCGGACAAACTCCGCCTTTTCGGCCATGTTCCAGCAAACGACTAAGAGCACGCCCGCCAGAGCCGCTAGGGGGATGTAACCGGCCAGGGGAGCAGCGACGAGCGCGAAGGTCAGAAGGAAGGCGGCGTGGAGCATCCCGGCGAAGGGGCTCACGGCGCCGGCTCGAATATTAGTCGCCGTCCGCGCGACCGTCCCTGTTACGGGAAGTCCGCCGAAGAACGCCGCAGCGACGTTGGCTGCGCCCTGCGCCAAAAGCTCCATGTTTGGTCGGTGTTTGCGCGCCGTCATGCCATCGGCCACCTTGGCTGATAGAAGGCTCTCCACAGCGCCGAGAAGGGTGAAGGAGAGGCTCATAGGCAGGACGTCGATGAGCAGCTTAAGACTGAATTCCGGCGCACGCGGCGCCGGCAAGCCGTGAGGCAGGGCCCCAAAACGGGTGGCGATGGTCTGCACCGGAAGGCTGAGGGCAGCGCAAACGCCTGAGGCGGCGACGACGGCGATCAGCATGCCTGGCCAGGACGGACGCCAGCGCCTGATGGCGAAGATGATGCCGGCGGATCCGAACCCTATGGCGGCTGGCCAGGGACGGGCGCTCGAAAGCGCTTGGGATAGAACGAAGAGCTTTGGGATCAGCGGCCCAGGCTCCGGGACCCGCACGGTCAGACCTCCGAGATCCTTCAACTGGCTGGCAAAAATCGTAATGGCCACGCCGATGGTGAACCCGACCGTGACGGCGTGGGGAATGTGGCGGATCAAGGCCCCCAGGCGAAGGACACCGAGGAGCCCTAGCATGAGGCCTGAAAGGATGACGATCAGCGCCAAGCCGCTCAGACCGTAAGCGGCTACGGCCGCGGCGACGAGGACGATGAATGCGCCGGCCGGACCGCCGATCTGATACCGGCTTCCGCTAAGGGCGGAGACGATAAAGCCCCCCACGATGGCGGTGGTGAGACCCTGGCCGGGCTGGACCCCCGACGCCACGGCGATGGCCATTGACAGGGGGAGGGCGACGATCGCGACGGTGAGGCCCGCAGCGGCGTCCTTCCGCAGGTTAGCCAAAGGGTACCCTTCCCTAAGCACAGTGGCGAGCTTAGGGCTGAGCAGGTGGGTTTTTGACGATCCGTCTGGCATGGTTCGCCCCGAGGGGCCGCCTTGGTTGATGTTCGCGCACGGTATCGTCCTCGCCGTGACAAAGCGACCTTTGCGCGTGCGGCGTAAAATCAGGCTAGGGGGGATCTGACGTTCGCGCGTCAAGCCCCGCCAGAATGGTCCTTGCGAGGGCGATAAGATGGCCAGACTTGGGGTGATCCGCCGGAGGGACGCTTCGATTCGTAAACCGCGGGTCGCGGCCGCGCCTAGGCGGCCTTCGCCGGCTCACCGAGGACGTCGGCGCGTTTGCGCGCTTCAAGATCTTGCGCCACGCGCAGGTGTGTTTCGAGGCGCGCCTGCTCTCCTGCGAGACGGGAGGCGAGATCTGCAAGGAGGAAGTCCCTAGCGAGCCCCGGGGAAACGGATCCTTCGCTTTGTACCGCGTTCAAGGCGTCTGAGGCAGGCGAGAGGGCGAGGCGAAGCCTCCGCGGGGGAACCCAAACGTGCGTCTCGTCCTCGTGTCCGTCGGCGAGATCTTCAGGGAAGAAAGGGGTCTCCGCCTCATGGGGCTGAAAGCCGCTCGACTGGGGAGCCCAAGCCTCTGAGACTGCGGTCGGATCGCTCCGACGCGGCTGGGCTCCAGCCTCAGGTCGCGGCGTTTCATCCCGGCAGCCGAAGGCGGCGCGGCGTGGGGCGAACCCGCTCACGGCGTAAGCTTCGAACTGCGGTTGGTCCAAGGCGTCGGCACGCGGCGCGGGTGTGAACGCGGCGCAGGCGCACGCCGACGCCGCCCTGATTGTAGGACCTGCAGTGGAGACCTCGGCGCCAGACGGGGCCCGCACGTTCCAAGGCGCGGGGCGGCTCGCGAGGCTTCCTATCGCCTTGCGAAGGACGCAGAGGATCGCCGTCAGGCGACTGGGTCGCCGAGATGCGTCTTCCATCGCCTGGGCCGCAAGAAGCGCCCGAAGCCTCTTAAGCTCTACTGTGTCCACAGCCCCACCCGCTTACTATGGTTTGAGCTTGCAGAGGTTAGGCTTATCTATACTGAACGATCGGGGTTAACCCGCTGAAACGATAAAGGTCCTTGGCGTGTCAGAACGTGCTGTGTCAGCTGATTTCCTCCCGGCGGACAAGGGGGCCCGTTACGCTGAGGTCGAGACCCAAATCACCGCCGTCCTTGACGGCGAGACCAACTTTGTCGCGCGGATGGCCACCGTTTCGGCGTTACTGGCGCACAGTTTTGAAACGTTTTTTTGGACGGGCTTCTATGTAGTCGACCCTGAAAATCCGAGGGAACTGGTGATTGGTCCCTATCAAGGCAGCCTCGGCTGCTTGCGGATCGCCTTCGGCCGCGGCGTCTGCGGAACCGCTGCGCAAAGCGGCCGGATCCAGATCGTCCCCGATGTTCACGCTTTTCCCGGGCACATCGCCTGCGACCACCGGTCACGCAGCGAAATTGTGGTTCCCGTGTGGGATCGTCAGGGCCGACTTGTGGCGGTCTTCGATGTGGACGCCGAGCGGGAAGGGGCGTTTGATCAGGTGGATGCGGAGGGATTGGACCGCATCTTGCGGCGGGTGTTCTCCGCTACCTGACGCGTGGGCGGTCCCAATCGACCAGTGGGTCGGCTCAGGAGCGCATGAGGGCGCCGCACAGACACCTGGTTGGCGCCAGGAGCCAGCAGTCGCCATTGCGCGCGAGGCGCCGCCCCGCTATTTCCAGAGCCTCTCCCAAGCCCAGATCGCGAGGCCGCCCGCAATGGCGCGACAGTACATTTTTCAGATGCAGGGTCTCACCAAGGCCTGGCCCGGCGGCAAGAAGGTGTTTGAGAACATCTGGCTTAGCTTTTACTCCGACGCCAAGATCGGCGTCGTCGGTGTCAACGGATCGGGTAAATCAACCCTCCTCAAAATCATGGCGGGCATCGATACGGAGTTCCAAGGCGAAGCCCGGCCCGCGGACGGCACGAAGATGGGGTACTTGGCTCAGGAACCGATCCTCGACGAGGCCCTGGACGTTTGGGGGAACGTTATTTCCGAGTGCGAGGAGAAGAAGGTTTTCGACCGCTACAACGCCATCGCCGCGGAAATGGCGGAGAACTACTCCGATGACCTCATGGAGGAAATGAACGGTCTTCAGGAGATTATCGACGCGAAGGACCTTTGGGACATCGACAGCAAAATTGAGCAGGCCATGGACGCCCTTAGGTGTCCCCCGGCTGACTGGAGCGTGGAAAGCCTTTCTGGTGGAGAGAAGCGCAGAATAGCCCTCGCCCGTCTGCTCCTGTCGAAGCCTGACATGTTGCTGCTGGACGAGCCGACCAACCATCTGGATGCCGAATCGGTCGCGTGGTTGCAGCATCACCTTGAAGCCTTCCCCGGGTGCGTCATCCTGGTGACCCACGATCGGTACTTCCTCGATCAAGTCACCAAGTGGACGCTTGAAATCGACCGGGGGAAAGGGGTGCCCTACGAAGGGAACTACTCCGGTTGGCTGGAGCAAAAAACCAAGCGCGTGATCCAGGAGCAGAGCGAGTCTGAGGCGCGGCAAAGGGCGATGACGCGCGAATTGGAATGGGTCCGCTCGGGCGCGAAGGCCCGCCAAGCTAAGTCCAAGGCGCGCCTCGCCGCCTATGAGGAGATGGTCCGCGAGCAGGAGACGGCGCGAAGCGCCCAGACCTTCGCCACGATTCAGATCCCGCCCGGCCCGAGACTGGGGAACGTGGTCATTGAGGTTCAGGACCTTGAGAAGGAGTTTGGGGACAAGGTCCTGTTCAAAGGTCTGTCATTCAAGCTTCCGCCCAACGGGATCGTCGGCGTGATCGGTCCCAACGGCGCCGGCAAATCGACACTGTTCAAGCTGATCACCGGCGCTCTCAAGCCCGACAGAGGCGCCATCCGCCTCGGTGAGACCGTGAAGCTGGCCTACGTCGACCAGCAGCGCGACGCCCTCGACCCAAATAAGAACGTCTGGGAGGAGATCTCAAGCGGTCTTGACGTGCTCAAGGTGGGGGGGCGGGAAATCAACACGCGCTCCTACGTGGGCTCGTTTAATTTTCGCGGCGCCGATCAGCAGAAGAAGGTGGGGCTGCTCTCGGGGGGAGAACGTAACCGCGTCCACTTGGCCAAGACCCTCACGGAGGGCGGAAACGTCATTCTCCTCGATGAACCGACCAACGACCTTGATATCGAGACGTTGCAGAACCTGGAGGAGGCGCTTGAGAATTTCGCCGGGTGCGCTGTGGTCATCAGCCACGACCGTTGGTTCCTCGACCGCCTTTGCACCCATATTCTGGCGTTCGAAGGCGACAGCCACGTCGAGTGGTTCGAGGGCAATTTCGAAGCCTATGAAGAAGACAAGAAACGCCGCCTCGGCGCCGACAGTCTGATCCCCAAGCGCATCAAATTCCAGAGGTTCACGCGCTGAAGCCGGATTTGCGCTCACCCAGGGTCTTGGTCGACGGTCGTTGGGAGCGGCGCTCGTGACGGCCGCCGTCTGGGTCGCCAGCGCGCTCATCCTGAAGGCGGGTCGGGTCCTCCTTGGCCTTAGAGCGCCCCATCGCCGGATCTGTCCGGACTGCTGGGACCTGATCGGAGGACACCTCGAGGCAGGGGAAACGCTCCAAGCCGCGCTTTGCCGTGAACTCCTAGAGGAAATCGGAGTGCGGCCGCTGCATGCCGAGGCGCTTATGGCGCTGGATTTCTCTGACGAGGCCCAGGCGAGCGTCTTCATGCAGGTGTTCTTAGTGAGCGCCCTGGATGGAGAGCCGCGGATCGCTAATGACGAGCATGCGGCTTTGTCATGGTTCGAACTCACCGAGGCCGCCGAGTTGCCCAACCTCGCCAGCGAGCGCTATCGGCCCGTTCTTCGAGCGCTCGCAACGGGCCGTAGGCGGCGCGACGGCGCTTAGCCGTGGCCTGGACCGGTCTTGAGTTGAGCGATCAAGAGGTCAATGTCTCCGCGATGATTGTCGAGGGTGGAGACGAAGTCCTGCTGCTCAGTGATGGCGAGCCACACGCCCTGGACCTGTACGTCGACGGCGCGGTACCGCCCATCGGACCCGCGAATGACGCGCCAGTTCACCACTGTCGGTCCGCCGTCTCCGCCGGTGACGAGGCTTGAAACCACCACATCTCCGGGTTGGCGGACAGTCGATCCCGTCACCTTCAAAGCTTGACCGTGGTACAGGCCCAGTCGGGTCTCGTAGACGGTGTCGGCATAGTCCCTAAAGGCGCTCGCGAAACGCGCATACTGCTCGGGCGTAATGACGCGCCGGTAGCGGCCTAAAACGAAACTTGTGATTCTGGGTACGTCAGCGACCTCGTCCACAAGGGCTCGGAAGGTCTGTTTTTTCTCCGCCAGGCTCATGCTCCGGTCGTTGAGGACCTGGATGACGCGGCTGGCTTGCTCCTGAACGAAGGCTTCAGCCTGGAGGTCGCCGTGAGCCCGAGACGCGGGGGCTGGACCGGGCTGCGCGCGGGTCTGGGTCAGGCCGAAGGTGAGGGCGGCGGGTGTCTGCAAGGCAAGCATGACGAGAAGGGCGGCGCGGGCGTTCATGGTGGCATCCTTGTGTGGGGCGTCAGTCCTGCGGGTGCGGGGTCGGCGCGGCCGGCGTCGAGGTGGGCGCGGCGGGCTCTGGGCCAAAATCCGGTAAGGACTGAACGTCCAACTTCCCGCCGTGGTCCAGGAAATCCGCATTCTGCAGATAGGCCGATCGCAGGCTGGCATAGGGGTCGGTTGCGGTTCGCTTCAGGTCCTGCAGCGCTGGATCGGCCCTGGAGCGGGCGTCGAGGGCCGCCAGGGCGGCGCGAGCACCCAGGAAATAGCCGTCGTCCCGGAACCGGATCCAGAAAAACGGATCAAGAGCGGCATCCACCGCCCGGCCGGCGGCGTCGCGAACGGTAGAGGGACCCAGGACCGGGATAAAGAGATAGGGACCGGCGCGCACGCCGTAGCGGCTGAGGGTCTGACCGAAATTAGTGCCCTTTTTCGCAAGGCCGGCTCCAGTGGCGACATCGAAGAGTCCCGCGACGCCAAGGGTGGAATTTACGGTCAGGCGGCTAAGAGCGACGACGGCGAGATCTGGGCGTAGCTGGAGGACGCGATTGATGATGATGACGGGTTCGCCGAGGTTCGAGGTGACGTTGCGCACGCCGTCGCGAGCGGGCCGCGGCGTGAGTCTCTGATAGAGCACCGCCGCGGGGCGCACGAGGATCGTGTCGATCGCCCCTCCCACCAGGAACGATTTGCGATTGGCGTCCTCCCACGGATCTTGGGGCGTCCTCTCACTCGTCGCAGGCGACGCGCTTGGGGCGCCGACCTGCGCGGACGCAGGCGCGGCGGCGGCGGCCAGAGTGGTGGTGAGGACGCCCGCTAGCGCCGTGGAATATAGGGACACACACAATCTCCTTGGCGGACCGTCCCCCAACGACCGCCGTCGTCTTAGCTGTGACGCCGCACCCGACCTTTCAAGCGCTGCCCGTGCACGCGGGACGATTTCTCCCAGCAACGCTTTACGGAGACATAAGGATATCTTTATATAAGGCGATGAGTATGAGCGGGGCGCAGATGGTGGCGGTCTTACGCGCGGCGGGTGAGCCCACGCGTTTGCGCGTCCTTTTGCTGCTCGCGCAAGAAGAGTTGGCGGTCATGGAGCTCGGTCAGATTCTGGAGCAGAGCCAACCGCGGGTCTCGCGTCACCTCAAGCTGCTGGCCGACGCCGGCTTGGTGGAGCGCTTCCCGGACGGAGCTTGGGTTTTCTATCGCCTGATTGCAGATGGCTTCGCACGCCAGTTCCTCAGCGACGTCGTCGCCATGACGGACCTGGCGAGCCCCGATCTCGCCAGCGACCTTGAACGGCTGAAGGATGTACGGCGTAACAGAGAGCAGGCCGCCGCCGGCTATTTCGCCAGAAACGCCGCCCGCTGGGATGAAATCAGGTCGCTTTACGTGGACGAGAGCGAAGTCGAGGCCGCGATCCTGAGGGCCGCCGGCGCCCGCCGCTATGACCGTCTCATCGATCTTGGCACGGGGGCGGGCCGAATGCTGACCCTGCTTGGACCCAAAGCGGCGGCGGCCGTGGGCCTTGATTTGTCGCAACACATGCTCAACATCGCTCGCGCCACGGTGGCTTCGGCCGGCCTTGAGGCCTGCGAGCTGCGGCACGGCGACATCTTCAGGACCGGGCTCGCCAGTGGATCCGGCGACCTTATCGTTATCCACCGCGTCCTCCACTTCTTGAACGATCCCGGTGCGGCTCTTCTCGAGGCGTCCAGGCTCCTCGCCGCCGACGGCTTGCTGCTGATCGTGGACTTCGCCCCCCATGACCTCGAACACTTGCGCCAAGCGCACCAACACCGGCGGCTTGGTTTTTCCGACGACGAAATCAGCCGATGGCTGGAGGCGGCGGGGCTTACGCCCCTTGAGACCATTGGGTTGCCGCCCAGCAATAGTGAAGGCCTCACCGTAAAGATCTGGTCGGCGACCCGCCCAAGCACGGGCGCACGCGCCAACCAACGGAGCGCAGCGTGATGCAATCGTCGAAACTCGCGCCTGTGGCGGCCCTGGGACCAATCGCCCGGGCGGGCGAACGCAGTCTTAGTCGCTTGAACGTCTCGTTCGAGTTCTCCCCGCCCAAAACGCCAGAGAGCGAGATCGGACTTTGGCAGGCTATTCGCCGCCTTGAGCCCCTGGCCCCGAGCTTCGTCTCCGTCACCTACGGCGCAGGGGGCTCGACCCGGGAGCGCACCCACAGGACTGTCCGTCGTATCCTTGAGGAAACGGCGCTCAAACCCGCAGCGCACCTCACGTGCGTTAATGCTACGCGCGCCGAGGTTGACGAAGTCATTCATGATTACTGGACAAGCGGCGTGCGCCATATCGTGGCCCTGCGGGGCGATCCGCCGGGCGCCCTCGGCGGCGTCTACGAACCGCGCGCCGACGGTTATGCGAATGCGACGGAGCTGACTGCAGCCATCACCGCCATTGCCCCCTTTGAGGTCACCGTCGGGCTCTATCCACAGATCCACCCGGAAAGCCCCTCAGTAGAGCACGATATCGACGTGCTGAAGGCCAAGATCGACGCGGGCGCCACGCGCGCGGTGACGCAGTTCTTCTTCGACACCGACGCGTTCCTAAGGTTTCACGAACGGGTTCGCCGTGCGGGAGTGGCCATTCCGATCTTGCCAGGCATCATGCCCGTCTCGAATTATCGCGGCCTCCAGCGGATGGCTGCGCCGTGCGGCATTGAATTGCCATCCTGGCTGGGCCGCCTCTTCGACGGATTGGACAGCGACCCTGAGACCCGGCGGCTGGTGGCCGCCGCCGTGGCGGCGGAAACCTGCGCCCGCCTCGATGAAGAGGGGTTTTCGGATCTTCACTTTTATACCCTAAACCGTGCGGACCTGGTTTACGCCATCTGTAGAATTCTCGGCGTTCGCGAGCCGAACAAGGAGGCGCAATCATGAATCGCCAGGACCGTATCGCCGCCTTAAAGGCGGCCGCCCGGACGCGTATTCTAATCCTCGACGGCTCCTGGGGCGTCATGATTCAAAAGGAGGGCCTCCAGGAGGAGGACTTCCGCGGAGACCGTTTCCTCGATCACAACCGGCCTCTGAAGGGGGACAACGACGTACTTTGCCTCACAAAGCCAGCCCTGATCCGCAAACTGCACGACGCCTATTACGCCGCCGGCGCTGACATCTCAGAGACCAACACCTTCTCCTCGACGGCCATCGGCCAGTCCGACTATGGCCTGGAGGGGGCGGTTCGGGATATCAACCTCGCGGCCGCGCGCATTGCAAGGGACGCGGCTGACGCCTTTACTGCACGCGAGCACCATAAGCCGCGGTTCGTCGCGGGATCCATCGGCCCTCTGAGCCGCACCTTGTCCATCAGTCCGGACGTAAACGATCCCGGAGCGCGTTCAGTGACGTTCGACCAAGTGTATGCAGGCTATCGCGAACAGATGTTGGCCCTTCATGAGGGCGGCGTCGACCTCTGGCTCGTGGAGACGATTTTTGACACCCTCAACGCCAAGGCGGCGATCAAGGCGCTCCTCGACCTCGAAGACGACGGGCTTGAGCCTCTGCCGATTTGGATTTCTGGGACCATCACCGACCGATCCGGGCGCACGCTCTCGGGTCAGACGGTGGAGGCGTTCTGGAACTCGGTCCGTCATGCACGCCCGTTCGCGGTGGGATTCAACTGCGCCCTCGGCGCGGAGCTGATGCGGCCCCATGTGGCGGAGATCGCGCGCATAGCCGACACCCTGGTCGCGGCCTACCCAAACGCGGGCCTTCCAAACGCCTTCGGCGAATATGATGAAACTCCGGAGCAGACAGCGGCCATGCTCCGAGAGTGGGCTGGGGCGGGGATCGTCAACATCCTTGGAGGGTGTTGCGGGACCACGCCTGATCACATCAGGCGCCTCGCCGAAGCGGTGAACGGCGCCGCTCCGAGAGTTCCGCCCCAGCGCCCAAAAGCCCTGCGCCTCGCCGGTCTTGAGCCCTTTGAACTGGCCTCCGTGGCATCTGACGCTGAGGAGCTGTCTTCGCCGGCGGGGGCCCACTGATGAGGCGGGTCTTCATCAACATCGGCGAGCGCACCAACGTCACCGGTTCCGCCAAGTTCAAGAAGCTCATCCTCGATGGGGACTACGCCGCAGCCCTATCCGTTGCGCGACAGCAAATCGAAGCCGGCGCGCAGATCATCGACGTAAACATGGACGAGGGCTTGCTCGATTCTGAGCGCGCCATGGTCACTTACCTGAACCTCCTCGCCGCCGAGCCCGATATCGCCCGCGTGCCGGTGATGATCGACAGCTCAAAATGGAACGTCATCGAAGCCGGCCTGAAGTGTGTTCAGGGCAAGTCCATCGTCAACTCCATCAGCCTCAAGGAGGGAGAAGCGAGCTTCCTGCGCCAGGCGCGTCTTTGCTTGCGCTATGGGGCCGCCGTCGTCGTTATGGCTTTCGACGAGCAGGGTCAGGCCGACACCGCCCAGCGAAAAGTCGAGATTTGTCGACGGGCGTACGGGCTTCTCACCACCGTCGTCGGCTTTCCCGCTGAAGACATCATCTTCGATCCCAATATCTTCGCCGTCGCCACCGGGATCGACGAACACGCCAACTACGCCGTCGACTTTATCCAAGCCACAAGAACGCTGAAGTCCGAATTGCCGTTGGCGCGGATCTCAGGCGGCGTCTCCAACGTCTCCTTCAGCTTTCGCGGGAACGAGCCGGTTCGCCGCGCAATCCACTCGGTATTCCTCTACCACGCCATCAACGCCGGAATGGATATGGGCATCGTCAACGCCGGCGAGCTGCCGGTCTATGACGACATTGACGCCGACCTGCGGGAGGCCGTGGAGGATGTCGTCCTCAACCGCCCGACGCGCGGCGGATGGGACGCTACAGAACGCCTTGTGGACATCGCGCCCCGCTACAAAGGGGACAAGTCGGAGGCCAAGGCTGTTGACCTTGCCTGGCGTCGAGAGCCGGTGGCCGAACGCCTCGCCCACGCCCTGATCCACGGCGTCACAGACTACATCATTCAGGACACGGAGGAAGCCCGCCAGGGCGCAGAACGACCTTTACACGTCATTGAAGGCCCGCTGATGGATGGGATGAACCGCGTCGGGGACCTCTTCGGCGCGGGAAAGATGTTTCTTCCCCAAGTTGTGAAGTCCGCTCGGGTGATGAAACAGGCCGTCGCCTATCTTCTTCCCTACATGGAGGCGGAAAAGGGCGGCGCCCCTCGCGAGGCGGCGGGCCGGATCCTCATGGCGACGGTCAAGGGCGACGTCCACGACATCGGAAAAAACATCGTCGGCGTTGTGCTGCAATGCAACAATTACGACGTGGTCGATCTTGGCGTCATGGTGCCGGCGGATCGGATTTTGGACGCGGCCGTCGAGCATAAGGCGGACATGATCGGCTTATCCGGTCTGATCACCCCCTCCCTAGACGAGATGGTGTTTGTGGCCCAGGAGATGGAACGGCGGGGGTTCAAGATCCCTCTGCTGATCGGCGGGGCCACCACGTCGAGGACCCATACGGCCGTTAAAATAGAGCCGGTCTACCCGAGCGGATCGACGACCTACGTGCTCGACGCAAGCCGGGCGGTGGGCGTCGTTTCCGGCCTGCTTTCACCCAAGGACCGGGATCGTCTTCAGGCGGAAACCAAAGCGGAATACCGCCGCGTGCGTGAGCAGTTCGCCCGGGGCCGCGAGGCCAAGGTGAGAACGCCGTTGGCGGCGGCGCGGGCCAATCCGTTCCAGATCAATTGGTCAGGCGCCGCCCCCCCGCGACCAAGCTTCATCGGCGTTCGTGCCTTCGGTCCCTATGATCTGAATGAGTTAGCCCAGTACATCGACTGGAACCCCTATTTCGCCAGCTGGGATCTCCACGGGCGCTTTCCCGAGATCCTCGACGACGACGTGGTTGGCGAGGCGGCGCGCAGCCTTTGGATCGACACCCAGGGGATGCTGAAGCGGATCCTCAAGGAGGGTCTCTTCGAGGCCCGCGGCGTGGTGGGCTTTTGGCCCGCCAACTCGTCTGGAGACGACATCATCCTCTTCACCGACGACGGGCGAACCGAGGAGTTGGCCCGCCTGCACACCTTGCGACAGCAGATGGGCAAGACCGAAGGTAAGCCCAATACCGCCCTTTCAGACTTCATCGCGCCCCTGGGCGGTCCGGCCGATTATGTGGGTGGGTTCGCCGTCACCGCCGGGCATGGCGAGCAGGCTTTCGCAGAGTCCCTGCGCAAAAGCGGCGACGATTATGGGGCTATCATAGCGTCCGCCCTAGCCGACCGCCTGGCGGAAGCGTTTGCGGAGCGCTTGCATCAGCGGGTGCGCACCGATCTTTGGGGGTACGCGCCCAACGAGGCGCTGGGCGTTCAGGACGTCATTCAGGAAAGGTATCAGGGCATTCGCCCCGCCGCGGGTTATCCGGCCCAACCTGACCACACGGAGAAGGCGACCTTGTTCCGGTTGCTTGACGCCGAGAGCCACACAGGGTTGCGATTGACCGAAAGCTTCGCCATGACCCCGGGGGCAGCGGTGTCTGGGTTATACTTTTCCCATCCTGCGTCGCACTATTTCGGCGTCGGAAAGATCGACCGCGACCAGGTTGCCGACTACGCCCAACGCAAGGGTTGGACCCTCGCCCACGCTGAGCGCTGGCTGTCGCCAATCTTGAATTACGACCCGGCGGCTGAGCCGGCGCCCATCGCAAGGGGCGTGGCGGCCTGACGACGCCCCTTGCGGGGCGATTCAGCTGAAGTCGCTGTCGTCCGTTCCGCTCTGGTCGTCCCATCCGCCGGCGTCATACCCCCCTTGGTCGTCGCCGTAGTTGTTGATGGTGACATTCTCCGTGGGAACGCCGCCGCCGAAGCCGCCGCCGAAACCGCCGCCGAAACCGCCATGGTGGCCGCCGAAGATGTCGGAAAGTCCGGAGAACAGCATTTCGCCGCCCGCAACGCCGGCGGCCGTGGTCGCAGCCGTCTTAAGGAAGCTCCCGAGGCCGCCGCCGCCGCCAAGGGGGCCAGACCCAAAGAATCCTGGCGCGGGCTGCGGTGGGGGGGGCGGCTGCGCGGCGGCCTGGCTCCACGGGCTTTGAGGCTGCGCGGCTGACGGCCCGAGGCCGGCCCCGCCGAGAAAGCTCGACGGCGCCTGCGGGGGTGATTGGAGCTGCGCCTGCAGCTGGGCGATGCGGGCTTGGGCCTGGTGGAGCGCCTGATCAGCCAGAAGGGCGTGTTGAACCAGCACATAGGCGCCGTCGGGATTGGCGCGAATCGCTGCGTCGATCATAGCGGCGGCTTCAGGATCCTTCGCCACGCCCGTGGTCCGGGCGAGGTCGCCCAGGAACTGGTTGAGGAGGGCGCGTTCATCGGGTGTCATGGGTCTGCTCTTCCCTATGGGCCGGCGCGTACCTGCCGGCGCTCGCGGATGTGGTGAAAGCGCGCGCATCGCGCAACAGCGCGGCCTTGTGGATGGCGAAGATGTAATCTTGCGGCTAGAGCAGGGGTCGATGCGCCGCTTCCTATCCTTCCTGACCAGCCTCGACGCCCAGGCGTGGAGGACGATTTCAATCTCGTTTGTCCTATTCGGCGGCGTCGGGCTCGTCTTCGTCCTGGGCGCGCCGCTTTTAGGGCTAAACGGCGCAGATGCTGCGCAGCGTTGGATGGGGTCGGGCGTCTCCGGCCCCTGGGGTCCGGTCCTCGCCGTGGGCGGCTTTATGGTGCTCGCGTTCCTGGGTGCGCCGCAATTCGTGCTTATCGCCGCCGCCGTTCTGGCGTTTGGCCCATGGCTGGGCTTAGCCTACAGCTGGCTCGGAACCCTCGTCTCAGCCCTTGTGGGTTTCGGCCTTGGCCGCAGGTTCGGTGCGCGCCTGCTGCGCGATTATGGCGGCCAGGGCGTCAACCGGTTCATCTGCCTTGTGGGCCGAAACGGGTTTCTCGCGAGCCTGATTGTCAGGCTCGTGCCTTCCGCGCCCTTCATCGTGGTCAATATGGCTGCGGGCGTCACGCCCATGAGCGTTTGGGCTTACGCGGGCGGCACGGCCATCGGGATTATCCCAAAGATCGCTCTGACGGCCTTCGCCGGCCGCGCCGTTATGGGCGCCATGAGCGGCCATGGGTCCGGACACTGGGCGACCCTCCTCGGCGCCGCCATCCTGTGGGTCGGCGCCGGGCTGCTTGCCCGGGACTGGATAAGGCGACGTGAAAGCGAAGTCGCAGCACAGGCGTCGGGCGGCTCCGTGGGCGAGCCGGTGAAGGTTCTCCGGCGACGGCGTTTTCTAGCCGGCTAGGGCGTTGATTTTTCGACATGCGTCGCGACGACGCGGGCGAAATTCGACGCAGCGGCCTTGAACACAAAGGCTTGAACACGCTGGAAAGCGTCGCCAGCTTGGCGTTACTCGCGTGCGCGGATTATGACCTTGAAATCCCGTGCTCACCGGTGCATGGGGACGCCTCGCCCTTGAGCCTTGTAAAAAGCGCCGCGCCTGGGGGTAAGGCTGCGGCGCCCATGCACGGCTTCAGGGGTGGCGCCCCGTTCATCTCTTCGCGTTCGCGCGGCAAGGTAGTCCATGTTCTTCCCTTCGCTCTTCGGCATGATCTCAAGCGACATTGCGATCGATCTCGGGACAGCGAACACGCTGATTTACATGAAGGGGAAGGGCATCGTCCTAAACGAGCCGAGCGTAGTGGCGCTGCGCAACGTGGGAGGACGTAAACTCGTCCATGCTGTCGGGATTGAGGCCAAACAAATGCTCGGGCGCACGCCCGGGCATATGGAGGCCATTCGGCCCATGCGCGACGGCGTCATCGCGGACTTCGAAGTTGCCGAGGAGATGATCAAGCACTTCATCCGCAAAGTGCATAACCGCAAAGGCTTCGTGAACCCGAAGGTGATCGTGTGCGTTCCGTCCGGGGCCACGGCGGTTGAGCGGCGCGCCATCAACGATAGCGCTTTGAACGCCTCCGCACGGCGGGTTGGCTTGATCGACGAGCCCATGGCGGCCGCCATTGGCGCAGGCCTTCCGATTCATGAACCGACGGGATCTATGGTGGTTGATATTGGCGGCGGAACGACGGAAGTGGCCGTCTTGTCCTTGTCGGGTATCGTCTATTCCCGCTCCGTGCGCGTCGGCGGCGACAAGATGGACGAAGCCATCATTTCCTACATGCGCCGCAACCATAACCTCCTCATCGGGGAGACCACCGCCGAACGGATCAAAAAAGAGATCGGCACGGCGCGATCGCCAATTGACGGCGACGGCCTGGCTATCGAGGTCAAAGGACGCGACCTGATGCAGGGCGTGCCACGGGAGGTCAGAATTTCAGAGCGCCAGGCGGCGGAAGCCTTGGCTGAACCCGTCGGACAGATCGTGGACGCGGTGAAGGTCGCCCTGGAAGCGACGCCGCCTGAGCTCGCAGCCGACATTGCGGATAAGGGCATCATGCTCACGGGCGGCGGGGCGCTGCTGCGCGGCCTCGACAGCGAGATACGCGACCATACTGGCCTTCCGGTCACCGTGGCCGACGACCCCCTCTCTTGCGTTGCCCTCGGGTGCGGAAAGGTGCTGGAGCATCCCAAATGGATGAAGGGCGTATTGGACGCCTCCCTGGCCTAGGGGTTAAGCTGCAAGCGCCTGAACCGGGCGAGGGATTCGCTCAAGGAGCCGCCGCGTGGCGTATCGCGACAGTCCCTTCCAGGCGCTAAAGGCGCCCCTGACCTGGGCCGCCGCCGTCGCCGGCGTGGTCGCAGGCCTCATCGCTTTGGGTCTGGCCCTCACCGACCATCGCAGTGCGACAGGGCCGTACGGCGCGGTCCGCGGGGAATTCGACGAGGTGATGGAGCCCGTCACCAGCGCCCTCTACGCTCCGGTCCGCTGGGCCGCTTCGGCGGCTGATTTTGCGGGCGGCTATTTCTTCGCCGTGAGCGAAAATCGCCGCTTGAAGGCCGAGCTTGACGACATGCGGCGCTGGCGCGACGCCGCCGTGGCTCTTAAGAGCGAGAATGAGAGGTTTGAGGCCCTGCTTAAGCTTCGCACTGAGCCGCCAGTGCCCATGGTCACCGGTCGGGCGGTGAGCGATGTTCGCGGCCCCTTCTCCGACGCGCGGCTTCTTGATGTCGGCGCAGCGGCGGGCGTCAAGGTCGGCAACCCGGTTATGAGCGAGAACGGCGTTGTGGGGCGTATCGTCGGCGTGGCGAGATCCGCCAGCCGGGTCCTCCTCCTGACCGATGTTGAAAGCCGCACGCCGGTCTTAATCAACCGCAACAACGCCAGAGCCATCCTGACTGGAGACGGGGGAGCCAACCCTCGCTTGGAGTTCGTCAGAGGCCAGAACGCCGTGCAAGACGGCGACGTGGTCCTGACGTCGGGAGACGGAGGGCTCTATCCGCGCGGGCTTCCTGTCGGTGTCGCGGCCCGCGACTTTCGCGGCGTTTGGCGCGTGCGCCTCTACTCTGATCGGGGCGCCATCGACTTTGTCCGAGTTTTGCTTTTCGACGACTTTAGCCAAGCGGTCGACACCGCCGCCTTGGCGGCGTCGAGCCTTCCGCCGCTGACAGCGGCTGAACAGGCGGACCTCAACGCCCAGCGCGCCGCCGCAGAGAAGCCGCCGCCTCCGCCTGCGGTGGAGGCGCCTCTTGCGCCCAAAGGCGCCGGCTTCGTCTCGTCTGCGCCGCCGCCGCGGCCCATGGTTCCAATCACCGCGCCGTCTGCACGTGCGCCGGACCCCGCGCCAAAAAAGGCGCAGCCTTCTGATCCGACCCTAGCGCCGCCGCCGCCCGCGGCGAACGCCCTAGGATCGCCGCAGCCATGAGCCGTCCAGGCGCCGCCCTCGATCCGGCGCAGTGGCTTGCGCTGCCGGCCCTCGCCGCCATCGTTGGCGCGATCTGCTTGGCGGTGCCCGTTCGTGTGGGCGGTCTAAGGCTTCCTGAGCCTGTCTTTCCTATGGCCCTGGCGTTTTCCTGGGCCGTCATCAGACCCTCGGTTCTTGGCCCCTTCTTCCTCCTAGCCCTTGGTCTTTTCCTGGATTTGTTCTGGGGCGGACGTCTTGGGGTCTGGGGTTTGTCGCTCCTGGCCGCTTACGGTCTCACCCTCTCCGGTCGCAGCCTCATGGCGGGTCAAGGCCTTGCGGTCATGGGGGCGTGGTATATCGCCGCCTGCGTCTTGGGGTTGGGTTTTGTGTTTCTCTTCGCCACAATAGTGGCGCACCAACAGCCCAATCTCATGGCGGTGGTGTGGCAGCTCGTCTGGACCGTTGGGCTCTTTCCCGCGGTGGTCTATCTGACCAACCGGTTCGAGGACGCCGACGTCCGGTTTCGGTGAGGGTAGGGCTTGGAGCCGTCGATATTCTTTGACGAGGTCAATGAGCGGCAAGGCGTCTTTCATCGGCGAGCGTTTCTGCTTGGGGGGTTCGCTGGCGTCGGCGCCCTGGCCCTCGTAGGTCGTCTGGCGGATCTTCAGGTGGTGGAGGGGCCCCGATACACAGTTCTCTCAGCCTCCAATCAATTTAATTTCCGCATCGTTCCGCCGCCGCGGGGCCGGATCCTTGACCGCGACGGCGTCGAGATCGCCTCAAACAGACCGGACTTTCGCGTCCTCATCAGGCGAGACGAGACCAAGGACGTGTCAGTCGCGTTAGACCGCATCGCTGAGATCTTGCCGATGACCGCCCACAAACGCCGCCAGGTGGAGCGTGAAGTGGAGACGGCGCCCAAGTCCACGCCGGTCTTTGTCGCCAACAGCCTGACCTGGGAGGAGTTCTCCCGCGTGAACGTGCGCCTGCCCGAGCTTCCAGGGATCAGCACAGAGATGGGGGAAGCGCGATACTATCCCTTCGCCGGCGCCTTCTCCCACGTCATCGGTTATGTGTCGAAGGTGTCGGCGGAGGAGCTAAAAGTGGAGGCGGAGGCGGGAGGAAAGCCTGACCCGCTCATGCTCCATCCTGGGTTCCGGATCGGCAAGCAGGGCGTTGAGAAGGCCCTCGACCTCAAGCTTCGCGGCCGGGCAGGGGGGCAGAAGGTAGAGGTCGATTCCACAGGTCGGGTCGTTCGGGACAACGCCGATGGCGATATAAAGGCGGTTCCGGGAGAAGACGTGGTCCTGACCTTGGACGCGGACATCCAGACCCGGGCGCTGGAGGTGTTCGGGGAGGAAAGCGGTGCGGCCGTGATGATGGACGTCCGTACAGGCGATGTCCTTTGCATGATGTCCGCGCCCTCCTTTGATGCGAACCAGTTCGTCAGCGGCGCGCCGACGGCCTACTATCACGCCCTCGCCACCTATGATCACAAACCGCTTATCAACAAGGCGCTAGCGGGCCTCTATCATCCAGGGTCGACCTTCAAGACCATGGTGACGCTCGCCGCCCTGCAGAACGGCTTCGACCCGAAGCGGACCTATACCTGCAACAAGGCCTGGCAATTTGGCAACCACGTCTTCAGCTGCGACCGGCGCCATGGCACCCTCGATATGCATGAGGCCATATCCCAGTCGTGCGATGTCTATTTCTTCCAGACGGCGCTGCTGCTCGGGCCGGATAAGATCGCGGAGATGGCGCGCCGGTTTGGCCTTGGCCAGGTGTTCGACATCGGCATACCGGGCCAGAAGGCCGGCATCGTCCCGGACACGGCATGGAAGAAAAGCTACTTCAAGAATAATCCGCTGAACCAGAAATGGTTCGCCGGCGAGACGCCCTCTATGGGCATTGGCCAGGGGGCGACGGTGGTTACGGCGCTTCAAAACTGCACCATGGCGTCACGGATCGCCAATGGAAGGAAGGCCGTGACGCCGCGGTTGATTCATTCTATCGGCGGCGTTGTCCAGCCGGCGCCGAGCGAGCCGGCTGACCTGTCGGTGGACCCTGAGCACCTCAGTTTCCTCCACGCTGCGATGACCTCCGTGGCCAACGACCCGACAGGCAGCGCCGTACAGTTTGGTCAACTGGGCCTCGGTTCCATAAAAATGGCGGGCAAGACGGGAACGGCGCAAGACCACGCCTACAAAGGCGGGCACGGCGCTCACGGCGCGCAGGGCGCATGGGCGTTACGGGACAACGCTTGGTTCATCTGCTTCGCGCCCGTCGACGATCCAAGGTACGCCTTGGCGGTGCTGGTGGAACATGGGGGGTTCGGCGCGCAAGCCGCGGTGCCGCGCGCAAGAGAAATTATGAAGGTCGCGCTGCTCAAGGATCCTGAGATCAGGGCGAGGATTGAAGTGCCGTTGCCTGATATCCACGCCAAGCCGCCGCCTATGCCAAACCCGGGCGAGGGGCCGATCATTGACGGGGTGCCTCCGCCGCCGACTAAAATCGGCGCTGGGCCGGATACGCCCACATGACCGCCTCAGCGCTGACGCGGCCGGGGCAACGCAACCGAATCTCCGAAAAGATCGCTGAGATCGACTGGCGCCTGGCGATCCTGCTGTGCGCTATTTCGGGTCTCGGCGCGATGATCCTTTATTCCGCCGCTGGGAACGCTTGGAGCCCATGGGCGGACAAGCAGCTGATCCGTTTCGCCATGTGCCTTATGCTGATGCTGCTCCTGTCCTTGGTGGATCTGAGAGTTTGGTTCCTTCTGGCTTACCCCACCTACGCCGTGGGACTTCTCCTCTTGATGGCGGTCATGGTCGTCGGGCATCATTCTTTGGGCGCCACCCGTTGGCTTCAGTTCGGCCCGGTACAGATACAGCCCTCCGAGATCATGAAGATCGGCATGGTGCTGTCCCTGGCGCGTTACTACCATGGCATCAACGCTCGCGAGGCGGCCTTCTCCTGGAAGCTTCTCGTCCCCGTGGCTCTCATTGCGGCGCCCACGCTTCTGGTTGCGAAGCAACCTGATCTTGGAACGGCTCTTCTCCTGGCGTTTACCGGAGGCGCGGTCATGTTTCTGGCCGGACTGTCATGGCGCGTCCTGGTCGCTGGCGGGGCGCTGGCCGCCGCCGGACTGATCCCCTTCATCATGTTTGTGCTCAAGGGCTATCAACGCGAGCGCGTTCTGACCTTTCTCCATCCAGAACAGGATCCCTCAGGCGCGGGCTACCATATCTTGCAGTCGAAGATCGCTTTGGGTTCGGGCGGTCTTCTGGGCAAGGGGTTTGGCCTTGGAACGCAAAGCCAGCTCAACTTTCTGCCGGAGAAGCACACGGACTTTATCTTCGCGACCTTCGCTGAGGAGTTCGGCCTTGTGGGGTGTTTCGGCCTCCTCACCCTTTACGGGGTGATCATCGTCATCGCCCTGCGGATCGCCTCTCTATCCCACAGTCATTTCGGTCGACTTTCGGCCGCCGGCGTGACCTTCACCTTCGCCCTCTATGTCCTGATCAATGCGGCCATGGTCATGGGGCTCACGCCCATCGTCGGGGTGCCGATGCCGCTCATGAGCTATGGGGGCACGGTCATGCTCACCGTCATGATCGCCTTCGGGCTCGTTCAAGCCGTCCGGGTGCATCGCTATGAAGAGATGCCGTCCGGTCGCGGCACCTTAATCTAGAGCGAGAAGGCGGCCTCGGTAGCGCGGACCAGGCCGTCAATGATCCCTGGCTCTGTGGACGCGTGGCCTGCGTCCCAGACAAGGTCGAACCGGGCTTCAGGCCACTGGGACTTGAGCCGCCAAGCCGTCTCCATGGGCGTGACGACGTCAAATCGGCCCTGAACGATCCACGCGGGTATGTGTCGAAACTTTGGAAGTTGATCCATCAACCATCCGTCATGGCTGAAGAAACCACCGTTCACGAAGAAATGGCTTTCGATCCTGGCGAACGCGATGGCGAAGTCCTCCTCGTTGAATTTCGCCGGCCTGGCTTCGGGGCCCCGGATAGAGATCGTATCGCCTTCCCACTGGCTCCAAGCCGCCGCCGCCTGAGCCTGGACCCGTCGATCCTGGGACGTCAGGCGCCGATGATAGGCGTTGAGAAGGTCGCTGCGCTCAGCGTCTGGGATGGGAGCGATGAACCGCGCCCAAGCGTCCGGAAACAGCATGGAGGCGCCGTCCTGATAGAACCACGCAAGTTCGCGTTGGGTAAGCAGGAATACGCCGCGCAGGATCAGCGCCTCCACCCGATCCGGATGAACGGCGGCGTAGGCGAGGGCGAGGGTTGATCCCCACGAACCGCCAAAAACGGTCCAACGCTCCACGCCGACCCGCTGACGCAGGCGTTCTATGTCCTCAATCAGGGTCCACGTCGTGTTGCCCTCAAGACTGGCGTTGGGTCGAGACCGTCCGCAGCCCCGCTGGTCGAACAGCATCATGCGCCAGCGGCGGGGATCGAAAAACCGACGCATCGTCGGGTTGATCGCGCCTCCCGGACCGCCGTGGAGTATGACGCACGGCTTTCCGGTCCTTGCGCCGCATTCCTCAAAATAGATTTCGTGGCCGTCCGGCGTTTTCTCGTGGCCGGTGACGAACGGCTCGTTTTCTGGAAACAGGTGGCGGCGGGCCGAAGCGTCGAACGAGATCGAAGAGGCGTTCATCTTAATCCGAAAAAAGGGGCCTGGTCGCTGAATAGGACGGATTGCAGCCGTCCGCTAGCATCGTGACGACGCCGAGCATCGGGCCGGCGAGGCGCCTTCAGGCCAGGGGGAAGCGGCGGTCCAACCAGTCAAGGATCAGGCGGTTGGTCTGCTCGGGCTGCTCCTGCTGGGTCCAGTGGCCTGATCCGACGACCATGCGCGTTTCCAGGTCTGGGACAAAAGCCTCCATTCCTTCAGCCGCTGACGGAGGAAGCACCGCGTCAAGCTCGGCGGTGATCATCAAAGCCGGCGTGTCCACACGCTGCGCCAGGTCTCTGGACCGCTCCCAGTTGCGCGTGATGTTTCGGTACCAGTTTATGCCGCCGGTGAAACCGCTGGCGGAAAACGCGTCCACGAAGACCTGAAGTTCTTCTGGCGTTAAAAACGTTTCTCGACGGTCGTCCTCGAGCTTGTAGGCGGCGACCATGTTCACTAAGGCGAAGGTCGATCCTTCGCCTTGTGCTCTAGCGCTAGACAGCCCGCCGGAAGGCCGTTGGCCGGCGGGGGGACGGCGCATAAAAAACGACATGGTCTTGGCGACATCCGCTTCGAGGACGGCCTCGGCGACGCCGGGCGTCTGAAAATGCACGATGTACATGGCGTCGCCAAAACGCATGCGTAGGATCTGGATAGGATCAGCGGGCGCGCGAGGGGTGAAGGGGGTGTTGAGACCTATGACGCCCGCGGTCCTGTCCGGGTGCATCAGCGGCATGTGCCAGACAATGGCCCCGCCCCAGTCATGGCCGCAGAAGATCGCACGCTCGATGTCCAAGTGGTCGAGCAAGCGCAGAAGGTCGCCTGTGAGATGCTCCATGTCATAGGCGGCGACGTCCGCCGGGCCCGGCGTCAGGCCATAGCCGCGTTGGTCGGGGGCGATAGCCCAACGTCCTGCATCCCCTAGGGCCTTCAACTGATGGCGCCAGGAGAAGGCAAGTTCGGGAAAACCGTGACACAGGACCACGGGCGGTGCGGCGCCGCGCTCGCCCCGGGCAAAGAAGGCAATTTTCACGTCCTCCCCCGCCGTGAATTGCACTGGAGGCATGGCGTTGGAGATATCGGACATGGGGGCTCCTAGCGTTGGCGAGGTTTGACCAGTCTGTCCTGACGAGAGCCTTAGAGCCTTCCGGATGCGGCTAGCGCTAGAGGCCAGGCAGCTTGAAGGACTTCTTCTGCGGCGCCCGAGCTATCACGATCTCCTGTCCGCCGGTAAGGGATTTGATCTTGCGCTGCTCCGCCGCGGCGTCGAGAGGCGCAGGCACGTCCGCAGCCTTCGACTCAGCCTTAACCACAGACGCCGGATCGCCTTTCTTCCAGAACATCACCGTGTCCGCGAAGCTCTTGTCTTTGTGCGCGATCTGTCCGAACTCGTCGTCGATCACGTACCGTATGAGCGGATCCGCCTTTTCTACGCCCGCACGAGATACCAGAAGCGCCTCGCCCTGACTGCGTTGGGTGGCTTGCTCGCGGCCGATGAGGGCGGCGCGCGCCTGGCTTTCCGGCTGAAGCTCCATGGGGCGCGGCTCGCCAGGGGCGGGCGGGCGCAGGGCGTAGTCCGGGGGAACAACCAGGGGGGCCTTGGCTACGACTTTGAATTCGTCTGGAGCCTGGCTGTTGAGGCCGAGTTTCTCAGCCGTTCCCGTACACCCCGCCGTGCCTAGTCCGACCGTGCACAGGAGCGCGAGGAGGGCTGCTCCGGGTAGGGCGTTATCCGTGGTGCTCATTTACCGACTCCCAGGCCGCCCCCCGGCAGCGTCGTTCACCTTAAGTGGTTAGCTCATTCCGCAAGCGGGTGCAAAGGCCGGCGCGTCGCACAGCTTCACTCTGATGGACGGTTGGGCGTTATGATGCTGTCCAGGATCAGAAGCGCGACGCCCACGGTGATGGCGCTGTCGGCGATGTTGAACACCCAGGGGAAGAAATGCAGGCCGGAGACATCGATAAAATCGACGACCTTTCCGAACCGAAGGCGGTCTATAAGATTGTTGCCGACGGCCCCGCCCATCACAAGGCCTAGCCCTGCGGCGGTGATGGGACGCTCAATGGTGCGCGCCCACCAACCCAGGGCGACGACGATGCACGCGGCGAAGGCCGCAAGGGCTAAGCGGCCCGCTTCGCTTCCGGCCCTCAAGAGCCCAAAGCTCACGCCGGGATTCCAGACCATTGAAAGGCTCAGGATCGGCAAGACTGGGATCGTCACCCGGTCTGGGAGCCTTATGACGTCGAGGACCCAGTACTTGCTGAGTTGATCGAGACACACGGTGGCGATGGCCACGCCATAGGCGAGGGTCGCCAAGGCTCCGGGGCGTCGGCCGCGTTGGCCGACGTGGGCGGTGGGTTCGGCCATGGGCGGTTCAGACCCCTGCGCTATGGGCTGCGTCCCAGCTTGCGACCGCATCATCGCAACGCAAACAAAGACGCCTTGCTTCTGTCACCTCAGGAAGAATGCGCCAGCATCGCTCGCATTTGCACCCCTGCGCCTTCTCCACTGTCACCCTAAGGGCCCCATCAGCGCTCTCGTTGTGGGCCGCCTCCGTAGCGAGCAGCGTTGCGGCGCTGGTGCGGAAGACTTCAGCGGCATCTAGGCCGTCGAAGGCCGCCATCAGCTCCTTGGGCAGGATAACCGTGGGCGCCGCTTCGAGGGCGGAGCCGATGATTTTTTCCCGACGCAGGCCCTCAAGCTCTTGGGTGACGGCGGCGAGGACCATATCGACCTTCCGCCAGCGCTCGGCTTCATCCTCGTTCCGCCAGGCTTCGACTTGAGGCGGAAGCACGCGCAGGGCATTGGAGCCGCGGTCCGGCGACGCGGTCGCCCAAGCCTCTTCCATGGTGAAGGGAAGGAGGGGAGAAAGCCAGGCGGTTAGACGCAGGAAAACAGCGCTCATCACCGTCCGCGTCGCTCGGCGGCGCAGGGCGTCGGGCGGGTCGCAGTACAGGCAGTCTTTGCGCACGTCGAAGTAGAGGGCCGAAAGGTCCCGCGCGCAGAATTCGGCGACCGGGCGAAAAACCTCGTTGAACTGGTAGCTCTCGTAGGCTGACCGCACCTGGCCGTCGAGGGACCAGAGCCTATGCAGAATGTAGCGGTCGAGGGGCGCCATCGCGTCATAGGGCGCAGCCTCCGCCTCGTCGAACCCGTCGATGGCGGCGAGGAGGTAGCGAACTGTATTGCGAAGCTTTCGGTAGGCGTCGGTCGTTGTCTGCAAGATGGCTGCGCCGATGCGTTGGTCTTCGGCATAGTCCACCATCGCGACCCAAAGTCGGATGATTTCGGCGCCCGACTGTCGGATCACATCGCCGGGCTCGACCGCATTGCCCAGGGATTTCGACATCTTCTCCCCACTCTCCGTCAGGGTGAAGCCATGGGTCAGGACGGCTTCAAAGGGGGCCCGTCCTCGGGTGCCGCAGCTTTCCAGCAGGCTCGACTGGAACCAGCCCCGCGCTTGGTCTGATCCTTCCAGATAGAGATCCGCGGGCGAACGCGATCGATCGGGGCCGACTTCACGTCCTTCAAGAGTGAAGGCGTGGGTCGAGCCGGAATCAAACCAGACGTCCAATATGTCCTGAACGGCTTCATAGTCCTGCGGGTCGTACTCCGGCCGCAAGAACGCCGCAGGCTCTGCGGTGAACCATGCGTCGGCGCCGGATGTCTTCACCGCCGCCACGATACGGGCGTTCACCGCCTCATCCTGCAAGGGCTCGCCCGTGTGACGATGAACAAACATGGCGAGGGGAGTCCCCCAGGCGCGTTGGCGGCTGATGAGCCAGTCGGGCCGGTCAGCGACCATCCCCCTGATTCGATTCTGACCGGTGCGGGGATGGAAGGCGGTGGCGTCGATCGACGCGAGGGCCGTCTGGCGCAGGGAGCGGCCATCGTCCAGGGGCTGGTCCATCCTGATGAACCACTGGGGCGTGTTGCGGAAAATGACGGGCGCCTTTGAGCGCCAGGAATGCGGATAGCTGTGCTCAACCCGACCGCGGGCGAGAAGCGCCCCGGTTTCAATAAGCTTTTCGATAACCGCGCTGTTGGCTGGACCGAACTTGCCAGCCTTTTTACCATCAGTTTCCAGGATTTTCAGGCCGCCGAAAAGCGGCACCGTGGGAAGATAGGCGCCATCCGCGTCGACAGTGTCAGGGATCTCGCGGCGGCCGGATGCGATCCAAAGGTGGTAATCCTCCGCACCGTGGCCGGGCGCGGTGTGGACGAAGCCCGTCCCGGCGTCGTCTGTGACGTGGTCCCCGGCGAGAAGAGGCACTTCGAAGCCAAAACCGGGGTCAAGGGGCGCCAGAGGGTGAGCACAGATTAATCCGGCGGGGTCGACGTCGGCGACACGTCGCCATGAGGCGATCTTCGCCTGGGCGCGCACGTCCTCGCTGCGCTTGTCAGCCACGATGAGGCGATCGCCTGGGCGCGCCCAGGGCTCGAAGGCGAGATCCGGCTCCATCGCCTCAACGGCGTAGACGCCGTAAGCGACGGACGGGTTGAAGGCGATGGCTCGATTTGCCGGGATCGTCCACGGAGTCGTGGTCCAAATCACAATGCTACAGCCCAGCAGGCCAGGAGCCGCTGTGGCGAGGTCTTGGCCGGACACCTGGCCGACCACAGGAAATTTGACCCAGATGGTGGGGCTTACATGAGGGTGGTATTCCACCTCGGCGTCGGCGAGGGCTGTGCGCTCCACCGGGCTCCACATGACAGGCTTGGAGCCACGATAGAGCTGACCGGACATGAGAAAACGGTGGAATTCGGCGACGATGGCGGCCTCTGCCGCGAAGGCCATGGTCAGATAGGGATCGTCCCACCGGCCGAGGACGCCGAGGCGTTTGAACTCGCGGCGCTGCTCTTCGATCCACGCTTCGGCGTACTCGCGACACGCGGTGCGGAATTCGGCCTTGGAGACCTGGTCCTTCGACCGTCCCGCCGACCGGAACTTCTCCTCAACCTTCCATTCAATGGGCAAGCCGTGGCAGTCCCATCCTGGGACGTAGTCTACATCAAAGCCGAGGACGAAACGGCTGCGCACGACGAAATCCTTGAGGATCTTGTTGAGCGCGTGGCCGATGTGGATAGCGCCGTTGGCGTAGGGCGGACCATCATGCAAGACGAACAGCGGGGCGCCGTCCTTTTGCCGTTGCTCCCGCAAGGCGCGGTAAAGATTTTCGCCGTCCCAAGCGGCGAGGATCTCCGGCTCAAGCTTTGGAAGACCCGCTCGCATGGGAAAGGGCGTCTGGGGCAAAAAAACTGTTTCGCGGTAGTCGCGCGATGCAGCGGGGGAGGAGGCGGTCAGATCGTCGGGCATGGGGCTTTTACGGAGAGGGTGGTGGACGAGCCCGAGGCAGGCGAGAGGGGCCGGTCCTGGGCGATCGAAGGCGATGGCCGGCGCGAGCTGGGCGAACCCGGGGGCGTCACGCCGGTCGGCTAATTCGGATCGCTCTGAGAACTTTGCCGCGCATAGCGACGGTTTACCAGAGCGGGCTGCGTCTCGCTAGGCGCAACCCAGGGCGGGAGGGCGGGTTCTCCGCGGCGTTAAAACTCCGGAAGCAAAAGCGCGCGCGCCTGCTTCGCGTCGAGCTTGATCTGTTGGAGCATGGCGTCCCAGCCGTCGAAATTTTGATCGCCGCGCAGGTAGGCGATGAAGTAGGTTTCTATGGTTTCACCATAGATGTCCTCGTCGAAGTCGAAGAGGTGGACTTCAAGGCGTTCCTCAATCCCGTTCACGATGGGCCGGGACCCGACGTAGGACACCCCGGCGATCTCCCGTCCGTCGGCGAGGCGCGTGCGGGTGGCGTAGATCCCATATTTTGGCCTCAGGTAGTCGCCAAGAGCGATATTCGCCGTGGGGAAACCTATGGTGCGTCCCAACTTGTCGCCGTGCACGACGACGCCCTCGACAGCAAAAGGCCGTCCGAGGATTGCAGTCGCCTCCTCTGGTCGCCCCTCCCGGAGCGCATGCCGCACGGCTGAGGAGGAGAATTTTTCGCCATTCCGGCTCTCGACCGGTGCAGCAATGGACACGCCGAAGCCGAACTGCTGTCCAAAGGACTGAAGGCGTTCAGGGCTTCCGGTTCTTCCGGCGCCGAATGAAATATCAAACCCTGCGGCCACATGGCGCGCTCCCAGGGCCTCCTTAAGGACCTTTCGCGCGAACGCCTCATCGCTGAAGGCCGCCATCTCCTGGTCAAATGGGAGAATGTAGAACCGCTCCACGCCCAGTTCGTCCAACGCCCGCGCCTGTTGACCAAGGGTCATCAGGCGGAACGGCTCGGTTTCGCGCCCGAAATATCGCCTCGGGTGCGGTTCAAAACTGATGGCGCCCAAGGGCGCCTTCAACGCTTCCGCCGCTCTGGCCGCCTCGGCGATGACCTGCCGGTGGCCGCGGTGCACGCCGTCAAACGCGCCAAGAGCGACTGCGGCGCCCTGAAGCTCAGGCGTGAGGCCGCGCCAACCTTCGATGAGATGAAGGCCCATGTTCAGCTCGCCTCGCCCTGACCGGCTGGTGCGGGACGACGCGGGGCCATTACGACAGCTTCCCCGTCCAGCACGATCTTTCCGCCGACAAGGCACTGCGTCGCGAGGGCCACCCTGGCGCGCTCAAGGTTGATGTCCTTAACCTCCACGCGCGCCAGGACGGCGTCGCCGGCCCGCACTGGGCGTTTGAAGTTCAGCGTTTGAGACAGGTAGACAGCGCCCGGACCTGGAAGGTCCATGCCAAGGACCGCGGACACATAGGACGCCGTCAACATGCCATGGGCGATCCGTCCCTTGAAGGCGGTGGTCGCGGCGTAGGCTTCGTCGAGATGTACCGGATTATAGTCCCCAGACACCGCAGCGAACGCTTCAATGGCCTCCTGGGTCACAGCATAGGATCGCTCGGCCGCCTGCCCGACGGCGATATCCTCAAGATAGAGGCCGTTCGTCTTCATTCCTGCGCTCCAAGGCCCGTCCCACGCGGTCCCATCGCTTCACCACTGCAACGCCGCAAGGGCGTAGGCTGCGCTGAGCTGGTGTCGCTCAAGGCAGGCCGCAAGGCGATGGGGATCCAAACCTCCAGCGGCGTTGGCCGCGTCCGCGGCGTGAACGCCGCCTGAGATAAACAGGCAGTCCAAGGCCGCCTTGTTGGCGCCCAGAACGTCCGTGTGGAGGCCGTCGCCAATGGCAAGGCACCGAGCTTGAGGGCCGGCGGCGAGGGCGGCAGCCTTGAGGGTCGCCTCATAGATGGGGGCGAAGGGTTTTCCCGCCATGATGACGGTCCCACCGAGCGTCTCATAAAGCGCCGCCAGGGCGCCGCCGCAATAGACCAGCCTCGACCCGCGCTGAACCCGAATATCCGGGTTAGCGCAGATCATCACGAGACCGCGTTCTGCAGCGCGGGCGAGGGCTGGGCGGTAGTCTTCAGGTGTTTCGACCTCATCGTCCACAGGCCCGGTACAGCTGATGAAATCTGCATCGTCCGGTCCTCCAAAGGAAAGGTTCAGACCCTCGTAGAGAACGTGATCACGCTCTGGTCCGATGGCCCAGGCACGGCCCGGCGACCGGGCGGTGAGCAGGCGACGGGTCACATCCCCCGATGTGATCAGGGTCGAGAACGCGGCGTCGGGGACGCCTAGGTCCCTGAGCTGGGGTAGAACGTCGTGTGCGGGACGAGGCGAATTGGATATGAGCAGAACCGGTCCCCGGCTCTCTTGAAAATGGACAAGCGCGTCGCAAGCGGGTGGGAAGCGCGCCACGCCGTTATGGATCACGCCCCAGACATCGCACAGTACCGCGTCATAACGGTCGGCGACCTCTGCGAGACCGGAGATGATGGCAGGGGCGATGGCCGGCATAGGGTTCCGGTAGAGGGCCAGAGCACCAGCGTCAATCCGGGCGCACGCCCGATCCCATGGAAGCTTAGCTGGCGGGCCTAACGTATGCGCCCCGCTCGGCGGCGAAGCGCGGTCTGCATGAAGTCTGGAGGCGGGGCCGTCTCGGCCAGAACCTGATCCCTGATGGCGCGCGGCTCGCCGAAGAGGTGACCCTGACCATAACCGACGTCCAGCTCAAGGATGTCTATGACCTGACGCTCCTCCTCCACCTTTTCGGCGATCACCTCGACGCCGTAGCGTCGGGTCAGGGCTGCGAAATCCGCGGCGTGGAGATCACGCATAGACTTCAGCGCGAGCCGGCCCTCCACTTCTAGAACCTGGTCGAGGAGCACCTGGGCGGAAATTTTGAGAAATTTGACGTCGGCCCGCGAAAGGTCAGCAAAGTCAAAGTTCAAGTCCGAAATTTTATCAAGCGAAAAGCGGAAGCCGAGATCCGCGAGCTTGGCCATATTGCGGGCCTCGACGGACCCTCGGGTGCTGTAGGCCGCTTGACCGAGTTCAAAAATAAGGGCGCTTCCCAGATCCCTGTTCCGCTCCAGAAACTCGAGAAACTGCGGAAAGAACGTCTCGTCCGCCAAGGAAGCTAGGGAGATGTTACAGAAGATGCCAACCTTGCGGTCGCTCTTGGCGAGACGCCGAACAATCTGGACGCACCGAAACAGAAGGAGGTTGTCGATGGCCGACACCAGCCCTTCAGGCTCCGCCACGGACAAGTATTCGGCTGGCATCATCACTCTGCCGCTCTCGTCCCGGAGCCGGGAGAAGCTTTCGTAAAAGACCGTCCGCCTTTGGGGCAGGCTCACAACCGGCTGCAGGTAGAGATCCACTCGATTATGAGCCAGCGCGTCGCGGACGGTCTCAAAGAGCGCGGCAGACTGACGCTCAGCGCGAGAGAACGCGCCCAACGTCTCCGGCCCCCGCATGTCGCTAAGACGCGCCTCCAGGCTTTCGCCCATCCTCTCGACAAGGTCTTCCAGCATCCGCACCTCGATGCTGAGCGCCTCGGTTTTTGACGAGGTCTCTTCCTGAACTGATTGAGACAGGCCTTCCAGGGCGTCCTGCGTCGCTTCAAGATGGTCAGCGAGGAGTTTTTGCGTGTCCGTCAGGCGGGCGATCTCGCGCCGTAGGCTTTGAGTTTCAAATCTACGCGCCACGAGATCGTGGACGGCGAAAAGAAAGCCGAGGGCGCCAATAAGCCCGGCCACGCCCGCGCCCCACCCCGCGCCGCCGCGCCAGAGCAGGGCGGCGACGGTGAGGGAGACGAAAAGGTAGGCGCCTGCGAGCAGGGCCGTAACGGCTTTTTGCATGGCTCCGCCCGTTAAGAATCACCTCTGAGTATCAGCGGATTTCTCCCAAAGGCGATAGCGCCGGTGCCCCGGAGAGCGTCATGACCACGGCTGCGGCATTGGAGCCGCTGTAGCCGACGATTAGGTGAACCCTCCGCCCAGGCGGACGACGAGAGCCGTTCGACACGGCTACAATCGAACAGGGGGGCTCAGGCGGCGCTGAACGCTTGGCCTTCCTGCGGATCGCGTAAAACATACCCCCGGCCCCAAACCGTCTCGATGTGGTGCTGGCCTTGGGCCGACGCGGCCAATTTCTTTCGCAGCTTGCAGATGAAGACGTCGATAATCTTCAGCTCCGGCTCATCCATGCCGCCGTAGAGGTGGTTTAGGAACATCTCCTTGGTTAGGGTCGTGCCCTTCCGCAGGGAGAGGAGCTCGAGCATTTGATATTCTTTGCCGGTCAAATGGACGCGGCTACCGTTCACCTCGACGGTCTTGGCGTCCAGGTTCACGATGATGTCGCCGGTCTTGATCACCGACTGGGCGTGACCTTTAGAGCGACGAACGACGGCATGAATTCGCGCCACCAACTCGTCCTTGTGGAACGGTTTGGTCATATAGTCATCGGCGCCGCCGCCGAAGGTCTTCACCTTAGTGTCGATCTCAGACGTGCCCGAAAGGATCATGATGGGCGTGTTAATTTTCGAATTGCGCAGCTGGCGAAGTACATCCATGCCGCTCATGTCAGGCAGGTTCAGATCCAGCAGGATCAGGTCATAATCATAGATCTTGCCGAGGTCGATCCCCTCTTCTCCAAGATCTGTAGTGTAGACGTTGAACCCCTCTGACTTAAGCATCAACTCGATGCTTTGCGCAGTGGCGCTGTCGTCTTCGATCAGTAGAACACGCATCAGCCCCTCCAGGCGTCGTCTTCAGCCCATCTTAGTCCAACCGCCCGCCTTTCAGCGGTTTGGGACTTCAACGAACCCTAACGCGACATTTACTTAAGATTAGTTAATCCTAACGCCGCTGGTGTTGGACTAGGATGATTTGGTATTGGGCTTCAAGCGGGGGCGTCAATTTTTCCCTCCGAAGGCGAGATGGCGACGGGCGCGTCCTGCAGCCAGCCGGCGGCGCGCAGGCGCGCCACCGCTCCACGGCTCACCGGCACCTCAAGGCCGTTGACGAGGCGCAGGAACACGCGCCGCCCAAGGAACAACGGGGTGTCCACAGCGGCGCGGCGCACCCACCAAGAGCGATGAACCTGCAGGCCCGAAGGATCGTTCAGCTCCTCTATCGCCTGTTTTAGGGGGGTCAGGATCAGGTCCGAGCCCTTTGCAGTATGGGCTCGGACATAGTGGTCCTCCATCTGCAAGCAAAGCAGGTCCTGCCCAAGCCGGGGCGGAAGGCGGTCCAGAAAGCGCTCGTCCCTCGCCATTCCCTGTCTTACGGACGCACCGCCGATTGCTGGGGTTGGGCCTGGGATGGGCGAAGGCTCGGGGCCTGCGCCAGAGGGTGTGTTCGCACGGCGCCGCGGCTGTCCAAGATAATAATAACCGAAGGCGCAGGGCGCTGTGATGACGAGGGTCTGACCATACCAGCTTAGAAAGGGGCCGGTGTGTACGTGAACGCCGCGTCCAAGAAGCGTGTAGAAGGCTGTCAGAACAAGGCCAAGGGGCGCTGAACCGATGACGCTGCCGCCGGCGAGGGCGAACCAGACGGGCACATCGAGGCGCGCTGCGACCCAGAGCGCAAGACGCACGACGAGGGACACCACCGCGAAGCCGATCCAGAGGTTGGCGATCCAGAACGGCAGGCGCACAGCGAGGGGCCCGATGTAAAAGGAGCCGAAAGGCCCGATGACGCCGAGGAAGATCCCGATAGCCGTGGCCGTGGTGAGATTCACGGCCCATTCGCGGGGCGTTCCAAGGAGAGTCGCGCGCAGATCCATGCGATGGTTTTACGCTCCACGCAGCGGTCCGCCAACCGGCGCAGTCTGACCCATTGGCCCAACGACGAACCCGTTCGCCCAGTCGCGAACCGGCGCTGGCGTCCCCCGCGCCCCTTGAGCTCCTGTGAGATCCAGGTTCCGCTGTGGAGATGACAATGACAGTTTCTGATTTAACCGATCGAGTTTCCATGGCGCTTGAGACGCAGCCGAGCGTCCATCCCCTTTTTCACGCCGGAAAGTGGCTCCTCGCCGATTTGCTCTCCACACTCTTTTTCGTCGGGATTTACGCGCTAACGAAAAACGTCTTCGTGGCCACATCCCTCGCCATCATGGCCGGCCTTGGCCAAATGGTCTATCTGCGCGTGCGCCGCCGCCCGGTGGATTTCATGCAATGGCTCAGTCTAGCCCTTGTCCTCGTCTTCGGCGCCGCGAGTTTCCTCACCCATGATCCGCGCTTCATTATGGCGAAGCCCACGTTGATCTACCTTGTCGTTGCTGGGGCTATGTTGAAGAAGGGCTGGATGGCGCGGTACATGCCTACGCGGTATGCGGCGCTCACCACCGACGTCAGCGTCGCGTTCGGGTACGTCTGGGCGGCGTTAATGGCGCTCTCCGGCATTCTTAACGCCGTCATCGCCGTGAACGCCGATACGAAGACCTGGGCGTGGTTTGTCGCCGTTTTCCCCATGGCCTCCAAGGCGATCCTGGTGTTTGTGCAGTACCTGGTCACCCGAACCATCGTCAAAGGGAGATTGCAGGCGGCCCGCCTCGACGCTTCATCGATGGTTAATCGCTGTAAACCATAAGTTGGTCCATGGTTCTGGGACGTCCATGAAGACCCTTATCGCCGCCGCAGAGCGCGTTGATCCGCTCACCGTCTCCGCTCGTGTGGCCGCCGTGAACGGTCTCCTGATCGAGGCGCGCGGCGGGCTGGCGCGGCTCGCCGTAGGTGCAAGGGCGCTCATCCAGCGGGCGGGCGGCCTGGAGCCTCTGCCAGCGGAAGTTGTGGGATTTCGAGAGACCCGCGCCCTCCTCATGCCCTTCGGTCCCGTGGAGGGGGTCGCTCCCGGGGCCGAGATCCTGATCCGCCCCGACGCCGCAACTGTGAGGCCGAACCTCTCGTGGCTGGGTCGCATTGTCGACGCCTTCGGTCACCCCATCGACGGTTTGGGACCTCTGGCCCAAGGTATGACAGCCTACGCCATGCGCGCGTCCCCGCCTCCCGCCCATGCGCGGGGAAGGGTGGGGGCTCGTCTTGACCTCGGCGTGCGCGCCATGGACGTGTTCACCACCTGCTGCAGGGGGCAGAGGCTTGGGGTGTTCGCCGGCTCCGGCGTGGGCAAGAGCGTACTCCTATCCATGCTGGCGCGAGAGGCGAGTTGCGATGTCGTGGTCGTCGGCCTGATCGGCGAACGGGGCAGGGAGGTGCGCGAGTTCATTGAAGAGACCCTCGGGGCGGCGGGGCTGCGCCGGGCCATTGTGGTCGTCGCGACCTCGGACGAACCGGCGCTCAAGAGACGACAGGCGGCCTATTTGACCTTGGCGCTTGCGGAATTCCTGCGAGACCAGGATCTGCAGGTGCTGTGCCTTATGGATAGCGTCACCCGCTTCGCCATGGCGCAACGCGAAATTGGGCTCGCCGCCGGGGAACCGCCCACGACCAAGGGCTACACCCCCACGGTCTTCACCGAATTGCCCAAGCTGCTGGAACGGGCGGGACCGGGACCCATACGACCCGACGGCACAGAGGCGGGCGCCATTACGGCTATGTTCACCGTGCTTGTGGACGGAGACGATCACAATGAACCGATTGCTGACGCCGTGCGCGGGATTTTGGACGGCCACATCGTCATGGAGCGGGCCATCGCTGAGCGCGGCCGATTTCCAGCGATAAATGTTCTAAAGTCCATCAGCCGCACCATGCCGGCCTGCCAGGAACTGGGTGAAAGGGACATCGTTCGCGCCGCTCGCCAATCCCTGGCCACCTACGCGAACATGGAGGAGCTTATTCGCATCGGCGCCTATCGACGAGGCTCCGACCCGGATGTCGATCGCGCCATCGCCTTAAACCCCGCCCTGGAGTCGTTCCTCAGTCAGGATAGGGATGAGGCGACGCCGCTCGCCCAGTCGTTCTCACGTCTCGCCCAGATCCTCATGCCGGAGAGCGCGGGCAAATGAGCTGGGCGCATTCGCTGATCCGCATCCGCAGTTTTGACATTGAGACGCTGCGGAAACGCCTGGCGACCATTCTGGAAAACCGTCAGGCGGCGGAGCGCAGTATCCAGCTGCTTGACGAGGAGGGCGAAGCGGAGATGCGCCACGCACGGGCTAATCCGGAAGCGGCCCTTTGCTTGCCCGCCTTTCGGAGGGGATGGGCGGCGCGCCGCCGGGACGCCGAAGCGCACCTCAAGATGGTGCAGCGCGAGGAGCAGGGCTGCCGGGACGCCCTAATGGACGCCTTCGCCGACCTTAAGAAGGTCGAGGCCGTAGCCTCCAGCCAAGACGCCGCAGAAGCGCGCGCCGTTGCGCAACGCGAGACCGCCGAACTTAATGAGATCGCCCTCCGTGGCTCCAGAGTTTCCGGACGGCATCCTCGTTAGAGTGCGCCGAGAAAATCGCGTTTGCCTATCTCGAGCCCGTTGTGGCGCAGGATCGCGTAAGCGCTCGTCGTGTGGAAGAAGAAGTTGGGAATCACAAAGTTCGTGAGGTAGGCCTGCCCGCTGAACTGCATCTCGCCTCCGCGGAGTTTCAGGCAGATCGTCCGCGTTTCCGAACCGGCGATTTTTTCGGCTGGCACACCTTCGATAAAGGCGATGGTTCGAGAAATTCGGTCCTGGAGCTCGGCGAAGGTCGATTCGACGTCTGGAAAGCTTGGCGGCTCTGTGCCCGCCAGGCGCGCCACGCCGCCCTTCGCTCCATCGCTGGCGATTTGCACCTGGCGTACGAGGGGATGCATGTCCGGGGCGAGCCGGGCGTTGAGCAGGACCGAAGGGTCGATCTTTCGCGTTTCGGCGTAGGTTTCGGCCTTAGAGAGGATCGCGGACAGAGCTTTGAGCTGCCGCGTGAAGATGGGGCTCGACGCCTCGTACATTGAAAGGGACATGTGGCGCAGCGCTCCATGACACATCGGCGGCGGACCTACCACGTCGGGCCGCGCCTGTCTCGCGGCGCCGGCTGTTGGGCGGGGCTCGCGAACGCGGCCAGGTCGTTTAGCGGACGCCGCGGCCGTTTTCAGCGCTCCGCTGCGGTCGCACGGCGCCGACGGCCGGCGGGTCTTGCAGCGGCTCGCGTCATCAGAGATGCGCCGCGACTTTTTTTGCGCCCAACCCGCGCGGCGCAGGGGAACCGCGTCGCCGTGGTCGCGTTAATACGATGTCCCTGACGGGACGCCGCCGACCTAGCGCCCGAAACGTCCCCCCCGACCCCGCGCTACGTCGAACGGCAGCCTTCTTATAAACGGAGGCTGCCAGGACCGTCGCCCGCACCCCCCCAGGCGGCGACGGTCCTGGCCACTCGTCCGGTTTGGGCGATGGTCAATGTTCGAAGGTTTCTCGCGACGATGCCGCCACTGGACACTCCGCAGGCTTTGTCGCACTCAACCGAACCCCCGAAAAGACGCCGATCCCCAAAGGACGGCGCGGCTTCGCCATTGGAGATCCCTGTGACGCTTGACGCTTCATCGCCCGGCCGCAGCCCCAAGACGGTGCTGGTGCTTCAGGGGGGCGGCGCCCTTGGATCTTACCAGGGTGGAGTCTTCCAAGCTTTGAACGAGTATGGGTTTTGTCCTGATTGGGTGGCGGGCATATCCATCGGCGCGCTCAACGCCGCTTTGATCGCCGGAAATCCCCCCCACGCGCGCCTTGATCGCCTGCGCGCCTTCTGGGAGCTCATCACCTCAAGCTATCTGCCTACGCCTTTGTTTCCCCGAGGGGGCGGCCGGTCCTTCTTTAACGAGGCGAGCGCCGCATTGATCGCGGCCTTGGGCGCGCCGGGCTTCTTCAAGCCCCGCGCCGCTGCACCGTTCCTCGCGCCCGCCGCGTCTCCAGAAGCCCTTAGCTTCTACGACACCGCGCCCCTGCGCGAGACCTTGCTTCGCTTAGTGGATTTTGACCTCATCAACAGCGGTGAGACACGGATCAGCGTCGGAGCGGTCAATATTCGATCGGGCAACCAAGTCATTTTCGATAATCGTGAGGGTCCGTGGCGAGGTCGGATCGGACCAGAGCACATCATGGCGTCCGCGGCGCTGCCGCCGGGCTTTCCGCCAATCGAAATCGACGGAGAGGTCTACTGGGACGGCGGGATCGTCTCCAACACCCCCCTGGAGTTCGTCCTGGACGCCGAGGCGGAAACGGACTTGGTCATTTTTCAGGTCGACCTATTCAACGCCCGGGGTGCTGTGCCTAAGACCCTCCTTGAAGCGGTCGACCGGGAAAAAGAAATCAGGTTTTCAAGCCGTACGCGGCTTAACTCAGACGTGAACCTTCGTCGCCGCATGGCGCGCGTCGCTCTTGCGGGTCTGCTTGAAAAGTTGCCGCCGGAGCTCGCCTTAGAGCCTGAAGTCGCTCTTCTTCGGGTCGCCGCACGTGAGCCCGCGGTGGCGCTCGTCCAGCTGATTTACCGCAAAAAGGGGTATGAGAACGGGTCCAAGGACTACGAGTTCTCGCGTCAGACCATGGTTGAACACTGGCAGATGGGGCGCTCGGACGTCGCCGAGTGCATGGCCCTTCACGCCGACGACCTGAAAGGCCCCCTCGAGCCTGGCGTTACGGTCCTTGACCCTGGTTTGGAGCCGTCGCACGCCATCGAAGATGAGACGAAGGCCGCCGCCGCCCAATGACCTCCGTAGGACTTAAGTTTCAGCTGTCCGCCGGGACACTGCTTATCCATCCCCAACGCCGCTCCCCAGAGCCTAAGGAAACTGTCCATGACCTTGAAATCTAAGAACGCCGTCATCACCGGTTCAACGAGCGGAATCGGTCTGGCCTACGCTCGCGCCCTCGCCGCTGAGGGCGTCAATGTCACCATCAACGGCTTTGGAAAGCCTGAGGACATAGAGGCGGAACGAGTTTCAATCGCCAAGACCTTCGGCGTAGAGGCGGCCTACTCGCCTGCAGACATGACCAAGCCCGAGGAGATCGCGGGGATGATAGCCGAGGCGGAGGCTAAATTCGGGTCGGTGGATATATTGATCAACAACGCGGGCATCCAATACGTCGCCCCCATCGAAGAGTTTCCAATCGCCAAGTGGGATCAGATTATCGCCATCAATCTATCTGCCGCCTTCCACGCCATCCGCGCTACCATCCCCGGGATGAAGGCGAGAGGCTGGGGGCGGATCATTTCCACGGCCTCGGCCCATTCCCTTGTCGCTTCGCCGTTCAAGTCCGCCTACGTCACCGCCAAACACGGCCTCGCCGGATTGACCAAGACCGCTGCTCTTGAATTGGCGCAACATGGCGTCACTGTAAATTGCATCAGCCCTGGCTACGTCTGGACTCCCCTCGTGGAGAACCAGATTCCGGACACCATGAAGGCGCGAAACCTCACCCGCGAGCAGGTCATCAACGACGTTTTGCTGGACGCCCAACCGACCAAAGAGTTTGTTCAGCCCGAAGAGGTCGCCGCCATCGCCGTCTTTCTATGCTCGGATGCGGCCAAGCAGATCACTGGATCAAACATATCCGTTGATGGCGGCTGGACGGCGCAATAAGGCCCGTCCCATATCGTCTTGGAACAGCGATCGGCCTTCGGGACGGCGCACCACACGGGCCGGCGCTCGACCCAAACTAAGGTTTAGTAATGACCGACCATGCTTCGCACTCCTATGAGCCGCGTTCCGGACACGGATTGGCCCACGATCCGTTCAACGCCATCATTGGACCGCGACCCATCGGCTGGATCTCCACCGTCAGTCCTTCAGGCGTAAGAAATCTCGCCCCCTATAGTTTTTTCAACGCGTTCAACTATGTCCCACCCATCATCGGCTTCGCCAGCGTCGGGTGGAAGGACAGCGTTGAGAACGCCAAGGCTACGGGCGTGTTCGTTTGGAACTTGGCGAACATGGAGCTCGCGCAGGCCATGAACGCCACCGCCGCCACCGTTGAGGCGTCTGTGGACGAGTTCGAGCTCGCAGGCCTGACCGCAGTCCCCAGTCAGCTCGTTATGGCGCCGCGGGTCCTGGAAAGTCGGGTCAACTTCGAATGCCGCGTCACGCAGATCATCCAACTGGAGACGTCAGCCGGCGAGGCGGTTCCGTCTTGGCTTGTCCTTGGCGAGGTGGTCGCCGTGCATATTGACCGCAGCCTTATCAAGGACGGCGTTTATCAAACCGCCGAGGCGCACCCAATCTTACGCGCAGGCCGGATGGGCGACTACGCGGAGATTCGTCCAGACGCCATGTTCGAAATGAAACGCCCCCGGTGAAGCCGGCGCTGGACTGACCTTTTTGCGCCTAGATTTCGCCCATGCGGGTTAGAAGGGTTTGATCTGCCCGGGGTAGGGATCCGGTCCGGCCGCCGTCGGGGCCCTACCCCGGATGCCCACGCGGTCTCTCCGCCCAAGACACTCCCAAGGCGCTGCGTTTAAGGAAGGGTTGGGGACATTCGCTAGACCAGGAGAGAAGCATGGATCTTCAGCTGACCGGGCGCAATGCCGTTATTCTTGGCGGCACAAGGGGCATTGGACGGGCTATCGCCGAGGCCCTCGCTCGCGAGGGAAGTCATGTGGCCGTATGCGCACGCAATGCCGATCAGGTCAGCGAGACGGTGGAGACCCTGCGCCAGTTTGGCGTGCGCGCCACCGGGGCATCGGTGGACGTTATGGACGGCGAGGCGCTGAGGACATGGATCAAGGCCGCTGCTGCGGAGCTGGGAGGCGTCCATATGCTCATCTCCAACGCTGGCGCCATGGCTCAGGGCGCCGATCCCGCGTCCTGGGAGAGAAATTTTCAGCTGGACGTGCTGGGGATGGTCAACGCTTTTGAGGCGGCGAAGCCCTTTCTAAAGACCGCAGCCCTTGCAACGGGGGACGCCTCCTTCGTCATCATCTCCTCCGTATCGGCAGCCGAGACTGATACCGCCAACTCCTACGGCGCCATCAAGGCCGCCTTGATCCATTATGCGAAGGGCCTGGCTCGCCAGTACGCCGCCGCCCACATCCGCACCAACGTGGTCTCCCCGGGAACGGTGTATTTCAAGGGCGGTGTTTGGAACATGATTGAGACCACGATGCCGGAGCGGTTCGCCGAAGCCATGGCCAGAAACCCCATGGGGCGGATGGCTACACCGGAGGATATCGCGCATGCCGCGGTCTTTCTCAGCAGCCCGCTGTCAGGTTTCACCAGCGGGATTAACCTCCTGGTTGATGGGGCGCTCAGTCGTCGCGTGAACTTTTGATCGTCCCCGCGCCGACGTTACGCCGCAAATTGGCGGGGACGACCAAACTGGACCGCGCCTCATGACGCCCTCGTCGCTCCTCAACTTGCTTTTCGCTCCTATAGAAGTCGACAGGGCAGGGGACCTTGGAAGCTACCTCAGGCGATGGGCGTCGGGCGCTCCAGTCGACGGGTCAGCATTCGCGTTCCTCGTCCACGCCGCCCGGCCTGCGGGCGACCGCGTGAGGGCGAGCGCGGCAGGTCACCAGGCTGCGATCCGCCGACTTTTTCCGGATACGCCTGACGGGGCGATCGCGGCCTTTTGTGTCAGCGAGGAGCAAGGGCCTCGCCCCTCTGCGATCCGAACCTCCCTAACCGCCGACGCTGACGGGGTCTTGCTTAACGGGTCCAAGAGATGGGGCAGTCTTGCGCCCCTGGCCGACCTCCTCTACGTGGCCGCCTCCATTGGCGAAAAGAACGGCAGAAACCAGCTGCGGATGGTGGCCGTGCCGGCCTCCAGCCCCGGCCTCACCCTGGATCGAGGTCCCTACCTCGCCTACGCGGATCACCTGCCGCTCGCCGATCTTCACATGGCCGACGTTCGGGTTCCGGCCAAAGCCGTGTCCTCGCGCGACGCCTACGACGCTTTCATCAAGCCGTTCAGACTTATTGAGGACGTGTACGGGACCGCAGCGACGCAGATCGGCCTTTTACGCCTGGGCCGCGATAGCCTCTGGCCAGACGCGGTGCTCGAAGACCTGACGGCGTTGATCCTCCAAGCCTTCACAATCTCCCAAACGCCGATGGCTGAACCGGAGGACGTGATCGTGATGGCCGCCTACTTTCGGGCGTCAGAAGCATTTTGGGACAGGCTGACGCCCCTTTGGGCGCAGGCGTCCGCTGCGGTTAAAGCTGGTTGGAGCCCTGAAAAGGGAACGCTCCGCCTAGCGGCGAAAGCGCGTGAGACGCGCCGCTTGAAGGCCTGGGCCGCCCTTGGCGTATCCCCTTAGGCCCAAGGCTCTAGGATGGCTGCGCGTTGGCTTATGAGGGAACTCAACCTCGCCGGACGGGGCGTCTCTACCCGGGACGGCGCGCGGCTTAGAACGCGGGGTCCGCCGAGCGATCCCTCTGTGCGATAACCGGGCCGCGCCCGTCGTCAGAGGGGGAAACATCAGCGCGTTCAGGCGCTCGGCCTTGAGCGCGCCTTGCCAACCTCCGCCATGTCCTCCCCGTGCACGCCGTTGAGGCTGCCAAAGGTGGTCGCAGACCCCGCCGGTGGTTTACGCCGCGTCTCTTTGCAATCGATCCGGCGGTCCACGTCCCGCGCCCAAGTTTCAGCATTGTGGTGGAGATGAAAGCGCCGGCTTAGCGCCACCCCCTTGCGCCGGACCAACGCTTGCTTGCTTTCGGCCGCCTCCAGGTGGCTATGGCGTTAAAGCCCCGTGCGCAATGCCGCTTCGCACGTCGGCGGAATGTAGGGTATTTTGACGTGCGCTGGGGTGTGCGCGTTCGCTCTTACTGCGTTGAAAATATAGTAGAAAGCACTGTAATTGAAGGAAAAAATCTTCGCTGTGGCGCCCATGATGGATTGGACGGACCGTCATTGCCGGTCTTTTCACCGCAGCTTTAGTCGGCGCGCCCGGCTCTACACCGAGATGCTTACGGCTCAGGCGGTGATCAGGGGCGACCGAGACCGCCTCCTCGGATTTGACGTTCCTGAGCGTCCGCTCGCCCTTCAGTTGGGCGGGTCGGATCCAGCTTTGCTGGCTGAGGCCGCCCGGATCGGCGAGGGGTTCGGCTACGACGAGATCAACCTCAATGTCGGTTGCCCATCCGACCGGGTTCAAAGCGGCCGCTTCGGCGCGTGCCTGATGCTCGAACCTGACGTGGTGGCGGAGTGCATGGCGGCGATCGCCCGCGCCGTTTCAATACCTGCGACGGTGAAGTGCCGCATCGGCGTGGACGATCAGGATCCAGAAACGAGCCTCTTCACCCTCGTGGACCGCTGCTCCGCGGCGGGGGTCGAGGTCTTTATCGTTCACGCCCGCAAGGCCTGGCTGAGCGGGCTCAGTCCCAAGGAAAACCGCGACGTTCCGCCGTTGGACTATGATCTTGTGCGCCGCCTCAAGGCGGCGCGGCCTGGGATCAGCGTGATCCTGAATGGCGGGATCGGCGATCTGGACGCGGCGGAAGACGTACTTTCCTGGGCGGACGGGGTGATGTTGGGCCGCGCACCCTACCATCGCCCAGGCCTGCTTGGGGACGTCGATAGACGCCTGTTTGGCGAGGGCGGCACGATTAGCGAATGGGAGGCGGTGCAACGGTTTCGCCCCTACCTCGCCAAGGCCCTTGAGAACGGCGTTCCCCTCGCGGCCATGACGCGTCACATGATCGGTCTCTTTGGGGGAGCCCCAGGGGCCCGAGCGTTCCGTCGCATCATGACTGTGAACGCTGTGCGTCCCGGGGCGGGGCTCGATGTGCTGGACGAAGCCCTTGGCGCCCTGTCGCCCGGACAAGGCCGGCCTGTCTCCGGCTGCGACATGGTCATCGACGCCGTCGGGGCTTGAGGCGGGCGGATAGAGCCCCTTGCTTCAAGATCGGGCGCCGCTAGGGTCAACCTAAAGGTTTAGTGAGGAAGTCTATGTCGCGTTGGAACGTCGTTCACTTGGCCGGTGCGGCCGTCGCAGCAACCTTAGCGACAGCCGCCGTCGGCGCTGAGCCGGATCCCGCCACGACCCCGCATTACGGGAGTTGGGGTTTTGACCTCTCGGGACGCGACCTTGCGGTGAAGCCCGGCGACGACTTCGCGCGCTACACGAGCGGGAGGTACACGGACCACCTCGTTATTCCCGCGGACAAGTCCACGTACGGATCCTTTAATATGCTCGCGGACCTGTCGGAGGCCCGGGTTCACGGCATCCTTGTGGCGATGGCCGCTGAAGCGCCGCTCAGGCCGACCACGGACGATGGAAAGATCGGCGCCTTCTACAAGGCCTTTATGGATGAGAAGAGGATTGCGTCGCGTGGGCTGGCGCCGCTGCGGGCCGATCTTGAACCCATTAAGGCGGCCAAAGACCGAGCAGCGCTCGCTGCGCAAATGGGCTCAGCTTTCACCGGTTACGGCGCGTCCGTTGTGGGGGCCTCTGTCAACGTCGACGCCAAGGATCCCTCCACATACGTCGCCTATCTCTCTCAGTCCGGTCTCGGCATGCCGGACCGGGACTATTATTTAAAACCAGAGTTTGCGGAGAAAAAAGCCGCGTACGAAGCTTATGTCGCGAAGCTTCTGACGATGATCGGCTGGCCGAATCCGACAGAGGCGGCCCGAGCCGTCGTCGCCTATGAGACAGCCATCGCCGAGGTCAGTTGGGCCGCGCAAGACCGACGCAACCCGGACGCCACCTATAATCCCGTCGCCGTGGCGGACCTTTCAAAGACTGCGCCCGGCATTGACTGGCGCGCCTTCCTTGGCGCGGCCGGCTTGGCGGGCGTCGACAAGGTCGTGGTCCGCGAGAATACGGCAGTGATCAAGATCGCCGCGCTTTACGGGCGAACCCCGCTCACGACGCTCAAGGCGTGGGCGGCCTTCCGTCTTGCTGACAATGCGGCGCCGGCGCTCACGGAGCCTTTTGTCCAGGCCCGCTTTGAGTTCCGCAACAAGGCGCTGCAAGGGACGCCTGAGATCGAACCCCGTTGGAAGCGGGCGGTCGCGACTATCGGCGATCTTCGGGGCGGAATGGGCGACGCCGTCGGCCGCGTCTATGTGGCCCGATACTTTCCGCCAGCCGCCAAGGCGAAGATGGAGCAGCTTGTTGAGAACCTGCGCAGCGCGTTCAAGGCGAGGATCCAGGCCAACGACTGGATGTCGCCGGAGACCAAGGCGGCGGCTCTGGACAAGCTGGCCCGCTACCAGATCAAGATCGGGTACACCAGCGAGTGGCGGGACTATTCCGGTCTAAAGATTTCAGCGGACGACCTTTACGGCGACCTCGCGCGCGCCCGAGCGGCCGACTGGAAATATCAACTCAGCCACCTTGGCAAGCCCACCGACCGTGGGGAGTGGCACATGACCCCACAGACGGTGAACGCCTACAACAATCCGACCATGAACGAGGTGGTTTTCCCGGCTGCTATTTTGCAACCGCCGTTCTTCGACCCTGACGCGGATCCCGCGGTGAACTACGGCGGCATCGTCGCCGTCATCGGTCATGAGATGACCCATGGTTTTGACGATCAGGGCCGCAAGTTCGACGCCTCCGGACGCCTGCGCGACTGGTGGACGCCTGAGGACGCGCGCCAGTTCGACGCCCGCGCCACCAAGTACGGCGCTGAGTTTGCAGCCTATGACACCGGCGTCGGCGTCTCCATCAGACCCAAACTCACCATGGGCGAGAACATCGCCGATCTTGGCGGCCTTAATCTAGCCCTTGACGCCTACCACGCCTCCCTCGGCGGCGCCCCTGCTCCGGTGCTCGACGGTTATACCGGCGATCAGCGGGTGTTTCTCGCCTGGGCTCAGGTCTGGCGTAGCGCCGAGCGGCCGGACTACCTCAAGCGCCAACTCGTGACCGACCCGCACTCGCCAGCCAAGTACCGCGCCGAGACGGCTGAGCGAAACATCGACGCCTGGTATGCGGCGTTTGACGTGAAGCCTGGGGATAAGCTCTATCTTGCTCCTGGAGACCGCGTGAAAATCTGGTGATCTCCGCCGACGGGTTCGACGGGGGGCTCGCGGCGATGAGCGGCGCACGGGATCCGCCTTTTGAGATTAAGGCCTACGGGCCTGACCCGGGTCAATTTCGGATCGGGCTCTCGCCCATAAACCCAGAGAATTGGTTCGAGCCGGCGACGGAGGATCCGCGTCCAAGGAAGGCTAGATTGCTGAAGAGCGCTCCAGACACGGTTTGGGGTGAGATGGCGTGCTCTCGTCCAGGACAGACCGAGGCCTTGGGCCTCGTCTGCGCCTGGAGCGGCGTTCCGGTATCAGTCCAAGCGACCGAAGCTCCCCTCCTGACGGCAGGCTACCTTGTGGAGGATGATCTGTGTCTTATGGAGCGGTTAGGGTCAGGCTGGTCGCTGACAGCCGCTAGCCTCTGTTCGGCAAGTTTCTTCACCCCAAAGGAGACTATCGGGCTTGCGCTTCACGACCTGCATGGTCCGGTGCCCGGGTTCCGAGACCGGTTTCTAACGCGCGTAGAGAGGATATTCGACCGACTTCCTGCCGATCAAATTCTAGAACGTCGTAACTGGTCGGTGGTGAATTCCGGCGCGCTCTCCATACCTGAGGCCAGTACCGTTCGCGCGAAAGTCGCCTCTATCTCCTTAAATGAGGCGCCTGACGCGCTCTTCGTCCGCTCCGAACGGCAGACCATACGTCGGCTGCCGGCCACCGGCGGCATCATCTTCTCAATCAGGGTCTGGCGTCAGTCACTGCGCCATGTGCTCACCGACGCGCAGAGGGCCGACGCGTTCAGAAAGGCTTGGATGGCGGCCATGGACGCCCCCGATTCCCTCGCACGCACCTACAAGGCGTTCGGCCTTTATGATCCCCTCATCCGGCCGCTTCTTTGACGTCGTGGGAAGGGGACGCGAGGCGCGAGCTCACGTCATCGCCGTTCGGAGGGCGGAGGCCACATCGTTCGCTGTAAAAGGCTTCTGCAGGGTCGGTCTGCTCTTCCAGATGTGAGGCAACCCGCCTGCGCCGTAGCCCGTGGCGAAGACGAAAGGGACGCCCCGAGCCGCCAGGGCCTCGGCGACGCTGAACGTCACTTCTCCGTTGAGGTTGAGGTCGAGAATGGCGACGTCGAAGGCGAGGTCGGCGTCCCCCACGCGGGCCAACGCGTCGTCGAGCCGATGAGCCACCGCCGCTACAGTGCAGCCGCGATCGGCGAGCATGTCCTCCAGAAGCATGGCCACAAGAGCTTCATCCTCGATGAGGAGGATTTTAGCGCCCTTGAGCGGATCTGGGGCGTGGGGCAAATGTCGTCTCCCGGATGAAGGACGGCCCTAAGCCGCCGTTCCCATAAGCGCCGCCCGGTGGGCGGCCAACTGTCGGACAACCTCATCAGCGAGACGGTCGGTCTCGCGAAGGGGCTCGTAAGTGAAAGGCTCCAAGGCTCCGGTGAACGGTCGCGCGACGCCCCTTGCGGCGAGGTCGGCGTGGAAGAGCCTCTTGCGCCATTGATCGCCGTCCACGTCGGCGATGTAAAGGGGAGCGCCTGTGGAGGCCGCCTCCGCCACCATGTTCACCGAATCCCGCGTGACGACCAAATAGTCTGCGGCGGCGAGAAAGGCGAAGTACGGATTCTCGCCCTCGCCGTCCCAGATGATCCCTGGGATGTGGTCCAACCGCCGTCGCAAGATCTCCTTAGCCGCATCTGGAGTTCGCCGGGAGAAGGTCATTAGGAGCGAACCGTTCTGGTCTTCAAGGGCTCGCAGTAGCGCATCTGCAAGGCTTTGCGCCCGTTGCGGGGAGAGGTCGAACGCCTTTGATTTTCCCCCAATGAGGACCGTGACGTAGGGCCGAGAAAAACCAGCCAAACTGGGCTCAAATACGCGCAACGCCGCCGCCAGACGCTCCGGGGTCACGCGATGCGGGGCGCCGGTTATGGGGAAGACGCCGTCGCCTGCGAGTTTGTCGTGCCGCGGCGGCACGACAAGATCGAAAAACCGCGGCGATAGGCGAGGGTCCTGCAGTTGAACGACGAAGGTCCGGCCGCCGGATCGCCGACGGGCGCGGATGGACAGGGGCAGGCTCGCGCGACCAGCAGCTATCCAGAGGTCGGGCCATGGCGGGCCGAATGCGCTCGACCCGGAAGAGCGCCCCCAGTCTGGGGCGGGATTGAGCTGCGGGGGGAGAGGGTCGAGGAAGGCTTTCCAGCCTATCCGTTTCGCCTCCACCGCGCAGGGCGCGCGGCGCGCAACGGCTTCCGCAAGGCCTGCGACTTGATTGTCAATTCCTGCGCGTCCGTCCGAGACGGTCCATACCCTTAGGGGGTCGGTCAGATCCACTCGACCTTCAAGATTTCGTACGCCTTGATGCCGTTCGGCGTAGCGACCTCGACCACGTCGCCGCATTCCTTGCCGATCATGCCCCGCGCCAGGGGCGAGGTCAGGGCGAGCCGACCGCGCTTGATGTCAGCTTCGTGCTCGCCAACGATCTGATAGCGCGCCTCGTCCTCCGTATCCTCATCCACCACGGTGACGGTGGCGCCGAATTTGACGTGTTTGCCCGACAGCTTTGACACGTCGATTACCTGAGCCCGAGCCATCTTGTCCTCGATCTCGGCGATACGCCCTTCGATCCAGCCCTGGCGCTCCTTTGCGGCGTGGTATTCGGCGTTTTCCGAAAGATCGCCATGCGCTCGCGCTTCGCCAATCGCAGCAATGACGCTGGGCCTGTCCTGCGTCTTCAAACGCTTCAATTCTTCGTCGAGAGCTATGTAGCCCTCGCCGGTCATCGGCACTTTTTCCATCCGGAATTTGTCTTCGTTCGCCTGTGTTAAGTCCACGTCCGGCCGCGGGCGGTCGCGTCCGGGGGGCTAAGATGATAGGGGTGCGCACCGCCGAGTTCAAGGGTCTAAGGTCCCTCGAACGCCGCCGGCCGCTTAGTTTACGCCCTCGCTGATCTTACGCGCCGGCGTAGGCGTAGGGGCCGCCACGTTCGAGCGCTTTCTGATAGGCGGGGCGAGCGCGTATTCGGTCCAGGAAAGCCCTTATATGGGGCGATGCGTCGATAACCCCAGGGCGAGACCCGGCCGCCTCCAGGGGGAAGCTCATTTGAATGTCTGCGGCGCTGAACCCATCGCCGCAGAACCAGGTTCCCTTGGAAAGCTCGCTTTCCCAGTAGCTTACGTGCAGGGCGAGCTGGGGATCGACGAAGCCGGTCTCCACCCGCGTCGCAATCGCCCGAACGATGGGGCGAACAAGGCCGGGCGCGCGGTCCGGCATTGCGGAGAAAATGAGTTTCAGAATCAGGGGCGTCATCGCCGATCCTTCGGCGTAGTGCAGCCAGTAGACGTACCTTAGCCGCTCCGGCGTTTCCGCGGCGGGGATGAGGCGCCCGGCGCCGTAACGGGAGACGACATACTCCACAATCGCTCCGGATTCAGCGACCACAAGGCCGTCGTCCGTGATCACGGGCGACTTCCCCAGGGGGTGGATCACCTTCAAGGCGTCCGGCGCGAGCATGGTCTCCTTGTCCCGCTGGTAGATCTGCAGCTCATAGGGAACCTCAAGCTCCTCAAGGAGCCATAGGATGCGTTGTGAGCGGGAATGCTCAAGGTGGTGCACCGTAATCATTGCTAACCCTCATCCTACGCAGTGCGCCGCGGACCATCGCACCGGGGCGGGAGTTGACTAAGGCGCAGAGCCTCCGTCACGCCGCTAGGCGTAACTCTGGAGGGAGCGCACTTCCAATTCGCCCTTGGCCAGAGCCTCGATGGCCTGCGCCCCGGCGAGGGCTCCGGCTGCGGTGGTGTAATAGGGGATTTTCATCATCAGGGCAGTGCGCCGCAAAGAGAAACTGTCTTCGACGGATTGGCGTCCCTCGGTCGTATTGAATACGAGCTGAATCTCCCGGTTCTTCATGGCGTCGACGATATTTGGCCGCCCTTCAAGCACCTTCTTGATACGGTCGACCTTCAAACCCTGCTCCTCCAGATAGGCCGCAGTCCCGCCTGTGGCCACGAGGCGGAACCCCTGGCTGAGGAGCACCCGGGCCGGTTCGAGGATGAGCGCCTTGTCGGCGTCCTTGACCGAGATGAAAACGCCGCCCGAGGCGGGGAGGGTGACGCCCCCAGCCTGCTGGCTTTTTGCGAAGGCCCTTGCGAACGCCGCCGAGAGAGGTTCGCCGGGTCGCCTCCAGTCAAGGCCCATGACCTCGCCTGTGGATCGCATTTCAGGGCCGAGGATCGTGTCCACCCCCGGGAAGCGCGCGAAGGGGAACACCGCCTCCTTCACCGCGATATGGTCCGCCGGCCTGTCCATGAGGCCAAAATCCGCCAAGGACGCCCCAGCCATGACCTTGGCGGCGATGGCTGCGACGGGTTTGCCGATGGCCTTGGCGACGAACGGCACCGTGCGGCTCGCCCGGGGGTTCACTTCGAGCACGTAGATCTTCGGGATTGGGCCGTGAGGCTCCTCAATAGCGAACTGAACGTTCATGAGGCCGCGCACCTCAAGCGCCCGGGCGAGAACCTCAGTCTGCCGTTTCAGCTCGGCGACGATCTCGGCCGAAAGAGAGAAGGGCGGCAGAGAGCAGGCTGAGTCCCCCGAATGAACGCCCGCCTCTTCAATGTGCTCCATGACGCCGGCGACAAAGACTGTCTCGCCGTCCGCTATGGCGTCGGCGTCGACCTCAGTGGCCCTGGAGAGATACTGGTCGATGAGGACTGGGCTGTCGCCGGAGACCGCCACAGCGTCTCTGACGTAGCGGGCGAGGTGCTCGTCGTCCCGAACGATCTCCATGGCGCGGCCGCCGAGGACATAGGACGGGCGGATGACGATGGGATAGCCGACCATGGCCGCTGCCGCATGGGCTTCCTGAGCTGAGCGGGCAATGGCGTTGACCGGCTGATTAAGGCCGATGCGGTGCAGGAGTTGCTGGAAACGCTCCCGGTCCTCAGCCAGGTCGATGGCGTCAGGCGTCGTCCCTAGGATCGGAATACCCGCGCTCGCCAGGGGTTGCGCCAGTTTGAGCGGGGTCTGACCGCCGAACTGCACGATCACGCCCAAGAGGGTTCCGTACGCCTTCTCGACATGAATGAGCTCAAGGACATCTTCAGCCGTGAGGGGTTCGAAATAGAGGCGGTCGGAGGTGTCGTAGTCGGTAGAGACGGTTTCCGGGTTGCAGTTCACCATGATCGACTCGATCCCGAGGTCTGCGAGGGCGAACGCAGCGTGGCAGCAGCAGTAATCAAACTCGATCCCCTGCCCGATGCGGTTGGGGCCGCCGCCGAGGATGATCACCTTGCGCCGTTCTGTCGGCCGGCTTTCGCATTCAGGGTCCTGGCCCAATACGCCGGTTTCGTAGGTCGAATACATGTAGGGCGTGCGTGCGGCGAACTCCGCCGCGCAGGTGTCGACGCGCTTGTAAACCGGACGCACGCCCAGCCTGTGGCGCACGCCGCGCACGTCCGCCTCAGACCGGCCCGTCAAACGCGCAAGACGGGCGTCAGAGAAACCATCCGCCTTAAGCCGCCTCAGGGCTATGGCGTTATCCGGCAGGGTCTTAAGGGCCTTCTCCGTTCTGACGATGTCCTCGATCTGGCGCAGGAACCATGGCTCGTAACTGCAGGCGTCGTGCACATCGTCGACGCTGAGGCCGTGCCGGAAGGCTTGGGCGATGGCCAGGAGGCGGTCCGGAGATGCAATGCCCAGGCGCCGGATCACCGCTGCTCGCGCCATGGACGGGTCCTCGTCTTCGGCGCCGGAGATTGCGACCTCGTCGAACCCGGTCAGGCCTGTCTCAAGTCCGCGAAGGGCCTTCTGCACGCTCTCTTTGAACGTCCTCCCGATAGCCATGACCTCGCCGACGGATTTCATGGAGGTGGTGAGCGTCGCTTCAGCCCCCGGATATTTCTCGAACGCGAACCGCGGGATCTTGGTGACCACATAGTCGATGGTGGGTTCGAAGGCGGCGGGCGTAGCGCCGGTAATGTCGTTGTCGAGCTCATCAAGGGTATAGCCGACAGCGAGCTTCGCGGCGATTTTGGCTATGGGAAAGCCCGTCGCCTTGGAGGCGAGGGCGGACGAGCGTGAGACCCGCGGGTTCATTTCGATGACGACCATGCGGCCGTCCTTCGGGTTCACGGCGAACTGAACGTTGGATCCCCCGGTCTCCACCCCGATCTCGCGCAACACCGCAATGGAGGCGGCGCGCATGGCTTGATATTCCTTGTCGGTCAGGGTGAGGGCGGGCGCGACAGTGATGCTGTCGCCGGTGTGAACCCCCATGGGATCGATGTTCTCAATTGAGCAAACGATGATGCAGTTGTCGGCCTTATCCCGGACAACCTCCATCTCATATTCCTTCCAACCAAGCACGCTTTCCTCGATGAGGACCTCGGTGGTTGGCGAAAGGTCGAGGCCGCGTTCCACGATCTCGCGAACCTCCTCCAAGTTGAATGCTATGCCGCCGCCCGTGCCGGCCAGGGTGAAGGAGGGGCGAATGACCGCGGGCAGGCCTACGAACTCGATGGCGGCGAGGCCGTCCTCCAGAGTGTGCACCGCGCGCGACTTTGGGCTTTGCAGCCCGATCTTGTCCATGGCGTCCCTGAATTTCTGACGATCTTCCGCCTTGTCGATGACCTCGGCGCGCGCTCCGATCATCTCGACCCCATACCGCTCAAGGGCGCCGGAGGCCTCGAGCGCCAGGGCGGTGTTGAGGGCGGTCTGCCCGCCCATGGTCGGCAAGAGGGCGTCTGGCCGCTCCTTGGCGATGATCTTCTCAACAAACGCAGGGGTAATGGGCTCAATGTAGGTGGCGTCGGCCACTTCCGGGTCCGTCATGATCGTGGCCGGATTGGAATTGACTAGGACGATCCTGTAGCCCTCCGCTCGAAGCGCCTTGCACGCTTGGACGCCGGAGTAGTCAAATTCGCACGCTTGACCGATCACGATCGGACCCGCGCCGATGATCAGGATGGTTTTGATGTCTCTGCGGGCGGGCATGAGTTGTCTCGCGCAAAAGGGCCGCGCGCGAGCGGCGCGCCAGGCGGCTGGGAATGGGGCTGAGCGGGGGGTTTAGAGCCCCTATCGGGCCCCCGCAACCCCACGCTTTTCAAGCTGAGTTACAGACGCTCGCGCGCGTCAGCGGCGCGTAGCCTGCATCAGCTGAGCGAAGCGCTCGAAGAGATAGAGCGAATCCGTCGGGCCGGGGGAGGCCTCAGGATGATGCTGAACGCTAAACACCGGACGGTCTCTCAAGGCGATCCCCGCATTTGAGCCGTCGAAGAGGGAGATATGGGTCTCTATGGCCGCCGCCGGGAGGCTCTCGCGATCAACCGTGAAGCCGTGGTTCATGGACGCTATCTCAACCCGCCCTGTGGTGAGGTCCTTCACCGGATGGTTCGCTCCATGATGGCCCTGATCCATCTTCATGGTGCGCCCGCCGAGGGCGAGGGCCAACATCTGATGGCCAAGGCAGATGCCGAAGACCGGTACTCCGCTTTCCACGAGCGCCTGGATCTCCGGCGCAGCATAGGCGGCGGTGGCCGCAGGATCTCCAGGTCCATTTGACAGAAGAACGCCGTCCGGGTTGCGGGCGAGGATCTCTTCCGCACGGGTTTGCGCCGGGTGGACCGTGGCCCGGGCGCCGATTGAGGTCAGGCCACGCAGGATGTTGCGCTTCACGCCGTAATCGATCACTGCGACCTCGAAACGGGGCTCTGGTCTGGGTCGCGCATAGCCCGCCGGCCAGGACCAGAGCCCCTCTTCAAAAGAGAAGGCTTGTAAGGTCGTGGCCTCGGCTGCCAAGTCGAGACCTACCAGCCCTGACCAAGTCTGCGCCTCTTTTACAAGAGCGGTCAGATCGAACGCCCCATCCGGCGCGTGGGCGATGACGCCATGGGGCATGCCGCGTTCCCGGATGCGCCGGGTCAGGGCGCGCGTATCCACGCCGCAAAGTCCGACGACGCCTCGTGCCGTCATCCATTGCGCAAGAGACCCTGCGGGTCCTGGGGTTGAACGCCAGTTGGCGGGAGCTGTGGGGACGTCCCGAAAAATCGCCCCCCGCGCCGTCGTCCGAGAGCCTTCGCCGAACTGCTCCACATCCTCGGCGTTCACGCCCACGTTGCCAATATGCGGGGAGGTGAAGGTGACAATCTGGGCCATGTAAGACGGGTCGGTCAGGATCTCCTGGTACCCTGTCATGGCCGTATTGAAGCAGACCTCGCCGACGGCGGATCCCGCCGCCCCCACGCCGACGCCTTCAAAGATCGTCCCGTCGGCCAGGACGAGCACGGCGGTGGCTCCCGACAGAAGGGTAGTCATGGGGCGTCTCCGGGGGGCGAGGGCGAAGCGAGCGGCAACGGGCGCCGAGGACCGCAGCGTCGCGGCGCGGAGTAAAGGCGGTGCGCTTGGGGGTCAACCCGTCTGATCATCGCAGGGGGCGTTGAGCGACGGATACGCCTTGGCGTTTACGTTCAACTGTAGCAATGCTTCTCGCAAGCCCTGACTCGACCCTACAGGGCGCCTTCAAAGACCAAAAAGGGAGACTACTCCATGGCCGCACGCTCATTTGGACTGGCCGCAATCGTGGTCGCGGCCGCTCTGGCGGGGGGCGCCAGCGCGGAGCCGGCGTCGCCGTCCGCCCCCGTTCGCGTCATACCGGCGGTCAGCTACGCAACGCCGATCGCAAGCGCTTCGCACAGTCTCCTGGCCAGTATCGTCGTGGGCGATGAACGTGAGAACCTTCAGACCATCCAGTATTTCTGGGGCGGACGGCAGTGGTGTTGGTATTTCGACGGCTGGCACGGTCCGGGTTACTACTGGTGCGGCTACCGCTGGCGACGTGGTTTCGGATGGGGCGGACCTGCGGGTTGGAACCATTGGGGTTGGCATAGGGGCGGCCCAGGCGGCTACCGAGGCGGCCGCGCGGGGTTTGTCGGCGGTCATGAAGGTTTCGGCCGCGGCGGCGGTTTTGAGGGCGGCCACGGCGGCGGCTTTGAGGGGGCTCGCGGCGGCGGTCATGAAGCCGCCCATGGCGGCGGTCACGGCGGCGGCGGCCATGAAGGCCACGGCCCGCACGGCTAAGGCGGCGTCTGCGTCTCCCTGCCTGGGGGCGAGGCGGGGCGCGATGAGCGCTAGCGCCCCTCCTGGCCTGCGGCGACCGGGCCTTTCGCCCAGTATGCGTCCCTGATCAGACGCTTATAGAGCTTTCCCGTGGCGTGCCGCGGCAACTCTTCTGTGAAGTCGACGCGCCGGGGCGTCTTGACGTGGGAGAGGGATTCTCGGGCGAAGGCGATGAGCTCGGCCGCCAAAGCCTCGTCGGGTATGATGCCGAGGGCCGGCTGCACGACGGCGATCACTTCTTCTCCCATCTCTTCGTGCGGCGCGCCGACAACCGCCACATCCGCCACCTTCGCGTGGGTGATGAGGAGGTTCTCAATCTCCGCAGGATAGATGTTCACCCCGCCGGAAATGATCATGAAGCTCTTACGGTCCGTCAGGTAGAGGTAGCCGTCCTCGTCGAGGTAGCCCACGTCCCCGAGGGTCGACCAGCCATGCTCGTTCTGAGCCTGGGCCGTTTTCTCCGGGTCGTTGTGATACTCGAACTTGCCGCCGCCGGCGAAGTAAACGAGGCCTTCAGCGCGGGCGGGCAACACCTCGCCGTCTTCACTGCAGATCTTCACCTCCGCCGTCAGCCCTCGCCCCACGGATCCCTTGTGGGTCAGCCATTCTTGCGCAGTGATCGCCGTAAAGCCGTTCCCCTCGGTCCCGGCGTAGTATTCGTGAATGATGGGACCCCACCATTCGATCATTTGGGATTTCACCGGGATGGGGCAGGGGGCGGCCGCGTGGAACACCGCTTTCAGCGACGACATGTCGTAGCGCGCGCGCACCTCCGCTGGAAGCTTTAGCATGCGCACGAAGTGCGTTGGGACCCATTGGGCGACGGTGATCTTATAGGTCTGAATGTACTCAAGCGCCTTTTCGGCGTCGAACCGCTCCATGAGCACCACGGTGCCGCCTAAGGATTGCACCGCCATCGACCAACCCAAGGGTGCGGCGTGGTAGAGGGGGGCCGGCGACAGGTACACCGTGTCGGCGTTCATCCCGTAGAGGGCGGCTCCAAGACCGGCGAGGGGCGGCGGCGCGTCTACAGCGGCGTCTGTGTCGATGACGCGGCGAACGCCCTTGGGACGACCCGTCGTGCCCGACGAGTACAGCATGGCCGCTCCGGCGCTTTCATCTTCGATGGGAACTTCGGGAAAAGGCGCCCGGGCGTCCTCAAAGCTCAAGAACCCTGGTTCGGTCCCGTCAACCATGTAAAATTGCACATTAGGAAGTCCTTCTTGGACTTTGGAAGCAATTTCTCCAAGACTCTTTGAAGCCACAAAGAGCTTTGACTCAGAGTCGTTGACGATATAATCAACTTCGCCCGGTGTTAATTTGGATGACACACAGGTAAATCGTAAGCCTGCTCTCTGCGCCGCCCATAGCAGTTCATAATAGCGGGGTCCGTTATCAAGAAAGAAGCAGACGCCGTCTCCTGTTTTTAGGCCCAGTGATCGGAATAGATGCGCGCCTTGATTGGACCGGGCTTCAAGCTGGGCGTAGGTCACCGCATCGCCTGAGGCCGCCATGATGAAGGCCGGCTTATCCGGCGTCGCGCGGGCGTGGTGGGAGGGATGCATGGTCAAGCCGCCGCCGTGCTTGCGCTGGCGCCGCTGTGGGTTGCCGCAAGGATCATATCGGCCGCCTTCTCCGCGATCATGATTGTCGGCGCGTTGGTGTTTCCGGACACCAGACGGGGCATCACCGAGGCGTCTACGACCCGAAGCGCGGAAACGCCGCGGACCCGAAGTTCGGGGTCCACCACCGCCATGGGTCCGTGACCCATCTGGCAGGTGCCGACGGGATGGTAGATGGTGCCGCCAGCGGCTTTGGCGTAAGCGAGGAGCTCGCGGTCCCGTGTGAAATCAGGTCCCGGGGTCATCTCATGATCGATAAAAGGCGCGATGGCCGGCTGGGACACGATCTTTCGGCCCCACTTGAGCGACGCGACGGCGACTTCCTGGTCTAGGGGATCGGCCAGGTAATTGGGTTCGATCGCCGGATGCTGCGTCGGATCCGCAGACTTGATGCGGATGGTTCCGCGGCTTTCTGGTCGGACCTGGCATGGGGCGACCGTCAGTCCAGGTTTATCCTCGAGGACCATCTTTTGTTCCGCCGTAAGGCGAGCCATGTCCATGGTGGCCGGGAGGATGTGGAACTGGATATCAGGGCCTGAAAGGTCAGGGCGTGACTTGCAAAAGGCGGCGATGTGGGCCGCGGACAGGGTCAAGAGCCCCTTGCGCTGGGTGAGATACTTGAACGCCTCGCCGACAAAGCGCGCGCCCTTGGAGAGTTCGTTGACGGAAATCACGTCGGCCTTCAGCCGATAAAGCATGCCGATGACATAATGGTCCTGCAGATTCTCCCCGACGCCCGGCGAATCGACCAGGACCTCGACGCCCATGTCGCGCAGCAGCTGGCCCGGGCCCACACCGGAGAGCTGCAAGAGCTGCGGCGAGTTGATGGCGCCGCCGGAGAGGATGACTTCGCGGCGCGCCCGCACCACCCGAGAGGCGCCGTTCTGGGTGAAGGCGACGCCGACGGCCGCCTTACCCTCAAAGAGGATGCGGGACGCGAGGGCGTTGGTCTCCACTTTGAGGTTCGGCCGTGACATGGCTGGATGGAGATAGGCTACGGCCGCCGAACACCTCTGACCGTTCTTGACGGTGAGCTGATAGTAGCACACGCCCTCTTGGTCGGCGCCGTTGACGTCGCGCGCCGGCAAGCCCGCCTGCACGCACGCTTCCAAGACCTTATCGGAAATGGGGTGGGTCTCAGTGACGTCGGACACGTTGAGCGGACCGCCGACGGCGTGCCATTCGCTTTCCCCGCGTTCCTGGTTTTCCGCACGGCGGAAATAGGGCCACACATCGTCCCATCCCCAGCCTTCGCACCCGAGCTGGCGCCAACCGTCGTAGTCGGCATGTTGCCCTCGGATATAGAGGAGGCCGTTAATGGAGGATGACCCCCCAAGGACCTTGCCGCGCGGCCAGGTGTGGCTTCGCCCCGCCGCATCAGGTTGGGTCTGGTAGAGCCAGTTGACCTTGGGATCCTTCAAGGTGGATGCGTAACCCACTGGGATGTGGATCATCAAATTGGACATGAATTGTGAGGGATTCTTCGTGGGACGGTCGTCGCCACCCGCCTCCAGCAAGACGACCTTGAGCCTAGGATCGGCGCTGAGGCGATTGGCGAGAACGCATCCCGCTGAGCCGGCGCCCACAATCACATAATCCGCTTCCACTGGCGTTTCGGCCATCTGGGTCTCCCTAAACTCTTCTTATCCCGCGAATAGAGCCCAGGACAGGGCCTTGGGGAAGGGGCTCACGGACGCTAACCGGCCTGAAGGCTTGCCTCGGGGGCCTCTGGAGCGATCTATTAGGTTCGCTGCTTTCCCGGGAGCCCCCATGACCTACCCGTCTTTCGAAACCCTGCTCTACGCCGTGCAGGACGGCGTTGCGACCATCACCCTCAATCGACCGGACAAGTTGAACGCCTTCACGGCCAGGATGATGGCGGATCTTATCGCCGTGTTCGACCAGACGGACGCCGACGACGAGGTTCGAGCGGTCGTCGTCACCGGCGCCGGGCGGGCGTTTTGCGCCGGCGCCGACCTCTCCGCAGGGGGAGCGACGTTCGATCGCACCAATCCTCAAGCGCTCGAGCGCGAGGAAGGCAGGGTCGGCGACGTCTATCGCGACGGCGGCGGCCGCGTCACCTTACGCATCTTCAATAGCCTTAAACCGGTAATAGCAGCCGTGAACGGCGCCGCCGTCGGCGTCGGGGTCACCATGCAGCTCCCGATGGATATTCGCCTAGCCTCCAGCGACGCCCGGTTCGGCTTCGTGTTCGCGAGGCGGGGCATCACCCCTGAGGCGGCGTCGTCCTGGTTTCTCCCGAAACTTGTAGGGGTCCAAACGGCGCTTGAGTGGTGCTACACAGGACGGGTCTTCCCGGCGTCCGAAGCTCTTGACCGCGGTCTCGTCCGTTCCCTACACGCGCCGGAGGAGCTACTCCCGGCCGCTTACGCCCTCGCGCGGGAGATCGCCGACAATGTGGCGCCTGTCTCTGCGGCCTTGAGCCGGCAGATGATTTGGAGGATGGCGGGCGCGGACCACCCCATGAAAGCCCACCGCGCGGACAGTCGAGCGATCCAGGCGCGGGGGGCCTCGGCCGACGCCCGAGAGGGCGTCTCGTCCTTCTTAGAGAAACGAGCGGCCATCTATCCCAATAGGGTGTCAAAGGATTTGCCCGACATTTTCCCGAACTGGGTCGATCCGCCCTTCGAGTGACGCCGCGTCCTTGGGCGTCACGGCGTCGGTTCGACGGTCATCATGTAGTTGACTGAGTAATCGCTCGAACGGGACCATCGGTCCGCCAGGGGGTCATAGCTGACGCCGAAGGGCCCCTCCACCTGGTAGGGCGCATCCGCCAGGAGCGCCCGGACCTCCATGGGAGTCATGAACTTGCGCCAGTCGTGAGCGCCTCGGGGAAGCCAGCCTAGGATGTATTCTGCGCCAATCTTGGCCAAAACGAGGGATTTCAGGGTGCGATTGAGGGTCGCGAGAATCATCACGCCCTTGGGGGCGAGGAGCTTTGCGCAGTCGTTGAGATAGGTCTTCGGATTGGCGACGTGCTCGATGACCTCCATATTGAGTATAACATCGAAGGGGGGTTCGCGGGCGGCTAAAAGGCTTTCTGCGGTGGTGCGCCGATAGTCGATGTTGAGGCCTAGGCTCGATGCGTGGGCGCGGGCGACGCCGATGTTACGCTCCGACGCGTCGACGCCGGTGACGGCGAAGCCAAGGCGGGTCATGGGCTCGCTTAAGAGGCCGCCCCCGCAGCCGATGTCGAGTAGGCGCAGGCCTTCAAAGGGCCGATCCGTCCCTCCGATTGCGGCGAACCGGCGTTCTGCCGCTTGACGGATGAAACTAAGGCGGACGGGGTTGAAGCGGTGGAGGGGAGCGAACTTGCCTTTCGGGTCCCACCATTGGGCCGCGACCGCTTCAAAGCGGGCGACCTCCGCGTCGTCGACGCTGCTGGCTGAACTCAACTCGGACATAGACACCCCCTGCGCGCCGGCGACCCTTGCGGCAAGGACGGATTTGAGGAAAGACGACGCCAGCGCAAGGGGCGTTGCGCCGCCTTGCGCCAGAACGCCCTTCTAGCGCACCTTGTTGGCCCTGAAGGCTGAGGGAGCCCGGTTTGTCCCGCCTAGTGATGAAGTTCGGCGGCACCTCCGTCGCCGATCCGGAGAGGATCGCCCGCGTGGCGCGCCTGGTCGCGGCCGAAGCGCGGTCTGGGCACCGCATTGCCGTTGTCGTGTCCGCTATGGCCGGCAAAACTAATGAGCTTGTCGCGTGGACGGACGCCGCCGGAGCGCCGGCTCAGGGCCTTGGCCCTTCCGATGACGAGTACGACGTTGTGGTCGCGTCCGGGGAGCAGGTCACAGCTGGCCTCCTGGCCATGACCCTTCGCGCCCAGGGACTTCCAGCCCGGTCTTGGCTGGGCTGGCAAACGCCTATCATTACTGACACGGCTCACGGACGCGCCCGCATCGAAGCGGTGGACGCCGTGGCCCTCGCGGCCAGCATCGACACGGGGGAAATCGCCGTGGTCGCGGGCTTCCAAGGCGTGACCCCGGAGGGACGAATCACCACCCTTGGCCGCGGAGGGTCCGACACCTCCGCCGTGGCCATAGCGGCGGCCCTGAAGGCCATTCGGTGCGACATCTACACTGACGTCGACGGCGTCTATACGACGGATCCCCGGATAGAGCGGCGGGCGCGTCGGCTGGAGCGCATTTCCTATGAAGAGATGCTCGAGATGGCGTCCTTGGGCGCGCGGGTCCTGCAGACGCGCTCAGTCGAGTTGGCCATGAGCCAACATGTCCCGCTCCGCGTCCTTTCAAGCTTCGTGGAACCTGGGATGATCGGTCCCCATGTCGGCACCATTGTTTGCGATGAGGAGGAGATTGTGGAGAAACGCATCGTCAGCGGCGTCGCCTATTCCCGCGATGAGGCGAAAATCACCCTCCTTGGCCTTCCTGACCATCCTGGCGTGTCGTCAAAGATCTTTTCCGTCCTGGCGGACGCCAATGTGAACGTGGACATGATCGTTCAGAGCCGGGCGCGGACCTCCGACACGGCTAACATGACGTTTACCGTGGGAAAGCGGGACGCCGGGCGCGCCCTGGAGTTGATTCGCCAGGTTCAGGGCGAGGTAGGATTTGAGGATGCGGCGGTCGATGAGGACGTGTCGAAAGTGTCCGTGATCGGCGTGGGGATGCGCAGCCACACGGGCGTGGCCAAGACCATGTTCGGAGCCCTGGCTGACCGCGGCGTGAACATCCAGGTCATTTCTACCTCCGAAATCAAAATCAGCGTCCTCATCGAGGCGGCTTATACCGAGCTTGCGGTGCGCGCGCTGCACGCCGCCTACGGACTGGATCAACTGTAGCGCCCGTGCTCGGCGATCTCGCCGACCGTCTTAAGCCGTGCGGCCCCATCTATGACCCGAGGGCCGCAGAGCGGGTCCTTGCGATCCTGAGCGCCGCGGCCGAGGCGGAGGGGTGGAGCGCTCGTCTCCATGGGGCTTGGCCGGCCCTTGCGCCCGCCGCCGGCGCGGCGCCCTACCTCGCCGGACTGATGCGTAAAGATCCTGCGCGCCTTGGGCGGATCCTCGCGTCAGCGCCTGACGCGGCCTTGGAGTCGATCCTATCGCGCGCCCGACTTGAAGCCTCGCTCCCGGCCGAAGCCGACGAGGCCAAGGCGCGTTTGCGCAACCTGAAAGGCGAGCTGCACCTTTTGACGGCGCTTTGCGACCTCGGCGGTCTTTGGGACCTGAAGGCGGTGACCGGAGCTCTCACCGCCTTTGCAGACGAAGCCGTTCGCGCGGCGGTCGCGATTGCGGCGCAGGTGGAGATCGCGCGCGGGCGACTTATCGCCCCTGGGCCCGACGCCGATCGCCAAGGGGGGCCTGCGCCAGGGTGGTTCTGCGTGGCGCTTGGAAAGCACGGAGCCTACGAACTCAATTACTCTTCCGATATCGACATATCGATTTTCTATGACCCTGGGCGTTTGAAGGCGGCGGAGGGGCAGGACCCCCACCGCCTCGCCCAACGTCTCGTGCAAGGTCTCGTCGATGTGCTTCAGTCGCGCACAGCGGAAGGGTATGTGTTTCGCGTGGACTTAAGGCTCAGGCCTGACCCGTCATCGACGCAAGCGGCGGTGCCGATGGAGGCCGCCCTCGAGTATTACGAGGCCGTAGGCCAGAACTGGGAGCGGGCGGCGCTCATCAAGGCCAGGCTCGCCGCAGGCGACCTCACCCTCGGTGGGGCTTTCCTCTCAGCCCTGAAGCCCTTCATCTGGCGCAGATACCTCGACTACGCCGCCATATCCGACATCCATGCCATCAAGCGTCAGATCCATGCCCATCAGGCGGACGAGCGGCTCACGGCCCCGGGCGCGAATCTCAAGCTCGGCGCAGGCGGAATTCGGGAGATCGAGTTCTTTGTCCAAACCCAGCAGCTGATCCACGGCGGACGCAATCCGGACCTGCGATGCGCCTCCACCCTCGACGCCCTCGCCGCCCTATCGAATGCAGGGCATGTGACGCGCGCGGCCGAGCGCGATCTCGCCGCATCCTATGATCGACTTCGGGCCCTCGAGCACAGGGTGCAGATGGTCAATGACGAGCAGACCCACATCCTCCCGGAGGCTTCGCCGGAGCGCCAACGCATCGCCTGCCTCTCCGGGGCGGCGGATCTGCGAACGTTTGATGCCGGCGTGTCCGCGGTTCTTCGACGGGTCAACGGACGCTACGGGGCGCTTTTTGCCGAGGATGAGCCCCTGTCCTCCTCATTTGGCAACCTCGTGTTCACGGGCGTGGAGGACGACCCAGAGACCTTGCTCACCCTGAAGCGCATGGGTTTTTCCAACCCGGCCCTCGTTTCCGGGCTCATCCGCGCGTGGCATCACGGTCGCATCGCCGCTACGAGGACCCAACGCGGGCGAGAGATCCTCACGCGTTTTGCCCCACGCCTGCTGGAGGCGGCCCACGCCAGCGGCGCGCCCGACGCGGCGTTCAATCGGTTTGCGGATTTTTTCGGTCGATTGAGCTCCGGCGTGCAGATCCAATCTCTGTTTCTGGCGGAACCCAAGCTGTTGCGCCTCATCGTCGAGGTCATGGCGTTCGCCCCGCGTTTGGCGGCGACCCTGGGACGCCAGCCTGCCGCCCTCGACGCCTTGTTGGACGGCGGGTTTTTCAGCGCCGTCGACGCCGAGGAGACCGCGAAGGTCCTTAAAGACGCCGTCGACGCGGCCTCTGATTTCGAAGCCGCCATGGACGCGGCGCGGCGCGCGCACCGGGAGGCGGCGTTCCGGATCGGCGTTCGGATCCTTTCAGGGACCTTGAGCGCCGAGGACGCGGGGCGGGCCTTCGCCGCCCTCGCCGACGCCTGCGTGCAGGTTCTGGCTAGACAAGCCCTGGGGGAGGTCGCTCGCGTCGGGGGTCGATTTGACGGCGAGGTCGCCGTCGTCGCGCTCGGTAAGGCGGGATCGCGGGAGATGAGCGCCGGATCGGACCTTGATCTAATGACCCTTTACGCGACCCGAACGCCTGATGCGGTATCCGAGATCAAGGGATGGAGCGCGGAAACCTTCTTCGCCCGGTTCACCCAACGCCTCGTCGCCGCCCTATCGGCGCCCACAGGCGAGGGGGCGATTTACAGGGTCGATCTGCAGTTGCGGCCTTCAGGGACAGCAGGACCCGTGGCCGTCAGCCTACCGGCTTTCAAGAGCTATTACGCGGGCGAGGCGGAGACCTGGGAATACCTCGCCTTGACGCGCGCGCGGGTGATTTGGGCGTCCTCTGACGCCTTCACCGCCGCAGCGTCCGCGGCCATCGAGGCCGCTTTGCGCAGGGCGCGCGACGCCGCAGGCGCGGCGAAGGACGTGCGCGAGATGAGGGCGCTCATGCGCAAAGAGCATGTGTCCAAGGGCGTTTGGGATCTTAAGCACGCCGACGGCGGCCTGGTGGATATCGAGTTCGCCGCCCAGTATTTGCAGATTGTCAACGCCGCCGCTGGCGGTCCGCTTGAAGTCAACACTGCAGACGCCCTTGCGGCGCTCGCCGCCTGCCGGCTTGCGCCGCAGAGACGCCTTGCGGCGCTGCGCCGCGCATGGCGTCTTCAGCACGCCCTGAACCAGGTCCTAAAGGTGGCCCTGGCGGACGGCGATGCGCCGGACGACGAGGCCCCGCGTTTCCACGAGCTGTTGGCGCGGGCGGCCGGCTCCGAGGATCTTCCCAGTGTCCGGCGGATGTTGAAGAAGCTTCAGGCGGGGGCGCACGAGGCGTTCGTGAGCATCCTGGCTCCCGCGCCGACGGCCAAGATTTAGAGACGACGACGATCCTTCTGGAGCCCTGGGCGTGGAGCTCCCGTCAGCCCCCGTTCATCCGCGATCAGGCACAACCCTTGGCTTGGTGGGCGTCCATGAGACGCTGGAGCAACTGAAGCAGCAGAGGGCTGGTCGTGTTGGTCAGAGACCCCGACGAGGAGGTGGTCGCCGGCATCGCCGCTGGTGACGCGATGGCGCTCCAAGCGCTTGTCGCCCGCAAGGTGTCTCGCATGACCGCCTTGTCTCGGCGCCTGCTCGGCGACCCCTTCGAGGCGGAAGACGTCGTTCAGGAGGTCTTCTTTCGAGCGTGGCGTCAGGCAGGGCTTTGGAAACCCGGGAGCGGCCGGTTCGACACCTGGATGCATAAGGTCGCCCTCAACCTCTGTTATGACCGTCTGCGCCGGCGGCGAGAGGCGGTGATGGCTGAGCCTCCCGATCAGGCTGATCCAGCCCCTTTGGCGGAGGACGCGCTTATGGCCCGAGACCGCGCCCTGCAAGTGGCGGCGGCGGTGGCCGCCCTCCCTCCGCGTCAGCGCGAGGCTCTCATGCTCTGTCACTACCAAGAGCTCTCGAATATCGAGACGGCGCAGGTCATGGCCGTGAGCGTTGAGGCGGTCGAGAGCCTCCTGTCCCGGGGCCGCCGGGCGCTTCGGCGCAGTCTCATGGAGCTGAGACCGTGAGCCTCTGGGCGGTTCGCGGTCTTAGGGGCGGAGGCGCCGAAGCGCTTGAAGCCGATTGACGTCCTGCGAACTAAGCGGCGGCCGACTGCCCGACCGCCGCCAGGGGACGGACCGGGAGGGTGAAGCTCACCGCGGTGCCCGCGCCCGCCTTACTGCGGATTTCAAGTGCTCCGCCATGTAACTCCACGAGCGACTTGGTCAAGGCGAGGCCGAGGCCTGTGCCCTGTTGCGTCTTAGCGTGCTGGCTCTCGATCTGCTCAAATGGGCGCGCGAGCCGGGCGAGGTCCGCCTCGGCGATGCCGATGCCCGTATCGGTCACCGTGACCTTGACGCGCTCAGGCGCATCGCCACGGGGGAGGCGGTCGACGACAACGCCCACGCGCCCTCCACGGGGGGTGAACTTCACGGCGTTTGACAGGAGGTTGAGCAGAATTTGTTTGATGGCCCGATAATCCGCCTCCACCACTGGCGTGTCAGGAGCGATCTCCACCGCCACGACCAGACCCGCCTCCTCAGCGCGGTTGCGAATGAGGCGCATGGCGTCGTCGACAACATCACGCATATCGATGGCCTCGGGCGACAAATTCATCTTGCCGGCTTCGATCTTGGACATGTCGAGGATGTCGTTGATCAGGGCCAGAAGATGCTGACCCGACGCGAGGATGTCCCGGGCGTAGCCCTTGTATCTCTTGTCGCCCAAGGGGCCGAACATCTCCTCGGCCATCATTTCGGAAAATCCATTTATGGCGTTGAGCGGCGTCCGCAGCTCGTGGCTCATGTTCGCCAGGAACTCGCTTTTCGCCTGATTGGCCCCTTCTGCGCGGATGGTCTCGGCCTGATGCTTCGCCGCCAGTTCAGCGAGCTGCGCGGCGTTTTCTTCAAGCTTATGAACCGCCTCCTGGAGCGCCTCCTCGTTCCTGCGCAGAGCCCGTTCCTGTCGCTTTAGGGCGGTGATGTCCGTCGCGGTCATGACAAGCCCGCCATCTGCGGTCCGGCGCTCGGAGATTTGCAGCCACCGGCCGTCGTGCATCTCAACCTGACGTAGACCCGGTCGAGCGGCCGACGGCGGCTCGTGGTGCTTCACAGAGATCTCCGCCACCTTGCGCACCACGTCGTGCCGGGCGCCCGGCGCCACCAGACGCGGATCCAAAGCGAAAAAGGTCCTGTAGTTCTTGTTGCACATGACAAGCCGGCCGTTCTTGCTCCAGAGCACGAACGCCTCAGACACGCTTTCAATGGCGTCCTGCAAGCGCTGCTCGGCCCGCTGAGCGCGAAGCTCGGCAGCCCGCTCGTCCGTCACGTCGAGAGCCACGCCGATGATGGAGGCGAACCCTTGGGCGCCCACACCAACCCCTTGGCCCCGCGCATCGATCCACGCCATGCCGCGCGCGGAAACAGGCACTTGGAAAGAAACATCGAAGCCGCCCTGGGTCTGCGCTTGACGCAAGGCCTCCCGAACTAGCGCCTGGTGGCTTGGAGCGATGCGGGAAATGACTTCCCGCCCCGGCGCCACGCCGCCCCCGCCCCATCCTAACATGGCTCCCATCACGTCGGACATGTAGAGCGTGTCATCATCCAGATGCCACTCCCAGACCCCACACCTGGCCGCCTCAACAGCGAGGCGGAACCGCCGCTCCGCGTCGACCTTCCCCTGATAGGCCTCCCCGGCTTTGCGCGTTTGGCGCGACATCACCACCATCAGGAGGATCCAGACCGCCAGGGGCCCTACCACAGAGAAGATATCTTCGCCGATCTGACGGGTTGTTAGGCTGGGCGGACCCGCCAGGGGTTCCCCGGCCGCCAGGACGATATACCGCCCGCGCGTCATGGGCCCGGGCGCAGGGGAAGCG
>Ga0209208_10000065_pt1 | contig 99554 bp, 87 predicted proteins | sample S1TSphfallax_3_FD_187694 | JGI IMG/M metagenome (GOLD analysis project Ga0209208, IMG submission 187694) | Host-associated microbial communities from peat moss isolated from Minnesota, USA - S1T2_Fd - Sphagnum fallax MG (SPAdes) (version 2) | ecosystem: Host-associated > Plants > Peat moss >... | reverse complement strand
TTGCCTTCGTTGGCGCTGGGGCTTGGGTGGGTGGGGTATTTGTGCCGGCTGATGCGGGCGGCGATGCTGGAGGGGCTGACGGCGGACCATGTACGCACGTTTCGCGCATTCGGGATCGGGCGGGCGCGGGTGGCCTGGCGGTTTGTGTTGCCGATGGCGATCGTGCCGGTGATCGCGGTGCTGGGCGTGGGGGTGGGCAGTCTGCTTTCGGGTGCGGTGCTGGTGGAGATGGTGTTCGATCGGCCAGGGTTGGGGCTGCTGACGTATGATGCCGTGCTGGCCAGAAATTTTCCGGTGGTGCTGGGTGCGGTGCTGGTGACGGCGCCGCTGTATCTGGGGTGCAATTTGCTGGCGGATCTGATGATCGCAGGGCTTGATCCGCGTGTTCGCCTTCAGCGGTGAGGGGCTGCTGGGCCGGCCGCTCGGCGCGGCCGGGGCCGTGTGCGTGGGGGTGATCCTGCTGTGCGCGGTGTTTTCGCCGTTTGTGGCGCCGTATGACCCGATCGCGATCGCGCCGCATCTGCGGCTGTTGCCGCCGGGGTGGGCGCATCTGTTCGGCACGGATCAGTTGGGGCGGGATGTGTTCTCGCGGGTGGTGGCCGGCAGTTCCGTGGTGATGGCGCTGGTGGGGGTGAGCATTAGCGTGGCGCTGGCGGCGGGCGTGGCGGGCGGGTTGGCCGCGGGCTACGGGGGCGGGGTGCTGGGCGGCGCGATCATGCTGCTGTGCGATGTGGTGATGACGCTGCCGATGATGCTGTGCGCGCTGGCGCTGGCGACGGTGTTGGGGCCGGGTCTTGTAACGGTTGGTGTGGTGATCACGCTGTTTCTGGCGCCGGGCTATGCGCGCATTGTGCGCGCGCAGAGCCAGGCGCTGGTGGGGCTGGATTATGTGGTGGCGGCGCGGGCGATGGGGGCGGGGGCGGTGCGGGTGATGCTGCGGCATTTGTTGCCGAACATGGCAGGGCAATTGCTGGTGCAGGTGGCGATGGATGTGCCGACGGTGATCGGTATCGAGGTGGGGATGACGTTTCTGGGCCAGGGTGCGGAGCCGCCGACGCCGAGTTGGGGCAGCATTGTGAGCGACGGATTTTCCTATGTGCGGCTGGCGCCGCATATCGTGCTGGCGGGCAGCCTGCCGATCGTGGTGGCGACGGTTGGATTTACGTTTCTGGCGGAAGCGTTGCGCGACGTGATGGATGTGCGCCGGTGAGCCAGGTGCTGCTGGAGTTTGCGGATTTTTCGGTGAGCTATCGCGCGCCCGGGGGGATGGTGCCGGCCGTGCGCGGGGTGAGTTTGCAGTTGCGGCGCGGCGAGGTGCTGGGGCTGCTGGGCGAGAGCGGATCGGGAAAAAGCACCCTGGCACATGCCATGATGGCGTTGTTGCCTGGCAATGCAATGACGGCGGGTGCGCTGCGGTTTGAGGGTCGCGATATGTATGCGCTGGATGAGGGTGGGCGGCAGCGCCTGCGGGGCAGCCGGATTGCGGCGGTGTTTCAGGACCCGTTTACGGCGCTGAACCCGGTGGTGCGGATCGGGCGGCAGTTGGAGGCGTTTCAGCACCAAATGCGGGGGATCGGGCGGGCGGAGAAGTGGCGTCGCGCGGCGGAGATGCTGGGGCGCGTGGGGATCGGGGAGCCGGCGCGTCGGCTGCGGCAATATCCGTTCGAGCTGAGCGGGGGGATGCGTCAGCGGGTGGCGATTGCGGCGGCGCTGTTGTGCGGGCCGGCGCTGCTGGTGGCGGATGAGCCGACCACCGCGCTGGATGCGAGCACCGCGCGGCAGATCGTGGCGCTGCTGGGCGCCTGCCGGGCCCTGGTGGATGGCGCGATGGTGGTGGTGACGCATGATCTGGGCGTGGTGGCGCGGCTGTGTACGCATGTCGCGGTGATGTATGCCGGGCAGGTGATGGAGCTGGGCGAGACGGCGCAGGTGATGGGGGCGCCGCGCCATCCGTATACGCGGGCGCTGCTGGCGTGTGATCTCGCATCCCGCGGGCCGGGGCCGGGGCGGGTTTTTGCGCATATTGCCGGGCATGTGCCGGATCCCCGCATTGCGGTGGAGGGGTGCGTGTTCGGGCCGCGCTGTGCCGCGCGGGTGGATGTGTGCGGGGTGGTGGGGGCGCCGGTGGTGGGGCATGCGGGCGGGTTCGCGCGCTGCCATGTGGCGGCGTGACGCCGGTTCTGGAGATCGAAGATGTACGCGTGCGGTATCCGGCGCGGGGGTTGGCGCGGTGGCGCCGGGGTGGGGGGGCAGAAATTGTCTCGGGCGTGAGTTTGCGGGTGGCGCGGGGGCAGACGCTGGGGTTGGTGGGGGAGAGTGGCAGCGGCAAGACGAGCCTGGCGCGGGCGGTGCTGGGGTTGGTGTGGATTTCCGGCGGGGTTGTGCGGATAGATGGGCGCAGTGCCGCCGGGCCGAGGGATCGGGGCTGGCACTTCATGCGGCGGGATGTGGGGATGATGTTTCAGGATCCGGTGGCATCACTGGATCCGCGGATGAGCATTCTGGCGAGTGTGGCTGAGCCGCTGGCGGTGCATGGCGGGCCAGGGGCGTTGTGGCGGCGCGAAAGGTGGGAGGTGGCGGCGCGGATGCTGGAGCGGGTGGGGCTGGAGCGCCGGCTGTTCGATCGCTATCCGCACCAGATCTCCGGCGGGCAGGCGCGGCGCGTGGCGGTGGCGCGGGCGCTGGTGTTGCGGCCGAAACTGGTGATCGCCGATGAGCCGACAGCGGGGCTTGATGTTTCCGTGCAGGGCGAGGTGCTGAATTTACTGCTGGACATGCAGGCGGCGTTTTCACTGAGTTATCTGATTATCACCCATAATCTGGCGGTGGCGCGGCATATGAGCGACCGGATCGCGGTGATGCATCGGGGGCGGATTGTGGAGGAGGGGGGGGCGGAGGATGTGTGTGTGAGGCCGGGGCATTTGTATACGCGGGGGTTGGTGGGGCAGGAAGAAAGAGTTCTTTTTTGAAAAAAAGAACCAAAAAACTTTTGACTATGGCGTACGCTGCCGGCGAGTCGCGCACCAAGTGGCAAAAGTTTTTTGCTTCTTTTTTTCAAAAAAGAAGACTCTTTCTATGATCAAGCGTGTGCATGGTGGGCGCAAGCCCACCCTACGGGTTTCTCGCAGGGCGCTGCTGGGGATTTTGGCAGGCGGAGTGCTGCCGGGGGCGCGAGCAGCGCGGGTGTTGCGGGTACAGAACGATCTGGATATTCAGAATCTCGATCCGGCGAACCGTCATGGGTGGTATGATGAGCTGGTGATCTACGCGATCCAGTCCGGGCTGTGCCAGTATAAATCGGGGGATGTGTGGGGGTGGGAGCTGGATGCGGCGCAGAGCCTGGTGCAGCTGGATGCGCTGAGTGCGGCGTTCGTGCTGAAGCCGGGGCGGATGTGGACCGGCGGTTTCGGGGAAATGACGGCGGAGGACGTGAAGTTTTCGTTTGAGCGGTTTATCGATCCCAAGCTGGATGCGGTATATATGACCGATTGGGAGGCGCTGGACCATGTGGAGGTGACGGGCCGGTATAGTGGCGTGATCCGGCTGAAGCGGCCGTTCGCGCCATTGTTCACGGTTTCGCTTCCTGGCGCTTCGGGCACGATCCTTTGCAAGCGCGCGGTGGAAGCGGCGGGGGGCACGTTTGGCACGGGGCCGATGGCGAGTTCGGGGCCTTACAGGGTTGAAAGCTGGATACCGCGGGAGCGGCTGGTGCTGGCGCGCAATGATGTGTGGAACGGTCAGGCGCCATGGTTCGATCGGATCGAGCTGATCCCGATGGATTACCGGCAGGCTGAAACCGCTTATGAATCCGGCGATCTGGATATGACGCGCATTACGGTGAGCGCGATTTCTCTGGTGCGGGGGCAGGCTGATCCGGCAACGGAATTATTTGTTCGGCCGGCCATGGAGTATAACTGGCTGGGGATGAACATGGCGCATCCGAAACTGGCCGATCTGCGGGTGCGCCGGGCGATACAGCGGGCGATCAATGTGGGCGATGTGGTGGAGGCCGCGTTCGGGGATGCGGTGAAGCCGGCGATGGGCATGGTGCCGCCGCCGCTGCCGGGATGCCGCACCCGGATTTTGTATGGGTATGATCCGGGGCTGGCGAAGGCGCTGCTGGCGGAGGCGGGTGTGAAGGCGATGAGCCTGCGGCTGGATTTTGCCTATGAGGTGGACCGGATGACGATGGCGCAGGTGATCCAGGCGCAGTTGCGCGATGTGGGGATCACGGTGCGGCTGCATCCGATGGATGAGGCGAGTTTTGCCGCCGAGGGCCAGGAGAGCGAAGGGGATGCCTGGCGCGACGTGGAGCTGTTCATCGAGAAGTTCACAGCCGCCCCTGATCCGAGTTTTGTGCCCGTGTGGTTCACCTGCCGGCAGGTAGGGGTTTGGAACAGCGAGCGGTATTGCGACCCGGCGTTCGATCGGCTGGTGGCGGCGGCGGTGGCCGAACAGGATGTGGGCGCACGGGCGGCGATGTATGTGACATTGCAGGATATGCTGGAGGAGAGTGGGGCGTTCGTGTGCCTGTATCACGGGTTGAATGCCTGGGCGTGCCGGCGGCCGGTGAAGGGTGCGTGGTCGCCCGATGGGTTATGGCCGATGCTGCGGGATGTGGCGGGGTCGGATAAGGCGTAGGCCGCCGGCAAGCCCATAACGCCAGCTTATGGGCCGCGGCGAGATGCTTATTGGAAGCTTTTTGTGTAGGCTGCTCTGTTGGGATTGGAGATGGCACATGGTGAGCACGCAGAAGAAGCTGGATGCGGCGCAGGTGGCGGCGTTTCAGCGCGATGGATATGTGATCGTGCCGGGGTTTTTCACGCCGGAGGAGATCGGGCCGCTGGCCGAAGCTTGTGCGGCCGATCCGAGCGTGGGTGGGCGGATCAGGGCTGTGGCGGATAGCGACGGGTTCGCGCAGGAGGTGGTGGGCTGGACCGAAACCAGCGACACGTATCTGGGCAAGGTGGCTTTTCTTGCCTGCATGATCGCCAATGCGGAGGCGCTGCTGGGCGCGCCTTGCTATCACTGGCATTCGAAGCTTTCCATGAAACGGCCGCATGCGCCGGGCAAATGGGATTGGCACCAGGATTATCCGTTCTGGTACGATGAGGGCTGCCTGTGGCCGGATATGCTGACCTGCACGGTGGCGGTTGACCGCACCGATGAAGAGAATGGCTGCATGAAGCTGGTGCGGGGGTCGCACCGGCTGGGGCGGGTGAACCACACCACCGTGGGCCATGCGGTGGGCATGGATCCGGAACGCCTGGCGCTGGTGCTGGCGCAATGCGAGGTGGTGCCGATGATCCTGGCGCCGGGGGATGCGTGTTTCTTCCACGCCAATGTGCTGCATGCCTCCGGCCCCAATGTTTCCGATCGGCCACGCACGCTGCTGCATTGTTCCTATAACACGATCGCCAATTCGCCGTTCGTGACGGATGGGCAGGAGCATCATCGGTACAAGCCGTTTCAGGTGCTGCCGGATTCGGTGTTGCGGGAGCGGGAATATGCGGCGGTGTTCGCCGGGCACCGCTTCAACCAGGATACGCAGAAGATGGGGGCGGGGCGGGTGAACAGCTATGGGTATAAATCGGTGGTGGGGCATTTGGCCGTTGCAAGCTGAAAGAAGAGGAAGGCCTTCTTTCTTGAAAAAAAGAAGCAAAAAACTTTTTGGTGGGCTGTCGCGGAGTCGCCGGAAGGTTACGCAATAGGTAAAAGTTTTTTGGTTCTTTTTTTCAAAAAAGAACCTTCTTTCTTCTCTTGGGGGGGGCAGGATGCGAAGGGCTCATTTACGCGCCAGTGCGGCGTGTCTGGCAGTGCTGAGCGCAGGTGTGGCACGGGCCCAAACTTCGCCGGCTCCGGCGGCACCGGCCGATAAAACCACCGCGGCCGCATCGGTGCAGGTGGAGCAGATCAACGTGACCGCCTCACGCACCGGATCGCAAAACATCCAGGATGTGCCGATGGCGGTGACGGCCCTGCAGCCGGCGACACTGAATACGCTCGGGCTGAACGATATGGAGCAGATCGCGCGGCTGGTGCCCTCGCTGAGCATGATCGATGAGGGGCCTGGGATCAGCTCGGTGACCATACGCGGGCTGTCGGTGCGGGGGCTCGATACGTCGGAGACCGAGGACAGGCCGCTGGTGGAGACGTATCTGGACGATACGCCCCTTTCGGTGAAATCGGCCAACCCCGATCTGAAGGTCATCGACCTTGAGGATGTGGAGGTGCTGCGCGGCCCGCAAGGCACGCTGTATGGCGCCGAATCGATGGCCGGCACGATAAGGCTGGTGACACAGAAGCCGAACACGAACGAGTTCTTCGGCTATGTGGAGGGCAGTGCATCCGATACCGGCGGCTATGGCGGGTTCAACGACACCGGACGGGTGATGGTGAATATCCCGCTGATCAGCGATCAACTGGCGATCCGTGTTTCCGCCTATCATGACGATTATTCCGGCTACATCAAGGATATCGCCACCGGCATATTGGCGGTGAACACCAGCAAAACCACCAATCCGGAAACGACGGATCAGGAGCGCATCGCGATACGCTGGAAGCCGGCCGAAGATCTGACGGTTGATTTCAGCGTTCTGGGCGATGTGCTGCATGGCGGGCTGAATTTCGCGCTCTCAGGCCTGCCTGCTTATGAGACGAATGTGCCGACGACGACGGCGTCGGATCAGAATCTTACGCTGTATGCGCTGAATACCCGGTATGATTTTGATCATGTCTCGATCAACTCGGCCACGAGCTTCACCAATTTCCGCACGAAATATGTGGAGGACGAGAGCGAGGCGGACCATTACTACAATTTCTACTATAACGGCCCGCTGGAGCCGGCCACGTTCGTGGCGCGCAATTCCATCACTGATTTGGTAGAGGAGCTGCGCGCGACATCACGCGATACGGGGAAGCTGAAGCTGACCGGGGGCGTGTATCTGGAGCGCGGCACGCGCGATACCACGGAGGAAAACCCGACCGAAGGGCTTGATGCGTTCTATGGCCCGACGATCGGGATCCCGAACTATAATTCGCAGATCAACGATCTGGCGTTTGAGCCGAATGATTCGTACGATGGGCGTATTCGCTCGATCAATAACCAGGTGGCCGTTTTCACTGAAGGCACCTATACGCTGTGGGACAAGCTGGATCTGACCGCGGGTATCAGGTTTTTCGACTGGAGCGAGAAATACAAGATCTACGCCGTGGGGCTGGAGGGCAATATCATCCCGGCCAGCGCCACCGATCCGATCGGCGTTCCCACGGCGCAGAATGCGAAGGCGGCGGCGACAGGCACCACGCCTCGCTTCGCGGCGATGTATCACTTCACCCAGGATCTGAATGTGTGGGCGGAAGTGGCCAAGGGGTTCCGCTATGGCGGCGCGAACCAGCCAATTCCGATATCGTATTGCGGTAGCGATCTGGCGCAGTTGGGGCTGAGCAAAGGGCCCGCCGCCTTCGGGCCGGACAAGTTGTGGAGCTATTCGCTGGGCGAGAAATCCCAGTTCTTCAATCACCGGCTGACCTTTGATGTGACGGCGTTCTGGATCAACTGGACCAACACGCAAACGACCAACTATCTCGAATGCAGCTATTATTTTACCAGCAACGTGGGCAATGTGGTCAGCCGCGGGGTGGAGCTGGAAAGCACCATGGTGCTGGCGCCGGGGCTGAAGCTGCTGGTGAATGGCGCGTATAACGATGCCTATGCCTCCACGGCGATCAGCAACCTGGATGCGCCGGCGGGCACGCGCGCGCCCTTCGCGCCGATGTATATGGCGAGCGTGACCGGCACCTATGACCGCAAGCTGTATGATCACGATCTTCAGGTCAGTATAAACTATTCCTATAAAGGCAGCTTTACGAACGAGTTCGACCAGGCGCAGGGGGCGTTCCGGGTGGTGCCGGCTTCCAACGCGCTGAATGCGGCGGTGACGTATTACCTCAAGCGGTTCGAGGTGAGCGTGTTTGGGGATAATCTGACGAACGAAGCAACGATCTACGATATCGCGGCGCAACCTTATGGCGTGTTTCAGCCGGGGGATAACGAGGCGCTGGCGAGGCCGCGGACGGTGGGGGTGAGGCTGCGGGCGAGTTTTTAAGGCGTACTGGTATCGAGGGTGGAGACGTTCGGCCAAGCGGATGGCTAGGATGGTGGGGTGCGAAGAGCACCCACCCACCGGAGCTATGCTTGCGGCATGCAAATCCGACAGCTCGAATGTTTCCGCACCCTGATGCTGCATGGCACGATGACACGGGCAGCGGAGTTGCTCGGCATCTCCCAGCCGGCGGTGAGCAATATCATCGCCAGCCTGGAACACGATATCGGGTTTGCCCTGTTCGTGCGCCGCGCCGGGCGGGTTCACCCCACAGCGGAAGCGCGGCTGCTATATGTGGAAGCCACGCGCGCACTGGATGCCATCGAGAATACCGCGCGGATCGCCGGCGAAATCAGCAAAGGTAAACACGGCCATCTCAGCATCGCTGCCTACCCGGCTATTTCCACGGCGCTGCTGCCGCGCCTGGTGTCGCTGTTCATTGAGTCGCGGCCGGAGGTGACGGTGAAGATCATCTCGCGGGACTCGCGCACGGTGCGGGAGCTGGTGCTGACGCAGCAATTCGACCTGGCGATCTGCGAATTGCCGCTGGATTATCCGGCGGCCTCGATGGACGTTTTCAGCTATGCCTGCGAGTGCATGCTGCCGGCGGACCATCCGCTGGTCAGCCGCGCGGTGATTACGCCGGCGGATCTGGACGATGTGCCGTTCGTGACGCTATTCCGCGGCGATCCGCTGTATCAGCAGATGCAGGCGGCGTTCTCGCGCGCCGGCGCACGCTGGCGCGTGGTGGCGGAGACGGAATATTTTTCCACCGCGTGCGAACTGGTCTCGGCCGGGGTGGGCGTGGGGATCGTTGATCCGGTGGTGAGCGTGCCGTTCACGGCGCATGTGGTGCGGCGGCCGTTTCTGCCGAAGATCGCGTATGAGATTGCGATCCTGTATCCGACGGGAAGCGAGAGGTCGGCGATTGCGGAGGCGTTTGCGGGGTTGTTGAGGGCGCACCTTAAGGAGAGGTAAGGAAGCCCTTCTTTTTTGAAAAAAAGAAGCAAAAAACTTTTGGCTATGGCGTACGCGGTAGGTGGCTATTACCCGTTGCCGGAACTGTGGGATGGTGGCGGCTCTATAGGTCGATTGTCACTGTCATGCGGTCGACGGCGGTGGTCACATGACCTTGCGCCCGGCTGACGAGACCGGCGCCAAGAACGTCTTCCTTAGCCCTCATCCCAGTTCGGATAGCGCCGATCGAGAAGGCGCAGGAGGGATGGCCACATGCGGTGACCGGCGGAGGCGGCGCGACGGTGGCTGGTGAATTGGGTGTCAGTGAGGGTAAGAACGTCCGGCGGCACTTCGGTGTAGGGGGCGCCGGTGGCGAGAACGTCCATTTGAACGCGGGCGGATTGTTCGAGGTAATACATGAAGTAGAAAGCGGCCGGGATGGTGGCGCCGACGGTGAGAAGGCCGTGGTTGCGCAGGATGAGGCCGAAATTATCGGCAAGGTCGCGGTTCAGGCGGGGGCCTTCGTCCAGGTTGAAGGCGATGCCTTCGTAATCGTGCAGGCCGAGGCGATCGTGGAATTCGATGGCGAACTGGTTGATCGGCAGCAAGCCCGATTCGAGGCAGGAAAGGGCAACGCCGGCGCGGGTGTGGGTGTGGATGACGCAGTGCAGATCAGGGCGGTCGCGCAGGATGCCGTTGTGGATCACGAAGCCGGCGGCGTTGGCGGCGTAGCAGTTATTGTCCAGAACGCGGCCTTCGAAATCGACTTTGACCAGCGAGGCGGGGGTGATTTCCTCGAACAAAAGGCCGAACGGATTGATCAGGAAGGCGGCCTCGCCGGGCACCCGGGCGGAGGCGTGGGTGTAGATCAGATCGTCCATGCCGAAATGGGCAAGCAGGCGGTAGACGGCGCTCAGGTGATAGCGCGCGTCGGATTCGGTGGCGACGGGGATGAGATCGGCGGGGGCATCCTGCACGATGGTGGCGGTTTCGGTCATGGCAGGGTCTCCGGGCAAGGGGTGGGGCGATGACGTTCAGCGTGCTGGCGCGATGCGGGGAAACGGGGCGGCTGGGCGTGGCCACGGCCAGTGCCAGCCTGGCGGTGGGCGCGCGCTGCCCGCATGCGCGCGATGGGGTGGGTGCCGTTACCACGCAGAACCGCACCGATCCAGGGCTGGGGCCGCGCCTTCTGGATTGCCTGGCGCGCGGGATGGCGGCGGAGGCGGCGCTGGCGGAGGTGATGGCGCAGGCGGTGGCGCCCGCGTGGCGGCAGGTTGCGGTAATCGATCGGGCGGGGGCGGTTGCCACGTATCATGGCGCGCGGTGCTCGGGCGTGTTCGGCGAGGCGCGGGGGATGGGCGTGGTGGCGCTGGGCAATCTGCTGGCGAGCGAGCTTGTGCCGGAGGCGATGGTGGCGGGGTTCCTCGGGGCGGCGGATCGGGCGCTGGAGGAGCGGCTGCTGGCGGCGCTGGAGGCGGGGCTGGCGGCGGGTGGTGAGGTGCGGCCGTTGCGGTCGGCGGCGTTGGTGGTGGTGGGGGAGCCGCATCCGGGCAGCAATCTGCGGGTGGATGGCGCGGAGGCGCCACTGGCGGCGTTGGCCGCGCTGTGGCGGATGTGGGCGCCTCAGATGGCGCAGGTCCGGCTGTGGGCGGTGGATCCGGGGGCGTTGCCGCCGGCTTGATGACGTCATCTGGGCAGGGATTTGGGGGGCGAGGATTTGGCGAGGGCAAAATCGTATGAGGCGCGCAGGTGGGCGCGCATGGCGGCTTCGGCGGCGTCGGGGTCGGCGCGGGCGATGGCGTCCGCGATATCGCGGTGCGCGTCTTGCGCGGTTTCAGTTTGCAGGGGGGAGTAGGCGCGCAGGATCAGGGGGCTGGCAAACAAGGCGCGGTAGTCGGCGACCAGACGGGCGACGCGGGGGGCGTGGGCAGCGGTGGCGATAGCGAGGTGAAAGGCTTCGTTGATGCGGGCGCGGGCTTGCACGTCGGCGGGTTTAGTGGCGCGGCTGGCGGCGGCCAGGCTAGTGATCTCGCGCTTTTCGGCCGGCGTTGCGTGCAGGGCGGCGAAGCGGGCTGAGATGCCTTCGATGGCTTCGCGCAAATGGTAGATTTCGGCGATTTCGGTGCGGGGATCCACGATGGTGACGCCGCCGCGGCCTGTGGAGGCGAGCAGGCCATCGGCGATGAGGCGGGCGAAGGCTTCGCGCACGGGGGTGCGGCTGACGCCGAGGAGTGTGGCGATGCGTAGTTCGGTGAGGCGTTCGCCGGGTTCGAGGTCGCCGGCGGCGATGGCGTGCTTGAGGCGTTCATAGGCCAGCGTTGAGCTGGTTTTCACCTGCTCGAGTTGCCAGGGGGCGGCGTCGGTCATGGTCGCGGGTCCGAAGAAGAAGAATGTTCTTTTTTGAAAAAAAGAACCAAAAAACTTTTGCCTGTTGGTACGCACCTCGCCGGCAGCGTGCGCCAACGGATAAAAGTTTTTTGGTTCTTTTTTTCAAAAAAGAACATTCTTCCTTACGTCGCCGCCATGAACCGCGCCCGTGATTTTGCGGACTCCCGATCATATGTCGCGAACAATGCCGCTTCCTGCGCGAAGATCGGCGTTTCGGCAAAAAGCTGATAGGCCTGGGTTCTCCCCGCGGCGGCGGATGCGGTCAGTTCGCGGGCCAGATGCATCATCGGCAGGCGGGCCTCGGCGGTGCGGCTGCCGGCGGCGAAGAATTTGCGGATGTCGGGGCCGGTTTGCGGGTGGTCCAGCATCGCCTGGTCCGGCAGCATCACGATCTGGCCGCCGGCGATTTCGCGAAGGATATGCACCATGACGTTATAGTTTTGGGAGCAGAAGATGCGGCCCGCGTTCTGGATAGCCTGGTTGGGCATCACGTAGCCGGAAGCTGTGGTCTCACACGCGGCTTCGGCGGCCAGCAGCAGGGCCTCGATGGTTTGTTTGTACATCATCAACTGGCTGATGGCGGATTTCACGGGCGGCAGGTTTATGGTGCCGGCTTCCTCGGCCAGCACCAGGGCGGTACCGACGAGAAGGTCGGCTTTGGCGAGGCAGCGGGTGATGTAGCCCTGGGCGGCCCAGCGGGAAAATTCACTGCGCATCAGGGCGGCCAGTTCCGGCTGGCGGCTGAACATCACGTTTTCCCAAGGGACGAGGCAGTTATCGAACACGATCAGCGTGTCGATTTCATCGAAGCGGGCGGTGATGGGGTGGTCGGCGGCGGAAAACCCGTGGTTGTTGGGCATGCGGCAGATGTGGCGCACGCCGGGGCTGTTGAGCGGCACGATGCAGGAGACGGCGTAATCGCGGTTTTCCGCCACCCAGGCGCCGACGGTGGGTTTGAGGAAGGCGACATGCGCGGTGGGGGCGCCGGTTTCGAATTTGGCGCCGCTGATCATGATGCCGGCATCGGTTTCGCGCACCACGCGGAGGTACATATCCGGGTCCGGCTGCTGGAAGGGTTGCAGCGAGCGGTCGCCCTTGGGGTCGGTATTGCCGCTGGTCATGAACAGGTTTTCACGCTGGAGCCTATCCAGCCAGGCGGCGGCGTTGGTGCGGTAGGCGGGATCGTAACGGTCCAGCAGGTCGGCGCGGTCGTGCAGCACGAATAGCGGGGTGACGGTTTCGTCGCCGAAGCGGTCGATGGTAGAGCTCACGCGGTCCAGCACCAGGCTGGTCATTTGGCGGCGCAGGGTGAGGTCGCGCTGGGTTTGGGGGATTTTGTAGAAGCGGGATCCGGTTTGGCGGTCGGCGCGGCGGAAGGTCATCAGCTCTGCGGCGGCAGGATCCTCGTGCAGGGCGTAGATTTTTGCGATCGCGTCCACCATGGGGGCGAAGGCGGGGTGGGTGGCAACGCACTCCACGCGTTGCCCGCCGATCCAGACGCGGCGGCCGTCATCGAGGCTGCTGCGGTACTCGGCTGCGGTCATCAATGCCATGCGGGCGGGCTTTCTGGGTTGGCGGCGAGGTCGGCGATCAGGGCGGCGAGGAGCACGGTTCGGTCGTGCAGGCTGGGCAGAAGGATTCGTTCGCGTCGGCTGCATGTTTCCAGGCAGATCGGGCCCAGGCCATCCAGCGTGGGGCGGCCGAGGGCGGCGGCGAAGCTGCCGTCCGACCCGCCTTGGGTGGTGGTGGCGCGGTAGGGGATGGCCAGCTCGGCGGCGATGCGGACGGCGCGCGCAATCAGGGCGGCACTGGCGGATTGTGGGAAGGCGGGGCGGGTGATGCCGCCGGACAGCGTGACGGTGACGCCCGGGATGCCGGGGGAAGCGAGAATTTCGGTTACCTGCGCGATCAGTGTTTCGGCGGCGGCGGCGGTGGGCGCGCGCAGATCGATATGCAGTTCGCAGTGGCGGGGGATCACCTGGCGGGCGTCGCCGCCGCGGATGATGCCGATGCTGATGCCGGTGCCGGCGGTTGCATCCGTCAGGGCTTCCAGGGCGGGGATTTTGCCGGCGAGGTGGCTGATGGCGCTGGCGCCGGTGGCGCGGTTCAGCACGTGGGCGGAGGTGCCTTGCGCGGTGGCATATAAGGCGCCCACGGCGCCGCGGGCGGCGATGACCGCGCCATCGGGGCGGGCGGGTTCCATCACCAGCACCCAATCGGCCCACTCCGCCTCGGCTTCGATGTGGGGGCGGGAGGCGGGGGAGCCGAGTTCTTCGTCCGGCACCAGCAGCATGCGGATCTCGCCGGGCATTTTCGCGCGCGCGGCAAGCAGGGCTTCGATGGCGGCATGGGCCATGATCAGGCCGGCTTTCATGTCGCCGATGCCGGGGCCGGTGGCGGTGTCGGCGGTGATGGCGAAGGGCCAGTCGGCGGTGGTGCCGGCGGGCCAGACAGTGTCCAGATGGCCGAGGATCAGCAGGCGGCCGGGGGCGCCGGTGCCGCGGTTGAAGCGGCGCAGATCGCCGGCGGCGCCGATGCGCTGCCGCGCCGCGATGAAGCCCAGGCCGCGCCATAGCGCCTCCAGCCGGTCACCGGCCGCATCGATGCCGGGGCCGTTATGCGATCCGCTTTCGATGGCAACGAGGGTTTGCAGACGCTCCAGCATCGCGGGGCGCAGACTTGCCACCGCCTGGGCGAGGGCGGCGAGCGCCATGCTGTTCTCCTTGGCAATGTATACATGTATACAGTATGCTGGGGGCGGCAGCAAGGTGTGGTGGCATGCGCGTCAGGGGTGGGCAGCCGGACCATGTGCTCGATCCGATTCATTTTGCCGGGGTGCGGCGGCCCGTGTTGCAGGCGGAAACGCTGCCGCCGTGGTGCTATACGTCGGAGGCGTTTTACGCGCGCGAAGCGGCCGCGGTATTCGGGCGGGCGTGGAATTTTGTCGGCCATACGGACCAGTTGGCCGGGGTGGGGGCGTATTTCACGGGCGTTCTGGCGGGTGTGCCGTTCATCGTTGTGCGTGGCGCCGATGGGGTGGTCCGCGGGTTTGCCAACACCTGCCGCCATCGGGGGGCGCTGCTGATGGATGGCGCGGGCGAGGCGGCTGCCATTCGCTGCCCGTATCATAGCTGGACCTACGATCTCATCGGCCGCCTGCGTGGCGCGGCCGGCATGGAACACACGGAAGGGTTTTCGCTGGCCGAAAACGGCCTGGTTGCGTTCCGGGTGGAGCTGTGGGCCGGGCTGGTGTTTCTCTGCATGGATGCGCAGGCGGAATCGCTTGCGGCGTATCTGGGCGATCTTCCGGCGCGGCTGGCCCCCTACGCGATTGAAGATATGACGCTGGTGCGGCTGAAATCCTGGGATCTGGCCTGCAACTGGAAAGTGTATGTGGAGAACGCGATGGAATCCTATCACGTGCCCACGGTGCATACGAAAACCATCCAGCGCCAGGCACGCGACATCAATCCGCCGCTGTTCGGTCAGGGCCAATGGTGCGGGCTGTTCACCCGCCACACCGGCAGCCGCGCGCTGGAAGCAGGGGAGAGTGGATTTCCCTATATCCCTTCGTTGCAGGGCGACAGCGCCGAGGGCACGCATTACATACTGCTTTATCCCACCACGATGCTGGCGCTTACCTTCGATTGTATGTGGTGGCTGGAGGTATATCCGGCCGGCCCGCTGCACTGCCAGGTGCGCAGCGGCGCCTGCTTCCCCAAAGCCGTGCGCGCGCGCAACGACTTCGCTACGGTCGTACAGAAATATTACCGGCGGTGGGATCGCTCGATCGTGGAGGATAACGAGATTTCGGAGCTTCAGCAGCGCGGTTTGAGCTCACCCTTCGCCCAGGCCGGGCGCTACTCGCATCTGGAGCCGCTGGTGCACAGCCTGGCGAACTGGCTGCTGGACCGGATGGAGATCACGGCATGACCGCGCAGCGGGTGCTGGTGTGCACGTCGGACGGTCAATCCGCCATCTTCCGCATGGAGCCGGAGCATACGCGCGCCGCCCTCGCCCGGGCGCCCGCCGGCCTGCCGCCGATCGAGTTTGTGTTCCGCGACATCGACGCACCGGACTTCCTGGAGACCCTGAACAGCTGCATCGCGCTGGTGGGCTGGATGATTCCCATCGAAACGATCCGCAGGACGCGGGGAGCGTTGCGGCTGGTTCAGCTCAGCGGCGCGGGCGTGGATCATCTGGCGCCGTTCGACTGGCTGCCGCCAGGCGTTTGCCTGTGCAACGCCAGCACCATCCATGGGCCGAAGTTGCAGGAATGGTCGGTGATGGTGCTGTTGATGCTGCACGCGCAGATGCCGCATTTCATCACCGCGCAACGGGCGCAGTTATGGAGCAAGCGGCACAGCAGTATGATTGCCGGCACCACCGCGATGATCTTCGGCACCGGCGGGCTGGGGCAGGCGGTGGCGCGGGCGGCGAAGTCGCTGGGCATGGGCACGATCGGGGTTCGGCGCACGCCTGGGCCGGCCGACGCGTTCGATGAGGTGATCGGGCAGGCGGAGGCGGATCTGCGGCTGGGCGAGGCGGATGTGGTGGTGCTGACCCTGCCGCTGACGGATGAGACACGCGGCCGCGCGGATGCCACCTTCTTCAGCCGCATGAAGCCGGAGGCGGGTTTTGTGAATTTCGGGCGCGGCGGGCTGGTTGTGGAGGCGGATCTGATTGCGGCGCTGGAGGCGTACCGGCTTTCCGGCGCGGTGATCGATGTGACGAATCCGGAGCCGCCGCCTGCCGGTGCGCCCATCTGGAATGCCCCGCGCCTGGTGATCACGCCGCATGTTTCCTGCGACGATCCGGCGACGTATGTGCCGGATGTGCTGGATTTGCTGCTGGATAATGTGCGGCGGCTGGTTGAGGGGCGGGTGCTGCGCAATGTGATTGATCTGGCGCTGGCATATTAAGGCAAGCGGGAACTTCTCCTCGGACAGGGAACTGCTCCGTTGCGTCGTATTTGCCCCCAGGAACGGCTCGTTTGATTTACGAAACGTCGCATGTTGCAGCGGAGATTTCACCACCGGGCGCTGCCGGCGAGGCGGGTGCCACAGGTAAAAGTTTTTTGCTTCTTTTTTTCAAAAAAGAAGACCTTTCTGTTCTGAAGCTTGCCTTTTGTGCCAGCCACGCGCCGCTTGGGGCGCGAAAGAAGGCACGACGGACAAATCGAAGAAGGGCCTCTCGCGGAAGCTGTCGCGCGTGGGCCCCGCATCGCCCAAGAGCGATCATGACGAAACCGAGGTGACAGTGACACGGAAATGGGGGGACGACCAGGTTGCCGCGTTGCCGATGTACGATTTCCCGGAGTTGCGGGAGGCGACGGATGCGCTGTGGGGGGCGATTGCGGCGCGGTTGAGGGATCAGGGTGTGGCGGCGCCGGATAGCCTGCTGCGCGGGCGGGCGATCGAGGATGTCTGGACCGATCCCGCGCTGCTGCTGGCGCAAAGCTGCGGGTATCCGCTGGTGACGAGGCTGGAGGGCCGGGTGAGTTTGGTGGCGACGCCCTGCTACAGCGCGCCGGGCTGCGAGGGCGCCTTGTACCGCAGCGCCATCGTGGTGCGCGAGGGCGAGCGGGCGGCAACGCTGGCCGAGCTGCGCGGACGGCGCTGCGCGGTGAACGACCCGGCATCCAACAGCGGCATGAATGTGCTGCGGGCCGCGATCGCCCCGCTGGCGGGCGGCGAGTGCCGGTTCTTTGGCGGCGTGATCCTCACCGGCGCCCATGAAGCCAGCGTGCGCGCCGTGGCCGGGGGCGAGGCGGACGTGGCGGCCATCGATTGCGTGACTTGGGCGCATCTGCGGGCGCTGCGCCCGGCCGAGACGCGGGGCCTGCGGGTTTTGGGCTGGACAGAGGCCACGCCCGGCCTGCCGCTGATCACATCCCTGGCGACCGGCGACGCGACACTTGCCGCTTTGCGGCAGGCGCTGACCGGGGTGGAGGCTGATCCGGCACTGACGCCGGCGCGGGCGGCGCTTCGGATTGATGGTTTCATGGTGTTGAAGCTGAGTGCCTACGACCGGATTCTGGCGCTTCAACGGCAGGCGGAACAGGCGGGCTATCCGGTTCTGCGCTAGCGGCTGCGGGAGAGCAGGCCCTGGAGATAGGCGCCGATCTCGTTAGGCTGCACCGTGGCGCCACGGACGATCTGATCGAAATGGCGGGTGAGGGCGCGGATGTGATCGGTGGAGTGGAACACGAAATAGGTCTGGCCGAGATAGATGGCCGCGCGCATCGGGCCGAACACAGTGAGCGGCACGGAAAACAGCATTTTTCGGTTGTAGAGGAATAGCCTGAGGCGTGGATAAAGCTCGTCGCACAGGGCGATGATCTGCTCCAACTGGGCGCGGCGGACGGCGGGCGGCAGCGTGCGCCAGATATCCTCGCCACGCGCCAAGGCCTCCAGCGTTTGCACGGGGGTGCAACATTCGATCTCCGTTTCCGGCTGGCGCAGATAGTCCAGGCGGGACTGGGTGATTTCGATGCGGCGGCGCGGGCCGAGGGCGACGTAATGGCCGTACTCGTCCTCGATCACCGCTTCGGTCTTCAGCAGATCGGGGAAGGTGGTTGGGATGTGGCGGATGCGGTAGCCCGCAGCTTCCTCATGCCAGCGGAGCAGACGTTCATCCAGCGGGCTGGGCGCATCGCGCTCGATTTGCAGGCTTTCGGCGACGATGCCGCCATCGGTGCGGTCGCCCTGGCTGAGGCCGAGCAGCCAGTCCATGGAGGTGTTGGCCACCTGCGCAATGGCCGCGACCGATTCCACGCGCGGCAGGCGGTCCGCCCCCGGGGCAAGGAACTGGGAGAGGGTGCTGCGGTCGATGCCGGCGGCCGTGGCGAAGTCCGTCTGGCTCAGCTCGGAACGGGCGAGAACCTGGCGGAGGCGCTGCTGGAAGCGGGGGAGGATGTCGCGGCGGTCGAGGGGCATAAGAATTCTTCTTTTTTGAAAAAAAGAAGCAAAAAACTTTTACCTATGGCGCACGACTCGCCGGCAGCGTGCGCAAAGGAGCAAAAGTTTTTTGCTTCTTTTTTTCAAAAAAGAAGACTTCCTACCTCACTTGCTGCGGATTCACAACACCTGACGTGGTTTGCGCGCAAACGCAGCGTTTCCCACGCAAACGCGGCAAGCCATGCTTCATGTTCTGCCGCCATAATGGCCACCGGTGCCGCAACGTTGTGCGGTGCGCAGGAGGCCTTGGGTGCACGATTTCGACCGGCGTCACGAGGCGCCGACCTGGATACTCATTTTCATCATTTATGGCGGTTGGGTGGCGCTCACCTGGTATTGGCGGGCGCTACCGGTGTGGGTGGCGGCGCCGGCGGGGGCTTGGCTGTGCGCGTGGCATATGTCGTTACAGCACGAGCTGATGCATGGGCACCCGACGCGGAGCGCGCGGATCAACGATGCGCTGGCCTGGCCGCCGTTGAGCCTGTGGCTGCCCTATCCGGTTTATCGGGACGAGCACCGGCTGCATCATCGCGACGTGTATCTGACCGATCCGCTGGAGGACCCGGAGAGCACGTATATGTCGGCCGAGGCCTGGGCGCGCGCGGGGCGGGTGCGGCGCTGGATGCATGTGGCCTGCAACACGCTGATGGGCCGGCTGCTGCTGGGGCCGGCGCGTGCGATGGGTGCGCTGTGGCTCGGCACGCGGCGCGGCTGGGTGGCCGGGCGGGTGTGGCTGGGCCATGCCGCCGGTGTTGGGATCGTCTTGTTATGGGTGTGGGGTGTCTGCCGGATCGATCCGCTGACCTATGGCGTGTGCTGTGTTTATGCGGGCACGGCGCTGAGCATGATCCGCTCGCTGGCCGAGCACCGCGCGGCCCCGCGGCCGGAGGATCGCACGGGCGTGGTGGAGCAGGCCGGGCTGCTGGGCCTGCTGTTCCTGAACAACAACCTGCATGTGTTGCATCACGAGCGCCCGTCCATCCCTTGGTACGCGCTGCCGGCGGAATGGCGCCGCGCCCGGGTGGGGCTGCTGGCTGGCCGGTGTTGCCCGGTTTATCGCGGCTATCTGGATGTGGCTGCGCGCTACGCCTGGCGCCCGCAACACCCCGGGCCGCACCCTGCCACCGAAAGCCTGGTATCTTGACCGCAAGGTGCCCCGCTGGGGGTTACGCAGGTGGGCCTGAGAAGGCCGTAACCCGTCTCAAAAATACCACAGCCTGCGCGAGCGGCGCGCGCGCCGTATGCCTTGATATTAATGGCTTTTTTATCAAAATCTCCGGGGGCGGGATAAAAAACACATGGCCTTATGAGAATTAATGATTGCCCCGGCGTGGGGCTATCGTGCATTTTTCCTATACCTGCAATGATCTGGTGCATTAACAAGCAGCGCCCACGGGGCTTGGTAAACGCAACGGAAACCGATTCGGCAAGTTTGTTGGCGGCACAAGCGAGGGGCTGCGCGTTTTGAGTATTTTCTTGGCACCATGACGATCGGCTGCCCTTTTCTGCGGCGTATCCAAGACCATTGGGGAGTCATGGCGGCGTGGGCGGGGACGGGCAGGCAGGTTTGGCAGGCGGCTATCACGGCAGAGGGGGGTTTGCAGACATGGCGACAGGGTTTGGCAGAGAGTTTCGCGATACGATGACGTGGCGCGGATTCCGCAAGACGTTGCTCTCCGGCGTTGCCATCAGCGCGACGTTTGCGGCGGCGCATGCGCAAGTGGCGCCGGCGACGAGCACGAGCAGCACGACGACGACACAGAGCAGCGGCAAGATCGAGTCCGTGACCGTGACGGCGCAGCGGCGCGTGCAGAATTTGCAGGACGTTCCGGTTTCCATCCAGGTGCTCAGCGGTGCGACGCTGAAGAAGATGAACGTCGAGAATTTCGACGACCTGGTTGCCGCTCTGCCGAACGTGACGGTGGCCGGTTACGGCCCTGGGCAGGAGAATATCTATATCCGCGGCCTCGCTTTGGGCGGCGGCGGCAACCAGGAGAGCGGCGTTATCGGATCATTCCCGAACGTTGCCGTGTATCTCGATGATGTGTCCGAGCAGGTTCCGGGCAGAAACCTGGATGTTTACGCGGTTGACCTGCAGCAGGTGGAAGTGCTGGAGGGGCCGCAGGGCACGCTGTTCGGATCGGGCGCGCAGGCCGGCGTGGTGCGTTACATCACCAACAAGCCGGATTTGAGCCGGTACGGCGGCACGATCGATGTGGGCGGCGCGGATACCGAGCATGGCGCGCCCAGCGGCAGTGTGGATGCGACGATCAACATTCCGATCATTAAGGACCAGATTGCGCTGCGCATCACGGGCTATGACGACAAGCGCGGCGGTTACATCAACAACGTGCCGGGCACGTTCATCCGCCAGGCGACCGACAAGGGCATCTATTACGCCGGCTACACCAACGGTATTCCGGGCCCGGCGAACGCCAGCAATTCGGCCAACAATTCCAAGCTGGCGAAGAACAACATCAATCCCGTCACCTATGAAGGGTTCCGCGCCGAGCTGGAGTGGAAATTCAACGAGGACTGGAACGCGCTGCTGACGGAATCGGCACAGCGCCTGGATGCGCAGGGCGTGTTTTATGAGGAGCCCTATACCTCCGGCAGCAACCCCCAGAAGCTGCCACCGCTCTCCGTGCAGCTGTACAACCCTACCTACAGCGAGGATCAGTACGAGAATACCGCGCTGACGTTGAACGGCCGCGTAGGCTTTTTGAACCTTGTGTATGACGGTGCATATCTCGTTCGCCATACGACATCGCAGCAGGATTACACCAACTACGCGCGTGGCGTGTATGCCGACTACTACCAGTGCCTGCCGGCAAACAAATCGCCCACAGGCAAGGCCAAATGCTATTCGCCCAGCGCCACCTGGGATGATCACGAACAGGATATGCATGTCAGCCAGGAATTCCGGGCGAGCACGCCGGATGATTGGCGGCTGCGCGCCATCGGCGGCGCCTATTACGAGGACTTCCTGGTCAAGGAGCAGACCAATTTCGATTACCGCACCGCGCCAGGCACGGATCTGGGCCCGGCACCCGGAAGCGATGTCAGCGATCCTAGCCCGCGCGCGGAAGATACGGGGTTCTTCACCGATGCCAAGCGCGGCTACCTGCAATATGCCGCGTTCGGCTCGGTGGATTTCGATATCATACCGAAAGTGCTGACAATCACTGGTGGCACACGCTGGTTCGCGTTCGACGAATTCGAGAAGGGCTCTTATGCCGGAGGCTTCCTTTGCGGCGAGGGAAAATACTCGGGGCCTTACTCCCTGATCTACCCCTGCACTCTCAGCGCACATAACCTGGGGGCGGAAAATCTGCGCAACAAGGCCTATGGCTTCAAGAGCCGCGCCAACATCACGTGGAAAATCATTCCCAGCATCATGGTGTATTATACCTGGTCGCAAGGGTACCGGCCGGGCGGATACAACCGATCGGCACCTATTGGTGATTTCTTCTATAATTCGGATAATCTGACCAACAACGAGATCGGCTACAAAGCCACCTTCCTGGACCACCGGCTTGTCCTCGACGGCGCGTTCTACATGGAGAACTGGGACAATGTGCAGGCGACATTGTTCGACCCCGGCCTGTACGGCAATCTGGCCTTTACCGTAAACGGGCCGAGTTATCGGGTGCTTGGCACGGAAATCCAGGCAACCGCGGAACCAATCGACGACCTTACGCTGAACGTCAATACCGCGCTCAACAGTTCAAAACAGACAACTGCGCCGACCGTCGGCGACTATTCGCCCTTCACGCAGGGCGCGACCAGCCTGGCCCAGTCGCCAGCCTTCAAGGCGAGTTTCCGCGCGCGTTACGAATGGTCCAATCTTTCGTATGCGCCGTATGTGCAATTGATGGTCACGCACACGTCGCACACGCATTCCACGGCGGCCGGCGACATCATTTCCGTCAGCCCCACCTTCCAAAACCGCTGCCCGGCCTTCAGCAAGGACGTGGCAACATGCATCTACAATTTCTATGAGGACCCGTCGACGAAGCTTGATATCTCCGCCGGCGCCACGTTCGGTGCCTGGAGCGCGCAAATTTTCGTTGATAACGTCACCAACGAGCATGCCCAGCAATTCATCAACTCCTCCGAGTTCGTGCAGGCCATCGTGGTCGACCGCCCGCTCACGGGGGGCGCGAAGCTGACGTATCACTTCTAGATGGGTTCGCCCTACGCCCTACGCCCTACGCCCTTCCCCGAGGGCGTAGGGCGCTTGGGGGCGGATGCACCGCTATACCGCGTTTCAGCAGGTAGAACTCAGACCCGGCGGCGCATATGGCAACGCGCGCGCTGCCATCCCCGCATTCCCTGCGGGCTACGACCGTTCAGTTCACCTCGCGCCCGGACCACAACTCGACCTGGACTGCCGCTCAGTCTAGCATCACTCGCCATGGCATCCGATCTCCAAGCGCCTCCCCGCCCACCAACGATGTCCCCCATCGAAGCGGAGGTTCTGCGTATACGCGCCCTGATGCAGGCCTCCCGCTACGAAGAGGCGCTCAGGGCCGGTGAAACCCTGCGCCGGAAGGTGCCGGAAAACCGCGATGTGCTCTATATGATCGCGGTGAGCCAGCGCTATCTGAAGCAGCCGCACGCGGCGCTGGCCACGCTCGCGCAACTGCAAGCCGTGCATCCCACCTATAGCCGGCTGTTCCAGGAACGCGGCCATTGCCATGCGGCCCTGCGCGCGCCTGAAGCCGCGCTGGAGGCGTATCTGCAAGCGGTCAACCTCAATCCCGCGCTGCCCGCCTCCTGGGAGGCGCTGCGCGTGCTGTTCCGCGCCTGCGGGGAGGCGGCCGAGTCCGAAACCGCCGCCAGCCATGTGGCCAAGCTGAAAACTCTCGCCCCGGCCGTGGTCACCGCCTCCAGCATGTTCGCCGATGGTGAAACCTTCGAGGCCGAAGCCGTGATCCGCCGGCACCTGAAATCCCACCCCACCGACGTGGAAGCCATGCGCCTGCTCGCCCGAATCGGCGTTAAACTCGACATCCTCGACGATGCGGAATTCCTGCTGGAAAGCGTGCTGGCCTTCTCGCCCAACTACCATCTCGCGCGCTACGACTATGTGCGCGTGCTGCTGCAACGCCACCGCAACGCCCCGGCGCTGGCCGAGGCCAAAACCCTGCTGCGCGCCGATCCACGCAACCGCGATTACCGCGCCGCCTATGCCTCCGCCTGCGTGGGGCTCGCCGATTACGAGGAGGCGATCCGCACCTATCGTGACCTTCTGGCCGAGGCGCCAAAGGCGCCCGACCTTCACCTCTCGGTCGGCCACGCGCTGAAAACCCTCGGCCGCCAGCCCGAAGCCATCGCCGCTTACCAGGCGGCCTATCAGGTCAATCCCAGTTTTGGCGATGCCTACTGGAGCCTTGCCAATTTGAAAACCTACCGCTTCACGGAGGCGGAAATCGCCGGCATGCGCGCGCAGGAAGCGGACAGCGGCACCAGCCTCGTCGACCGCTATCACCTTTGCTTCGCGCTCGGCAAAGCCCTGGAAGACCGGGGGGAATATGCCGAATCCTTCACCTATTACGAACGCGGCAACGCGCTGAAAAAGGACGAAATCCCCTACCGCCCGGAAACCACCGAGCGCCACGCCCGCTTGCAGATTTCCCTTTTCACCCCGGCCTTCGTGGCCGCCAGGCGCGGCTTCGGCTGCCCTCGGCCGGACCCGATTTTCGTCGTGGGTCTGCCGCGGGCGGGATCAACGCTGATCGAACAGATCCTCGCCTCCCACAGCCAGGTGGAAGGCACAATGGAACTCTCAGATATCACCCGCCTGGTCGTGCGGTTGCAGGGCCGCCAGTTTAACGAAACCGCGCCCCGCTATCCTGGTGTGCTGGCGGAACTATCCGCCGATCAGTTCCGCGCCTTTGGCGAAAAATACCTGGCCGATACACAAATCTATCGCACGAACCGCCCGTTTTTCATCGACAAGAACCCTAATAATTTCCGCCATATCGGCCTGATCCACCTGATCCTGCCGAACGCGAAAATCATCGATGCACGGCGCGAGCCGATGGCCTGCTGCTTTTCCAATTTTAAACAGCTTTTTGCCTCCGGCCAGGAGTTTACCTACAGCCTTGAAGATATCGCACGCTACTACCGCAGCTACGTGGAGCTGATGGCGCATTGGGACGAGGTGCTGCCGGGGCGCATCCTGCGCGTGCAGCACGAGGATGTGGTGGAAAACCTTGAAGAGAACGTCAGGCGAATCCTGGATTTCTGCGGCCTGGATTTCCAGCAGAGCTGCCTGGAATTCTACAAGACGGAGCGCAGCGTGCGCACCGCGAGCTCCGAACAGGTGCGCAGGCCTATCTTCAAGGATGGGCTCAACCAATGGGAGAAGTTTGAGCCTTGGCTGGGGGAATTAAGGCAAGCGCTAGACAGGAAGAATGTTCTTTTTTGAAAAAAAGAACCAAAAAACTTTTGACACTCGGTGCGCGCCTCGCCGGCAGCGCGCGCAAAGGAACAAAAGTCTTTTGCTTCTTTTCTTCAGAAAAGAAGACCTTTCTTACTTCCTGCTCTGATCCCTCGTCTGCCTGAACTCATTGCCCTTGTACCAATCCGGCCACGCGCTGCCATCCGCGATCGCCTCCCCCACCGCGTAGGCAATCTTCAAGTCGGCCACAGGCCCAGAGAGATCCCAGCTCGGATCGAACTCGTCGGTTGGCTGGTGATAGAATCTCGCGAGATACCGGTCCCCGATCGCCAGGCCCGCTTCGCGGCCGCCCTGCACCAGGTCCACGCCGCTGTGCAGATACAGCACCGGCACACCGATCTTCGCCAGGCTCAGATGGTCCGATCGATAAAATGATCCGCGCTCGGGATGCGGATCGCCGGTGATCACGCGGCCCTGCTGCGCCAGCTTCACATTCAGAACATCCTCCAGCTCCGAGGCGCCATTGCCGATCACCGTCATGTCGCGCGACAGGCCTTGAGGCTGCAGCACATCGATGTTGATGGCGCCGGCGATCTGCCGCGGCGGAAATACCGGGTGCGCGGCGAAATAGGCCGATCCCAGCAGGCCCTGCTCCTCCAATGTCCAGAACGCAAAAGCCACGCTGCGGCGCGTGGGGGGCTTGCGGTGCGCGAAGGCCTGGGCGATTTCCAGGATGGAAGCCACACCCATCCCGTCATCCAGCGCGCCGTTATAGATCTTGTCCGGGCCGGGCAGGCTCGGCTTTTCGCCTAAGTGATCCCAGTGCGCGGTGTAGAGAAAATATTCGCCCGGCGCCGTGCGCCCCGGCACCACGCCGATCACGTTGCGGGTGCTGATGTAGCTGACAGCGGAATGCGCGGTGGCCGTGAGATAGGCGCCCGGCATGGGCACTGCGTGAAAACCCTTTTTGTTGGCGGCCTGCTTCATGCCCGCGTAATCGAGGCCGGAGCGGCGGAACAGGTCCTCGGCCGTGCCGCGCGTCATCCAGCCTTCGATGGCCGGCTGGCTGGCGTTGTTATCCGCGGTGCCCAGCCAGAGCCGCGGCCCCACGCCGCCATTGCGCACCACCTGCCAGCCATAGGCGGCGGGCCCCGTTTCGTGCACGATCAGTATGGCGGCTGCCCCCAGCCGCGCCGCTTCCTCGAACTTGTAGGTCCAGCGGCCGTAATACGTCATTGCCCGGCCCTTGAAGAAGGCGGGGTCGGGGCTCGCATCCTCGTTGCCGGGATCGTTGATCAGCACAACCACCGTTTTGCCGTGTACATCCATGCCGGCGTAGTCGTTCCATCCATATTCCGGCGCCACCACGCCGTAGCCTGCGAAGGCCAGCGGCGAGGCGGTGACGGCCACCTCGGAGGTGTCGTAATGCGGGGTCCAGAACACAAGCTGGTCGGGCACGGCGGGGTGCATGACACCGGCGCTGGTTTGCAGGGTGAGGCTGGAGGCGGACGACTCCAGAGTGATGCTCACAGCCGGCACCTCCTGGAAATAGCTGCCGTGGTTGCCGGGGGCGACGCCGGCGCGGTGCAGTTGCTCGGCGATCCAGTCCGCCGCCATCTCGCCGGCGGGTGTGCCGGGGCCGCGGCCGGCGAAGGCGTCATCGGCGATCGCGCGGTCGAGCGCCGAGAGATCGGCGGCGGTGATCGCGGGGACGGTATGCGGGTGGTCCGGATACTGCGCGGCGGCTGAGGCTGCCCACAGCAGGGGGGTGAGGCCGCAGGCAAGTCTCAGCCGGTGGGAAAGGGGCAAAGTGGCGGGCTCCTCGGCACGGTTTGGGGAACGAAGGCTACACGGCTTGGTTATGCGTGCGAAGCCGCCCTGCCGGAGCCCCATGGCCATGACCGACTTTGCCCACCGACGCGACCTTCTGCTCGCAGCCCTGCCGCTGGCCATGCTGGGCAGCGCGCGGGCCACGCCGCTGAACCCGGCCGAGACGATCATCACGCTGCCGGACCAGATCCCGTGGCAGGAGCGGCCGGGTTTTCCCAAGAACAGCGTGATCTCCGCGCCCTTGTTCGGCCACCGCGACCAGCCTGGGATCTACTACGAGCTGATCAAGTGGTATCCCGGCTACATGAGTGCGCCGCACACGTATGTGACGGACCGGCTGTGCGTGGTGGTTTGTGGCACTTGGTGGGTGAACAGCGGCGCCGATTTCGATCCCCTCAGTTGCCGGCCTGTGCCGGCCGGCAGCTTTGTGCGCCGTGTGGCCGGCACCCCGCATTACGATGGGGTGATTGCCTCCGGCCATGAACCCGTGGTGATCGCCATCTGCGGCACGGCCCCCGTCCACATGACCTATCTCGACCCCCACAAGCCCGGCTGGCGAAAACTATAGAGCACGCAAACAAGCAAAAGTTCTTTGCTTCTTTCTTTCAAGAAAGAAGACTCTTTCTTCTTACCGCTCCGCGGCGGGCTTTCTTTTACCGCTCCGCGGTGGGCTTTTTACCGCCTTTTACTCATTGCAGCGGATCGAGGACGCTGCTCGCGCAAAGGTAGAATGCCAGGCAGTGCCGTGCGCCCGCACTTTCTCGCGTGCGGCGGGACAATATCGGTGTATGTCTGGGCGCTGATGTGCCTGTAGTCAGGACAATTGACCAGTGAGCACCATGGGCGGCGATGTGGCGGTAACTGCGGGCAGGCTTGAAGCGCGGCTGCGCGCGGCGGAATTGCGCCGTTACTGCCTGGTGGAGCTTGGCGACCGGCTGAGGGGTTGCGAGTTCCCCGGCCAGATTGCCGCCGCCGTATCGGAAGTGCTGGGGCGGGCGCTGGGCTGCCTGCGCAGCGGCTACGCGGTGATCCGCGGCGAGCACGCCGTGGTGGAAAGCGATTGGAGCGGCGGCAAGCTTGCGCCCCTGAGCGGACCGTATGAATTTGCGTCGCTGGGGCCGGTCTATCTTTCGTACATCCGGCGCGGCGAGATGCTGGTGGTTCCCGACATGCTCAGCCATCCCGCCACGTCCGGCAGCGCCGATGACTGGTCGGCGCTCGGCGTGCGTGCGCTTCTGAATGTGCCTCTGCTAGACAATGGCATTCCGGTGGGTCTGCTCTATGCGCACGAGGCGCACCCGCGCGACTGGACAGACGACGACATTTCCCTGGTCAAGGAGGTTGCCGACCGCACGTGGGAGGCGATGGGGCGCGCCCGCGCCGTGGAGGCCTTGCGCCGCATCAACACGACGCTGGAAGGCCAGGTCCGCGCACGCACGTTGCAGTTGGACCGCATGTGGACTCTCTCGAGCGACATCATGATGGTGAGCGATTTCGCGGGCAACATCCTCTCCGTCAATCCCGCCTGGAGCATCCTGCTTGGCTGGCGGGCGGACGAGCTGATCGGCTCCGCCTTCTACACATTCCTGCATCCTGATGACGTATCCAGAACCCGCACGGAACGCCACAAGGTGGAGCGGGGCGAGCGGATCGACAAACTGGAAAACCGTTATCGCACCAAGGCGGGCAATTACGTCTGGCTCTCGTGGAAGGTGGTGCCGGATGGGGATGTGGTGCATTCCGTGGCGCGCGACGTGACGGCGGAGCGCGAGCAGGCCGAGGCGCTGCGGGCGGCCGAGGAGGCGTTGCGCCATGCGCAGAAAATGGAGGCGGTCGGGCAACTCACCGGCGGCATCGCACATGATTTCAACAATTTGCTGCAAGGCATCCTCGGCTCTCTCTCGCTGGCGCAGAAGCGCATCGCGCAAGGCCGGATCGACGGACTGGCCGAGTATACCGCCCAGGCGATCACCTCGGCCGAGCGTGCCACGGCGCTGACGCACCGGCTGCTGGCCTTCTCGCGCCGCCAGCCGCTGGACCCCAAGCCTGTGGATGCCAATGCGCTGGTGTTGGCGATGGAGCCGTTGCTGCGGCGAACGCTGGGCGAATCGATACGCCTGGCATTCGATCTAGCATCCGATCTATGGCCGACCCTGTGCGACCCGAACCAGCTGGATAGCGCCATCCTCAACCTCGCGATCAATGCGCGGGATGCCATGCCGCGTGGCGGCACGCTGACGATCCGCACCGCCAACATTCCGTGCAGCAGCGGCCCGGCACCGGATGCGCCGGAGGTGGAACAGATTTGCGTGGCCGTGACCGACACCGGCACCGGCATGCCGCCGGACGTGATGGCCCACGCGTTTGATCCTTTCTACACCACCAAGCCAATCGGCCAGGGCACCGGCCTTGGCTTGTCGATGGTGTATGGGTTCATGCAGCAATCCGGCGGCGAGGCGAAGATCGAGTCGGCATTGAATGAGGGCACGACCGTAAGCCTTTTCCTGCGCCGGCATCATGGCAAAGAGTGTGCCGAGGATGCCGGGGCGGTTGAGGCGCATGTGGCCGCCTCGCGCGGGCAGGGATCGGTTCTGGTGCTGGAGGACGAATTTGTTGTCCGCACCGTGATTGTGGAACTCCTGACGGATCTCGGCTTCCAGATCATCGAGGCGGGTGACGGGCCATCGGGGCTGCAAATCCTGCAATCGGCGCGGCGGATCGATCTGCTGGTGACGGATATTGGCCTGCCCGGCCTCAACGGCCGCCAGGTTGCCGAGGCCGCCCGGCTGATCCGCCCTGATCTGAAGGTGCTGTTCATGACCGGATATGCGGACACGGCGATCATGCAGGACGGCTTTCTTGGCGCCGGCATGGAGATGATTACCAAGCCGTTCGCGTTGGAGATTCTGGCGAAGCGGGTTCGCAGCATGATCGAGGGGTAGGGGTCGGGCCGTGTGGCAGACGCAATGGCGCCTCCAAACCCGGATAGCGGCGCATACAAGGCTAGAGCATTTTCCGACCTATCGAGTTTGGGTAGGCGGCCGGAAAATGCTCTAGCTATTTGTTTTGACGAGCATCTTTATCCGACGGGTAACCCCATGTGGTCGGATGATGCTCTAGCGGCTCGCGTCGTTCAAATGTCCCGGGCCACAAGGATGGGCTGCTTGCCAGCCCATGGCTCGTACGCCGCATGAGCGCCGCCAGACTGGCGACGATGGCAATTTCACAGTACGGCTACACATTAAAGCGGAACAGCAGAACGTCCCCATCCTTCACGACATACTCCCGGCCTTCCACCCGCATCTTGCCGGCGTCCTTGGCGCCGGCCTCGCCGCGCAGGGCGACGTAATCGTCGTAGGCAATGGTTTCGCAGGCGATGAAGCCGCGCTCGAAATCGTTGTGGATCACGGCCGCGGCCTGCGGCGCCTTCGTGCCGCGTGTGATGGTCCAGGCACGTGTTTCCTTCGGGCCGCAGGTAAAATAGGTGATCAGACCGAGCAGGCCGTAGCCGGCGCTGATCACACGATCCAGACCGCTATCCCTCAGGCCAAGGCCCGCGAGGAACTCGGCGCGATCCTCCTCGGGCAGCGTGCTCACCTCGGCCTCGATGGCGGCGGAGACAACCACGCAGGCAGCGCCTTCGCTTTTCGCCAGCGCCATCACCCGGTCGGATTGCGCATTGCCGGTGGCAGCCGCCGCCTCCTCCACATTGCACACATACAGCACCGGCTTGCTGGTCATCAGCTGCAAGCGGCTGGCCGCCAGCGCCTCGCCGGCCGGGATGGCCGTGCGCGCCGGGCGGCCGGCCTGAAGGGCGGCTATAATGGGTTCCATCAGGGCAACCGTCGCCGCCGCCTCACGATCATTGCCGCGCGCCTTTTTCTGCAGCGGCACGATGCGTTTTTCCAAACTCTCCAGATCGGCCAACATCAGCTCGGTCTCGATGGTTTCGGCATCGCGCACCGGATCGATCGATCCTTCCACATGCGTCACGTCCGGGTCCTCGAAACAGCGCAGCACATGGATGATGGCATCCACCTCGCGGATATTGCCGAGGAACTTGTTGCCCAGGCCCTCGCCGCGGCTGGCCCCGCGGACCAGGCCGGCAATATCCACCACCTCCAGGCTTGTGGGCACCACGCGGGCCGATTTGCCGATCTCCGCCAGCACGCCCAGCCGCGGATCGGGCACCGCGACGCGGCCGACATTGGGTTCGATGGTGCAGAACGGATAATTGGCCGCCTGCGCGGCGGCCGTGGCGGTGAGCGCATTGAACAGCGTGGATTTGCCCACGTTCGGCAGGCCGACAATGCCACAATTGAAACCCATCAGCCCGGCCCTTCCGTTTTGCCAGTACCCGACACTAGCGCCATGCGGGTCATGAAATCCTCGGCCCTGCCGGCCGCCAGCAGGGCGGCATCATCGGCCACCGCATCCAGCATCGGGCCAAGCCAGGCCTGATCGGCCTTCGCGAAATCGCCCAGCACCCAGCCCAGCACACGCGCCTTGTCGCCAGGATGGCCAATCCCCAGACGCACCCGCCAGTACTCGGGCGTGCCGAGGCAACGGTCCATGCTGCGCAAGCCGTTATGGCCGGCCGCTCCGCCGCCGCGCTTCACCCGGATCTTGCCGGCCACCAGATCCAGCTCGTCGTGGAAGGCGGTGATCGCCTCGGGCGGCAGTTTGAAGAAGGCGGAAGCCGCCTGCACGCTCTGCCCGCTGTCGTTCATGTAGGTCATCGGCTTGAGGGCCACGATCTTCTCGCCGCCCACGCTGCCCTCGCTCACCAGGCCACGGAAACGCTGCCGCCACGGGGAGAACCCGTGGCGGCTGGCGATCCGGTCGATGGCCATGAAGCCGATATTATGGCGCTGGCGCGCCATGTTCGGCTCCGGATTGCCCAGGCCCACCCAGAGCAGCATGCGAAGGCTCCAGGCGGCAGCAGCCCTACTTCTTCTTTGCGGCCGGCGCCTTGGCGGCAGGCGCTGCCTTGGCGGGGGCGGCACCCTTGGCCGGGGCAGCAGCAGCGGCCTTGGCCGGCGCCTTGCCCTTGGCGGGGGCAGCGGCCGGGGCGGCAGAAGCCGCGGCCGGCTCAGCGGTTTCGGCCGAGCGCGTCGGGGGGGCGACCGTGGCCACCACGAAATCGCGCTCGGCGATCGTGGGCCGGCGGCCATCCGTGCCCTTCAGATCGTGCCAGCGAATATTGTCGTTAATGTCCAGGGCGCCGAGATCGGCCTCGAAAAAGCTCGGCACGTTCTCCGGATCCGCCCACACTTCCACCGTGTGGCGCACCACGTTCAACACGCCGCCCTTCTTCAGGCCAGGGCTCGTCGCCTCGTTGATGTAGTGCACGGCAACGGACACGCGGATCTCCTCGCCGGGGGCCAGGCGCTGGAAATCGACATGCTCGGCCACATCCGTCACCGGATGGAACTGCACATCACGCATCAGCGCGCGGGTGCTCTCCCCACCCAGCTTCAGCTCGAACAAGCGCGAACGCCAGCCGCCTTTCTTCAGCTCCGCCAGAACCGCCTTCGGCTCCAGGGAAATCAGGGTCGGCGTCTGCTTCGCGCCGTAGATAACCGCAGGCACCTTGCCTGCCCGCCGGGTCGCACGCGCCGCCCCCTTACCGGCTCGCGCACGCGCCTCGGCCTCGATCGTGACGAAATTGGCCATGGGTGATGCTCCAACACAAAACGCCGGCCTCCAGGGGTGCCAGCGCAAGGGGCGGTTGGTAGCGGACACATAGTCAGGAAGCAAGAGTGTTCTTTTTTGAAAAAAAGAACCAAAAAACTTTTATTCCTTTGCGCGCGCTGCCGGCGAGGTACGCACCAACAGTCAAAAGTTTTTTGCTTCTTTTTTTTCAAAAAAGAAGAATCCTTACGCTGTGCCTTTCAGAAATATGGTCACCGCCACCCTGATCCTCTCCTCCAGTGGCGGCTCGCCTGGATCGCGCGGTGCATTGATCAGCGCCTGAAGCAGCGGTTCAGCCACCGTCATGCCGAAAAGCACCGGGGTCAGAACGCGCAGATCACCGGGCGGGAAAGCGCCTATCGCCTGCTCGTGTTCCAGCCACAGCGTCAGCGCATTGATCTTGTTCTCCATGCGCAGTCGCTCGAACGCCGTCATCAGCTCGGGAAATGCCTGCCCGTCGTTCACGATCAGGCGCAACAGCCCGGTGCGGTCCGGCTGCAGCAGCACATCGGCGATCGCCAGCAGCAACTGGGTCAGCCGCTGCGCCTGCGTCCCACCTGGCGGCGGTTCCAACAGGGCCGGCTGGAAGATGCGGTCTTCCAGCAGGGCATCAAACAGGTCGAGCTTGGAAGGGAAAAGCTGGTAGAGGGTCTTCTTGGACATCGCAGCCTCGGCCGCGATGGCAGCCATGGTGGCTGCGGCGTAGCCGTGCCCTATGAAGACACGCGCCGCGGCATCGAAGAGCCGCCGGCGCCTTTCTTCCTCGGGCAGCGCCGCAGGCCGCCCTGGTCTGCCACGGGCGGGCAATCCGTTCGCCGATCGCTCCCCTTGACTGATTTAGTAAACTCCTTAGTTTCTTAATCTTAAGAAACCCGCCAGTTCCCAAACCTCACCTTGCGCCCAACCGGGCAACCGTCGCAACCCCGAATCATGATTCGATATCGAGAGATCTGCACGCATGCGTGATCGCCGGCCACCGCCCAGCCACGTGCGCGCTGTGCTGCCACCGCTTGTCTCATGTCTGCTTGGCGCCAGCCTGCTGGCCGGATGCGACAAGCCCGGCAAGCCCCCGCCGCCGCCCCAAGCCTCCGTGGACGTAGTAACCCTTCGCGCCGCACCGGTCGTGCTCACCACCGAGCATCCCGGCCGCATTACCGCCCACCGCGCGGCCGATATCCGCCCGCAAGTCAGCGGCGTCATCCTCAAGCGCCTGTTCACCGAAGGTGACCTGGTGCGGCAAGGCCAGCCACTCTACCAGATAGATCCGCGGCCCTATGAAGCGAGCCTGGCGAGCGCGCGCGCCACCGCCGCAAAGGCGCGGGCCGCCGTGGTGGCCGCCCGGCTGATGGTGAAGCGCTACCAGCCGCTGGCGAAGGCCTTCGCCGTCAGCAGCCAGGATCTGGACAATGCGGTCGCCAGCCTCGCGCAGGATGAGGCCGATGTGGCGAGCGGCGAAGCTTCCGTGCGCACCGCCGAAATCAATCTCGAGTACACGCACCTCACCGCCCCGATCGCCGGCCGCACCGGCCGCTCCAGCGTCACCGAGGGCGCGCTCGTCACCGCCGAGCAGGCCAGTAGCCTGGTCACGGTAACCGAACTGGACCCGATCTATGTGGATGTTCCGGAGACCAGTGCCACAGTGTTGCGCCTGAAACGCGAATATGCCGCGGGCGAGCTGGAGCGCGAGCCGGACGGATCGGCTGCCGTGTCGCTGGTGCTGGAAGACGGCTCCGCCTACGCGCAAAAGGGCAAATTGCTGTTCTCCGAGGTGAATGTGGACGCCTCCACAGGCTCGGTGATCCTGCGCGCCGTGTTCCCCAATCCGGATGGGCTGCTGCTGCCCGGCATGTTCGTGCGCGAGGATATTCACGAAGGCATCCGCCAGAACGCCCTGCTGGTGCCGCAGCGCGCCGTGACGCATGATTCGCGCGGCCTGCCGACCGCCCTGGTGGTGGGGCCGGACAATCATGTGGCCCTGCGCACCCTGCAAACCGACCGCGCCATCGGCACGGACTGGCTGGTCACCGCCGGGCTTTCACCGGGGGATCGCGTGATCGTGGCGGGCCTGCAACAGGCCAGGCCCGGCGCCGTCGTCGATGCACGGGAGGTCACCGTGGATGGCGCAACAGTGAAGCCCGTGCAGCCCGCCGCTTCGCCCACCCCAGCCTCGCAGCATTAGGCGGCGCCCATGTCAGGCTTCTTCATCAGCCGGCCGGTCATGGCCTGGGTGCTCGCGATCATCATGATGATCGCAGGCGCGCTCGCCATCACCACCCTGCCGGTCGCCCAATATCCCGCCATCGCGCCGCCCGCCATTTCCATCACCGTCACCTATCCCGGCGCCTCGGCGGAAACGGTGCAGAGCACGGTTGTGGAGGTGATCGAGCAGCAGCTCTCCGGCATCGACCATCTGCTCTATTTCACCTCGGAGTCCGACAAGGACGGCTCGATCACCATCACCCTCTCCTTCGCGCAGGGCACGGACCCCGACATCGCCCAGGTTCAGGTGCAGAACAAGCTGCAGCTCGCTGAGCCGCGGCTGCCGGCGGTGGTGCAGCAACAGGGTATCCAGGTGGCCAAGGCCACCAAGAACTTTCTGATGGTGATGGCACTGGTTTCCACCGATGGACGGCTCAACACCGGGGATCTGGGCAACTTCATTGCCTCCAACGTGGAGGATCCGATCAGCCGCACCCGGGGCGTGGGCGGCGACCAGTTGTTCGGCAGCGAATACGCCATGCGGATCTGGCTCGATCCGGCCAAGCTGCAGGCGTATTCGCTGACCACCGCCGACGTCTCCGCCGCGATCGCCGCGCAGAACGTGCAAGTGGCATCCGGCGAACTCGGCGGCCTGCCGGCGGTGCCGGGCCAGCAGCTGGATGCCACCATCATCGGGCCAACCTATTTCAGCACCCCCGAGCAGTTCGCCAATGTGCTGGTGAAAGTCACCACCAGCGGCGCGCGGGTGCGCATACGCGACATCGGCCGTGTGGAGCTCGCGCCGGAACAATACGGCTTCAGCGCGGCGTTCAGCGGCAAGCCGGCGGCGGCACTGGCCATCCGGCTGGCCAGCGGCGCCAACGCGCTGCAAACCGTGGCCAATGTGCGCGCCACGGTGGAAAAGCTGCGGCCGAATTTTCCCCCCGGCGTGGATGTCGAATATCCCTATGATACCACGCCGTTCGTGCGCCTTTCGATCCACGACGTGATCGTGACGCTGGCGACCGCGATCTTCCTGGTGTTCCTGATCATGTTCCTGTTCCTGCAAAGTTTCAGGGCGACGCTGATCCCCACCATCGCGGTGCCGGTGGTTCTGCTGGGCACCTGCGGCGTGCTTTCCATCGCCGGCTATTCCATCAACAGCCTCACGCTGTTCGCCATGGTGCTGGCGATCGGCCTGCTGGTGGATGATGCGATCGTGGTGGTGGAAAATGTCGAGCGCGTAATGGCGGAAAACCCCGCCCTTTCGCCGGCGCAGGCGACACGCATATCGATGCAGCAGATCACCGGCGCGCTGGTGGGCATCGCCATGGTGCTGTCGGCGGTGTTCCTGCCGATGGCGTTCATCTCCGGCTCGATCGGGGTGATCTACCGGCAATTCTCCATCACGATCGTGTCCGCCATGGTGCTGTCGGTCGCCACCGCCCTGGTGCTGACGCCGGCGCTGTGCGCCACCATCCTCAAGCGCGGCACGCATGAGAAAACCCGCGGCTTCTTCGGCTGGTTCAACCGCAATTTTACCCGCGCCTCCACAGCCTATCGCGGCGGCGTTGCCGGCATGCTGCGGCGGCCGGTGATCTTCATGATCGGCTTTATCGGCATCGTGGCGCTGATGGCGGTGGTGTTCCTGCGCATTCCTCAAGGGTTTCTGCCCGATGAGGATCAGGGCGTGCTGTTCGTGCAAGTGACCACGCCGCCGGGTGCCACCGCCAACCGCACGCAACTGGTGCTGGACGATGTGTCCAACTACCTGCTTCATGATGAGTCCGCCGTGGTTGCCAACGTGCTCGCCGTCAACGGATTCGGCTTTGCCGGCCACGGCCAATCCTCCGGACTATGCTTCGTGAAGCTGAAGGATTGGTCGCAGCGCACCGGCAATGCCGGCAGCGTGTTCGCGCTGGCGCGGCGCGCGCAGAAGCATTTCTTCGGCATCAAGGATGCGCTGGTCTTTGCCTTCGCGCCGCCGGCGGTGCTGGAACTGGGCAATGCCACCGGGTTCGATTTCGAACTGATGGATAATGCCAAGCTCGGCCACGATGCGCTGATCCGCGCGCGCGATGATCTGCTGGCGATGGCCGGGAAGGACAAGCTCCTGGTCGGCGTGCGGCCCAACGGCCTGAGCGATGAACCGCAATACCGGCTGCTGATCGATTCCGAAAAAGCCTCCGCGCTCGGCATTACACTGGCCGACATCAACAGCCAGCTTTCCGCCGCCTGGGGCTCCGCCTATGTGAACGATTTCGTCGATGAGGGCCGGGTGAAGCGGGTGTACATCCAGGGCGAAGCGGCCGCCCGCATGCTGCCCGGAGATTTCGACCACTGGTATATTCGCAACGGCGCGACCACGGCGCCCAATGGCGGCACGCTGACCAGCGCGGATCAGATGGTGCCGTTCTCGGCCTTCGCGCATGGCGAATGGACCACCGGCTCGCCGAAGCTGGAGAGGTATAACGGCGTCTCCTCCATCGAGATCCTCGGGGCGCCGGCGCCTGGCCAAAGCACGGGCACGGCGATGGCGGAAATGGAGAAGCTGGCCGCCCACTTGCCGCCGGGGTTCGGCCATGAATGGACCGGGCTCTCTTACGAGGAACAGCAATCCGGATCGCAGACGACATTGCTGTACGCGTTGTCGCTGCTGGTGGTGTTCCTGTGCCTGGCCGCACTTTACGAAAGCTGGACGATCCCGACCGCGGTGATCCTGGTGGTGCCGCTGGGCATTGTCGGCGTGGTGCTGGCCACGTTCCTACGCGGTTTGGACAACGACGTGTATTTTCAGGTGGGGCTGCTGACAACGATTGGCCTCGCCTCGAAGAATGCCATTCTGATCGTGGAGTTCGCCAAGGCGAATTTCGATGGCGGCATGTCGCTGGCCGGCGCGGCTCTGCACGCCGCGCGCACGCGGCTGCGGCCGATCCTGATGACATCGCTTGCCTTCATCCTGGGCGTGCTGCCGCTCGCACTTTCCTCCGGCGCCGGCGCGGGATCGCAAAACGCGATCGGCACCGCGGTGGTGGGCGGCATGCTCTCGGCTACCTTCCTCGCCATCTTCATGGTGCCGCTGTTCTTCGTGGTGGTGCTGCACGTGTTTCGTGTCAGGCCGGGCAAGCCTGGGGAGGAGGGGTAAGATGTTCTTTTTTGAAAAAAAGAACCAAAAAACTTTTACCTCTTCGCCCTCCCCAACGACCCGACACGGTCGGCCCAACGCGTACCTGAACAGACAAAAGTTTTTTGGTTCTTTTTTTCAAAAAAGAACACTTCTTCTTGTCTTCCTTTCCTCCTGCACCCTCGCCCCACCTTACAAGCAACCCCCCCTTTCCGTTCCCGCCAGCTACCCCAACGCGAGTGTGGCCGAGCCCGCCAGAAGCATCGCGTGGCAGCAATTCTTCACCGATCCCGCGCTGAAGCGGCTGCTATCGATCGCGCTGCGGGAAAACCGTGATGTGCGAACCGCCGCCTTTGATGTGGCGCAGGCGAAGGCGCAGTTCCGCGTGCAGCGTGCTGCCCTGTTTCCAGCCCTGAATGTGACGGGCGTTGCGGAATACGAGGGGCTTTCCCAAAGTGGTTTGGTGGGCGGCACTAGCGCGGCGAGCACGGCCATCCCGACCGGCGCCACCAGCGGCACGTTCAGGTATTACACCGTCTCCGCCGGTACCACGTCCTACGAGCTGGATCTGTTCGGCCAGCAGCGTTCGCTCACCCGCCAGGCATTCGAGAAATATCTCGCCCAGGGCGAAAACCAGCGTGCGGTGGCGCTGACCGTGATCGGCAATGTGGCCAACGCCTACATCACCTGGCTGGCTGACCAGGAGCTTCTGCGCGTTACCCACGATACGCTCAGGGCGCAGGAGGATACGGTACGCCTCACCCAGGCGGAGTTCGATCATGGCGAGGCCACGCTGCTCTCGCTGCGCCAGGCGCAGACCTCGGCGCTGAGCGCGCGCGCCAGCCTTGCCCAATATCAGCGTGCCGTTGTGCAGGACGCCAATGAACTGGCGTTGCTGATCGGCGCACCCGTGCCGGCCGATCTGCCGCCGCCAGCCCGGTTCGGCGCGCAGACGATCATGGCTGACCTGCCCGCGGGCCTGCCGGCGGACCTTCTGACCCGCCGGCCGGACATCCGCAAGGCCGAGCACACGCTGCGCGCGGACAACGCCGATATCGGGTCGGCGCGTGCCGCCTTCTTCCCGCAAATCCAGCTGACGGGATCGGGCGGGCTTTCCAGCCTGCAATTCGGCAAGCTGTTCACGCCGGGCGCGCTGACCTGGAGCTTCGCGCCGCAGATCACCGTGCCGATCTTCACCTTCGGCCAGACTCAGGGCAACCTGGATGCCGCGAAGGCGCAGCGCGACATCGATGTCGCGGCCTATGAAAAAGCGGTGCAGACCGCGTTCCATGATGTGGCCGATGCGCTGGTGGCACGGGCGACATATGTGGATCAGGTGCAGGCGCAATCCCGCGATGTGGATGCGGCGGCCGATTACGACCGGCTGGCCACGATGCGCTTCAAGGCCGGCATTGATAATTTTCTGACCGCACTGGATGCGGAACGCACGCTGTATTCGGCGCAGCAGACGCTGGTCCAGGCCAGGGCGGCGCAGTTGCAGAATCTTGTGGCGCTGTATCAGGCTTTGGGAGGTGGCTGGTAATCCTCGGCATCGCAGGTCCACCCTACGAAGTTGCTGAGGGAAGAAAGGCCTTCTTTTTTGAAAAAAAGAAGCAAAAAACTTTTAACCTATGGCATATGCTGCCGGCGAGCCCGCGACAGCACGGACAAAAGTTTTTTGGTTCTTTTTTTCAAAAAAGAACACTCTTCCTTACGCGCTATGCGGCTCCCCCGCCATCGCGGCCAGCACGGTAACCAGAGACGACAAATGGAACGGCTTCTGCAGCGTGGGAAAGCTGCGGAACGCGGCGCAGAGCGTCCCCGCCCCGTAGCCGGTCACGAAGGTAAAGGGCAGGCCGCGCGCCGCCAGCACCTCGGCCACCGGGTAGCCGCTGTGACCGTAGCTCAGGTTCACATCCAGCAGTGCCACGTCCACCGGCGCGGATTGCAGCTTTTCCAGCGCCTCCGGCACAGTGGAAACCGGCCCCACCACCCGGCATCCCAGTTCCTGGAGCATGTCCTCCAGCAGCATGGCGACCATCATCTCATCTTCCAGCACCAGCACGGAGAGACCGTTCAGGCTGGGATTTTCGCGCAGCATAGGCATCGATGGCCACCAACGGAGGGTTTGAGGACCCTTACGCGAGCAGGCCGTCCCGGTTTTGCAGATTTTCACGGCGGCCGGAAGCTTCTTCGCCGCGTTGCCGGTTTGCCGCAGGTAAACAGGTATTTGCCGGCCGTTATTGATCCTCTACAACAGCTCAGGCAGAGTAATTGGGCCCTTGCGCGCGGAGCGAGCGTTGCGTCAGATCCCCCATCGCGGCCTGCCATGGCACACTGCCCGGCGCCTGTTGCCGCTGATGCTGCTGGGCCAGCTCGCCGCGTGCGGCGGCGGCCATCGTCTCGCGTCTGGCAGCGCGCCGCGTGCCGGCGCCTATCGCGCCCCAGGCCCCGCCAGCGACCCCTGGGGCCCCTATATCAACGAGGCCTCAACCCGCTTCGCCGTGCCGGATCGCTGGATACGAGCGGTGATGAAGCAGGAATCGGGCGGCCGCGAATACCTCAATGGCCAGCCCATCACCTCGGATGCCGGCGCCATCGGGCTGATGCAGGTCATGCCTGCCACCTACGAAGAGTTGCGCGGCCGCTACGGCCTGGGCCCGGACCCCTACGATCCACACGACAACATCATGGCCGGCACCGGCTACATTCGCGAGCTGTATGATCGCTTCGGCTCACCCGCTTTTCTGGCCGCCTACGATGCCGGGCCGCAGCGGGTGCAGGAGTACATGGCTGGCCGCGGCTCCCTGCCGAACGAGACGGTGAACTACCTGGCCTCCGTTGCCCCTTTCCTCGGCCATGATCTGCCGATGAGCGGTCCGCTGGCCGCGTACGCCGATCTCGGCGGGTTGCCGCCGAGCGCCGATCCGGTGCCGCAATCCTATGCCAGGGCGCCGATCTCGCGCTGCTGGCAAGATCCAAACGCTGCCTATGACCCGGACGCACCCTGCCACCCGGCCCCCCCGCCGGCCGTGCAGGCGCAAGCCCAGCCGGTGCAATCGCGGCCGATGCAGATGGCATCGGCCCAGGCCTCGCCGCTTCCCCCGCCCGTCGCCTGGGGCCAGGGCGGTCCCGCGGCCGCGCCCGCCGTTACGTATCCGCAGCCGGAATATACGCCCCGCCAGGTTGCTCAGAACCGGGCCTGCTGGCACGATCCCAATGCCGCCTACGATCCGGATGCGCCTTGCCAGACGCCGCCTGAAGCGGCACCACCCCCCGTGCAGGTGGCGCAGGCGCCGCCGCCCCACAGATCCTTGGGCAATTTCCTGATCCCCTCGGCCTCGGCCGCCACGCTTCGCCCGACCATTGGCGGCGCCTGGGCCATTCAGGTAGGCGCCTTCGCCGATGCCGCGCAGGCACGCCATGTGGCCGACCTGGTTCGTAACTATGCGCCGCGGCAACTCGCCTCCGCCCGCGTGGTGCTCGGCCCCACCGCCCCGTTCGGCGGCCAGGTGCTCTACCGGGCGCGTCTGCTCGGGCTTTCCGCCGAAACTGCCGCCCGCGCCTGTGGCGCGCTCTCGGCCCATGGCCAGGCTTGCGTCACGGTGCCGCCCGGCGGGTAGACCAGGGAAAGCGGTCTACCGCAGGAACCCCGCATCATGTCCGCGGTCGCGGATATCGGACCCTTTCACGCCGTCCTCCCGGTCCTCGTCCACCAGCGTGTCGCCAGGGAAACTGTGGTCGCCGTGGTCGCGCAGCACCTCCCGCTCCAGCCGCCCGGCCGTGCGGTCCACCACATACAGGGTCTTCACGCCGCGACGTTCCGCCTCCGCCCGCGCGGCATGCACCGCCTGGTCCAGCCGCATCGCGTGCCCATCCGCGCCCACCGCCGGCACGGAGCCACCGTCGGGGCCGTAAAAGACGATCTCGGTCACCACCGCGTTAGGGTCGTCCTCACCCATCCGCCGCAGCACCAGGGCGTGATTGCCGTAATCGGGCACCGGATCATGCGGCGCCAACCGAATCACCTCAGTCATGAGCGCTCTCCTTGATCCGCCGTAACGGCGCCCGCACCATGCAGTTGCCCCGTTTCCCGGATGGTGCCGCGGAGTTGGCACCCAATGAGCAAACGATTCTTGGTTCTCTTTTGCACAAGAAAGAAAGCCCTTCTTTTTTGAAAAAAAGAAGCAAAAAACTTTTAGTCGTTGGGGGATACTGGATGGGGAAGGGGCCGGGTGGCGTAGAGTAGCGCCCCCTCCATCGTCATGACCTCCACGCCGTCCTGGTTGCGGCATATGTAGCGCCGCCGGGCCGAGCCCATTTCCGGCCTGCTGGCGGAGCGCTTCACCTCCAGCGTCTCCACTTCGAGAGTGAGGCGATCGCCCGGGTACACCGGCTTTCGCCAGCGGAGCGCATCGATCCCCGGGGAGCCGAGCGACTGCATCCCCTTGTCCTGCATCTCCTGCACCAGCATCCGCATGGCCAGCGCACAGGTCTGCCAGCCGCTGATCGCCAGCCGGCCGAAGAACGGGTGGGCGGCGGCGGCGGCATCATCCAGGTGAAAGGGCTGCGGATCGTATTTCCGCGCGAAATCCAGTGCCTCCTCCCGGCTGACCTCAACGGGCCCCAGCACGCTCCGGTCGCCTTGCTTCATATCCTCCAGATACATCATGTGCCTATGCCCTCAGCTGCTTGCGGCAAGCCTGCGTCCGGCGCCGTGGAAGTTGCAATCCCGAGAGCAACAGGCGCAGGTTGGCGTACCCCACGGAACCCTCAATCCGGAGACACCCCATGCCAGTAACCGGTATCGGCGGCCTGTTTTTTCGGGCGCGCGATCCAGCGGCGCTCACATCATGGTACGATACCCACTTCGGCATCACCGGCTACGACTGGAAGCAAGAGGCCGGCCCCACGGTGTTCGCGCCATTCCCTCAGTCCACCGATCACTTCCCGGCCAGCCAGCAATGGATGCTCAATCTTCGCGTCAGCGATCTGGACGCCATCGTAACCCGGCTGCGTGACGCCGGCATTGCCATCACCACCGATCCGGCCTGGGATACGCCGGAGATTGGCCGCTTTGCCCGGATATACGATCCGGAAGGCAATCCGATCGAACTGTGGGAGCCGGCGCCGGGGTCGGCCTAAGCATCAGCCATGCACCGCCTGATCGACGGCTACCACCGCTTCCGCACCCATGGCTGGCCCTCCGCCCGCCAGACCTTCGAATCCCTCGCCGAACACGGCCAGCATCCGCACGCCCTGGTCGTCACCTGCATCGACAGCCGGGTGGACCCGGCTGTGATCTTCGATACCGCGCCCGGCCAGCTCCTCACCATCCGCAATGTCGCCAACCTGGTGCCGCCCTATGAGCCGGATACGGCCTATCACGGCACCAGCGCCGCGCTGGAATTCGGCGTCCGCGTGCTGCGGATCCCCCATCTCGTCGTGCTCGGCCATGGCCAGTGCGGCGGCGTTGCCGCCCTGCTCGCCGGCCCCGTGGGGGGCACCGATTTCGTATCCCAGTGGATGTCAATCGCCACGGGCGCCCGCGGCAAGGCGCTGGCCTGCGACAGCCCGGACGCGCGCCAGCAATGCTGCGAATACGAATGTATCAAGATTTCGTTGCAAAATCTGCTCACATTCCCCTGGATCGAAAGCGGTGTGCGATCCGGCGCGCTGACGTTGCATGGCGCATGGTTCGCCATCCGCACCGGCATGCTGACGCTGCTTCAGCCGGACGGAAGCTTCGCGCCGCCCTGATAGCCAGTGTTGATGGGGACGAGTTCAACCCCTGCGTTCGTGCCTGGGTTCGGGCGCATTAAAACTTTGCCGCTCGGCCAGACGCCGGGCAAAATGCGGCTTGACGGCACGGTTAAGTCGCGTGATCGTGCATACGGATCGCAGGGCAATGTTACGAATACACCGCCCTGGATTGTCGTTCCGAGAGAAGTTTTGCTGCGGTGCAGCAGATATATTGCTGATCGATCGCACTGAAATGCCGCCAGGACAAGCATCACGCGCACCCTCCGGACATTGAGAAGATACCGCAACGTTATTGGTCCCGGACGGGGTGTTCCGGGCCGGTTCGGATGGGGGTTTGACAACCCGCTCCCGATCCTGACAGCACCCGACGCGCCTGCTTGAAGGGCGCCACAGTCGATGGGGACCGCATCATGTCAGCAACAATGACCCACGCCGCGCCGGGGAACCAAACCTGCGCCGGGGCAACGCTGGCCAGCCTGGTGTATTGCAGCCGCGCGGTGGGGCCGCTCAGCCCGCCGGACCTGAGCGAACTTCTGCAAACGGCGCGCGCGCGCAACCGCGCCGAATCCATCACCGGCCTGATGCTGTATGACGACAACCGGTTCTACCAATGGCTGGAAGGCCCGGCAGACGGCCTCGCGCGCATCATGGAGTCCATCAACAAGGACCCGCGCCACACCGAAATCCGGGTGCTGGACGACAAGCCGATCGAGAGTCGCTTCTTCGCCGACTGGGACATGAAGCTCGCCAGCCCCGACGCCACCACCGGAGCCTGGGTGCGCGACGTGATCGCGCCGCCGCCGGAACTCACCGAGGATTTGCGCGCCCATCCGGACACGGCCCCGGCCCTGCTCGTCAAGCTCGTGCCTCTGCCGGCCTCGCTGGCGCCAAGCCGGGGCGCGGCCACCAGCCTTACCCCGCCGCCAGGCCGCGTGGCTGCCGTGCTGCGCGACCTGATGCTGGCCGCCGTGATCCCGCAACTGGCGGCCCAGCATGGCCTTGCCGGCACCGCGGCGCATGTGGCCGCGGCGCTGCCGATCGATCCGCGCACGCCGGAGCTGGTAAGCCGGCTGCTGGAAAGCGACCAGGCTGCCGCGCTGGATTTCATCCGCCATCTTCAGGATGACGGCAGTTCCCTGTTGCCGCTATACGCCACGCTTCTGGAGCCGGCGGCGCGCAGCCTGGGCGATCTTTGGAACGAGGATCAGTGCTCGGAATTCGACGTGACGCTCGGGCTGTGCCGGATGCAGACGGCGATCCGCCTGATGGGCATCAACGTTGCCCTGCCACCGCAATCGGCGTTGCTGAAGCCCGCGGTGCTGATCACGCCGGAACCCGGCGAGCTGCATCACCTCACCGCGACGCTGGATTCCGAGATGCTGAACCGCGCCGGCTGGAACCCTTCCACGCAGTTTCCGGATACCGATTCCGCGCTTCAGGACATGGTTTCCGACACCTGGTTCGATGCGCTGGACCTTTCGCTCAGCGCCGCCTTCCATCGCGAACACTGGCTGCCGCGGGTTGCGCACACGATCGAGCTCGCGCGCCACGCCTCGCAGAACCCGGCTCTGGTGGTGCTGGTGGGTGGCCGCGCCTTCGTGGAACAGGGTGACGCGGGCCACCAGGTGGGTGCGGATGCCGCCGTGACCACCACGCGTCAGCTTCAATCCGCTATTCTGAACATCCTGCGCCGCAACCGGCACTGAGTCGCCACCGTTGGGCGTCCGTGGTGAGCGCGCTGCCGGTGAGTCGCCCGCCAACAGATAAAAGTTTTTTGCTTCTTTTTTTCAAAAAAGAAGAGTCTTTCTTTCGCAGATGCCGATCCCGGCACTGAGAAGTTTAACCACAAAGGCACCAAGGCACGAAGCTATCACGAAGAAAAACAGTCTTCTTCGTGATTGCCTTTGTGTCTTGGTGCCTTCGTGGTTGGACTTCTTCCTTGCGGAACGAAGGCTCAGTAGCGGTAAAGCTCGTGCTTGAACGGCCCGCTCACCGCCGGAAGGCCCAGATACTCCGCCTGCTTGTTGGACAGTTTCGTGAGCTTGGCGCCAACCTTGGCCAGGTGGAGCGCGGCCACCTTCTCGTCGAGGTGCTTGGGCAGCGTATACACCTTCTTCTCGTACTGTCCCGGCTTGGCCTGCCAGAGTTCCAACTGCGCCAGCACCTGGTTGGTGAAGCTGGCCGACATCACGAAGCTGGGGTGCCCCGTGGCGTTGCCCAGATTCACCAGCCGGCCTTCGGAGAGAACGATCAGCCGCTTGCCGTCGGGGAAGACCACCTCGTCCACCTGCGGCTTCACGTTTTCCCATTTGTAGTTGCGCAGCGACTCGATCTGGATTTCGCTATCGAAATGGCCGATATTGCACACGATCGCGCGGTGCTTCATCGCCCGCATGTGGTCGGCGGTGATCACGTCCACATTGCCCGTGGCGGTCACGAAGATATCGCCGCGCGGTGCGGCATCGTCCATCGTATCCACCTCGTAGCCTTCCATCGCGGCCTGCAGGGCGCAGATCGGATCGATCTCCGTCACGATCACCCGGCAGCCGGCGTTGCGCAGGCTTGCGGCCGAGCCCTTGCCCACGTCGCCGAACCCCGCCACCACGGCGACCTTGCCGGCCATCATCACATCCGTGCCGCGGCGGATGCCATCCACCAGGCTTTCCCGGCAGCCATACAGATTGTCGAATTTCGACTTGGTCACGCTGTCGTTGACGTTGATCGCGGGCGTGAGAAGCTTGCCGGCCTTTGCCATTTCCCACAGCCGGTGCACGCCGGTGGTGGTCTCCTCGGAGATGCCGCGCACATCGGCCAGCATCTCGGGGTAGGAATTGTGCATCAGCAGGGTCAGATCCCCGCCGTCATCGAGGATCATGTTCGGGGTCCAGCCATCGGGACCGCGCACCGTCTGCTCGATGCACCAGTTGAACTCCTCCTCGTTCATGCCCTTCCAGGCGAACACCGGCACGCCGGCGGCGGCCACGGCCGCGGCCGCATGGTCCTGCGTGGAGAAGATGTTGCAGGAGGACCAGCGGACGGTAGCGCCGAGCGCCGTCAGTGTCTCGATCAACACCGCCGTCTGGATGGTCATGTGCAGGCAGCCGGCGATTCGGGCGCCGGCCAGCGGCTGGCTGGCGCCGTATTCCTCGCGCAGCGCCATCAGGCCGGGCATTTCGTCCTCGGCCATGGAGATTTCCTTGCGCCCCCACTCCGCCAGAGAGAAATCGCGAACCTTGAAATCCTGGGTCACGTTGGTGTCGGGCATGTCGGCGCGGTCTCCGGTGTGGGTTCGGGCACTAACTCAGTCAGTGGTGAGCGGACGCTTAACAGCACCGCCCTGCATCACAAAGCGAACATGCTCCAGCACCCGCACATCCTGCGTCGGATCGCCCTGTACGGCGATAACATCCGCGTAATATCCGGGCTGAAGCGCGCCCACCCTGTCCTGCCAGCCCATCAGCTTGGCCCCTTCCAAGGTGGCCGCGCGGATCGCTTCAATGGGCGTCATGCCCCATTCCACCATTTTTGCAAACTGTTTGGCATTGTCGCCGTGCGGATATACGCCGGCATCCGTGCCGAAGGCCAGGTAGCTGCCGGCCGCGTGGGCGCGCCTGAAACTCTCCCGCTGGCGGCGGCCGATGGTTTTTTCCTTGTCGATCGTCTCCTGGAGCATGCCGGCCTTCAGCCCGCTGCCCAGAATGTAGTCGTCGTTATAGATGTCGAACACCAGATATGTGCCGCGCTCCTTGGCGAGCTGGATGTCGGCATCCGAAATCAGGCTGGCGTGCTCCACCGAATCCACGCCGGCCACGATCGCATCATGGATCGCCTGCGTGCCGTGCGCGTGCGCGGCCACCTTGCGGCCCATCATGTGCGCCTCGGTCACCACCGCCTGCATCTCCTCCAGGGAATACTGCTCCGCCCCCGGCTGGTCGCCTTTGGACATCACCCCCCCGGACGCCATGATCTTGATCAGGTCCACGCCGTATTTGGCGTTCTCCCGCACTTTTGCCCGCGCCGCCCAGGGGCCGTCCGCCACCCCTTGGGCAGTTGCGTGGTATTCCCAGGGCAGCAAATTATCGTCCGCATGGCCGCCGGTGATGCCCAGCGGCGGCCCGCTCACCTGCATGCGGGGCCCATCGATATCTCCCGCATTGATGCCATCCCGCAGGGCGACATCGGTGAACCCGGAGGCGCCGACATTGCGCACCGTGGTGAACCCGGCCTGTAAGGTGATGCGCGCGTTTTTGACCCCCGTCACGGTCGATCGCGGCATGGAGACCCCCAGCCCGCTATACCCCGCATGGCTGGGATCGGAGGTGAGATGCACATGCACATCGATCAGCCCTGGCAGGCAGGTCAGGCCGCCCAGGTCCAGCGGCACCACGCCGGGCGGCGGCGGTGCCTGGCCCACCGCCGTCACGCGGCCATCCTCGAACAGGATGGTCTGATCCGTCAGGATGCGGCCGGACCGCACGTCCAGCAGCTTGCCGCAATGCACCGCCCCGCTGGGCGCCGCCTGCGCTGCCGCGGCCAGACACCCCAACGCCGCCACCAGAAAAAACCTCACACCGCGGCTCCCACCCAAACCGCCGCCACTCCACCAACCAAGCTGCCCGGTGTCAAACCCGCCAAGGAGTAAAAGTCTTTTGCTTCTTTTCTTCAGAAAAGAAGAATCTTTCTTCTTTTTTGAAAAAAAGAAGCAAAAAACTTTTACCTATTGGGTGCGCGCATTGCGGCCGTCGGCAGGCTCTTACAGGCTGCTCGCGACCCATTCCTTGAGCTGGCTTTTGGGCGCGGCGCCGACCTTGGTGGCCAAGGGCTTGCCGTCCTTGAACAGGATCAGCGTGGGAATGCCGCGCACGCCGTAATTGTTCGGCGTCTCCGGGTTCTCATCGATATTCACCTTGGCCACGGTCACGCGGCCGGCGTATTCGGCGCCGATCTCCTCCAGCGCGGGGGCGATCATCTTGCACGGGCCGCACCACTCCGCCCAGAAATCCACCAGAACGGGCCCATCCGCCTTCAGCACATCGGCCTCGAAGGTCTCGTCGGTTACGGCCACGGTATTCGCACCCATCATCAGGTCTCCTGTACACGCTCATAGAGTGGTCATAGCCGCGCGGGGATCAAGTTTCGCCACCCCGGGCGCATGGCCATCCAGCACCGCGTCCGGCAGCACCATCACGCGAGGACCCTCGGTCCAGATCAGCACGCATACCACCGCACGGTCCGGATACAGCATCGCCAGCACCGCCCGGTATGCCGCCATCTGCCGCAGATACAGCACGGGCACATCCTCCACGCGCGCCGGTGCGCCGCGATTTGTCTTGTAATCGGCGATCAGCACCCGGTCCGCCATCACCGAGAGCCGATCGACCACCCCAGAGACCACCAGATCCGCCACCACGCCCGAAATCGGTTGCTCCGCCCGGCTGCCCGCGCCGAACAGCCCGGCCAGTTCCGGCATGCCGATCACCGCCAGCGCCTCTTCCGCCACCGCCTCCGCATCCGTCACATCGGCCTGCAACCGCGCATACCCAACCGCCGCCGCCCAGCGGTCCACCGCCGGCATATCCGGCAGATGCTGCAACAGCGCATGCACCGCCAGCCCACGCCCGAACCTGCCCACGCCCCCGGCCGCCAGCGGAGAGCGCGAGGCCGGCACTGGCCCCAATTCCACCCCCTCCGGCCGGCTCGGCGCCAGTGGCCGCGGCAGCTTCGGCTCCGGCGGCAACGGGGCGGGCCGCCATGATGGCGCCTGCCCCGCCCAGGCCGGCAGCGCGGCCCGGGCCGCCGGTTCTTCCCGCGTTTGCGGCACCGAACCGGCGCTCTGCATCACCAGCGCCTCGCCCGGCCATGCCGAGAACGGCTCGGCCCCCGCCCCAAGCGATGCCATGCCCCGCGCCACCATGTCGTACCAGCACCCCTCCTGCGGGGTTTTCAACGCCCAACCGCACACCAGCAGCCGGTCGCGCGCCCGCGTCAGCGCCACATAGAGCAGGCGATTATGCTCGCGCGCGGTCTGCGCCGCCCGCGCCTCCCGCAGCGCCTCCACCGCGGCGCAGCGGAAATCCTTGTGCGGCTGCCATAGCGGCAGGGTCACGCCAGACCCTTCATCCACCGCCCAGGCCAGCCCGCGCTCATCGGGCGGCAGCCCTGTGGTGTCGGGCAGGATCACCAGGCGGGATTCCAGGCCCTTGCTGCCATGCACGGTCATGATCCGCACGCTGTCGCCGGCTGCCTCCGCCTCCCGCTTCACCTCGGCCGCCGCCAGCCTGATCCAGTGCAGAAACCCTTGCAGCGAGGCGGGATGCGCGGACGCATACAGCAGCGCCGAGGCCAGGAATTCATCCACCGGCTCGGCCGCCTCCGCCCCCAGCCGGGCGAACAGCCGCGCCCGCCCGCCCAGCGCGCCCAGCGCCTCCGACAGCAGCGCATAAGGCGAGGCGTAGTCTACCCGCCCGAGCAGCGCGCTGAAAAAGCCCCAGGCTTGCGCCCAGTCCGCCCGCTCCGCGGCGCGGGCGCGCAGCACCTCCCACAACGGCGCCTGCCGCAGCACCGCCAGATCCATCAGGCTTTCATCGGTGAGGCCCCCGAGCGGACTCACCAGGAACTCGGCAAAACTCAAATCGTCGCCGGGCAGCAGCAGCGAATCGCACAGCGCCATCAGATCCTGCACCGCCGGCTGCTCGGTCAGCACCATGCGGTCCAGCCCGGCCACCGGCACACCCAGCGCCTTCAGCGCCCGCACCAGCGCGCGGTCGAAATCGCCGCGGCGGCGCACCAGCACCAGCACCTCGCCGGGGCGCACGGCACCGCGCGCCACCTCGCCGGCAATCCAGGCGGAGAGGTGGTTCACCAGCGTTTGCGGCGCCGATACCTGGCCCTGGTTGCGCTCCGGGATCGCCCAGGGTGTGTGCTCCGGCGCTTCCGGCCGCGGCGCCAGCGGCCATAGCTCCACCCGGCCGGCATGCCCCACCCGGTTCACCACGTGGCGCAGCGCAACCCCGTCGGTGACGCCCGCCGCCGCATCGGGGGCGGCGAACACCGCATCCACCAGCGCCAGCACCGGCGCCGTGGACCGGAAGGACACATCCAGCGTCGTCTCACGCCAGGCCAGGCCCGCCTGCCGCACGCGCCTGGCGTAGATCCCGCGCCAGCGGTCGAACTCCTCCGGATCGGCGCCCTGGAAGGAATAGATGGACTGCTTGCGGTCCCCCACCGCGAACACGGTGCGGGCCAGCCCTTCCGACCGCGCACCCTCGCCGGCGAAAAAATCCCCGGTCAGCCGGTCGGCGATCTCCCATTGTTCGGGCGCGGTATCCTGCACCTCATCCAGCAGCAGATGGTCCAGACCGCCATCCAGCTTGAACAGCACCCAGGCCGCGCCGATCTCCGGATCGTTCAGCAGCGCGCGCGTGCGGCCGATCAGATCGTGGTAGTCCAGCAAGCCGCGCCTTCCCTTGGCAGCGGCGTAGCCGGCCAGCACCGGGGCGGCCAGCCGCACCAGCCCATCGGAGGCGGCCGCCAGGCGAACCGCCCGGCACTGATCCAGCACCTGGCCGATCCGCGCCTGCTCGGCCGCGAAGGCCGCCACCACATGCTTGTACTGATCCGCCAGCTTCTTGTTGACCAGCGCCCCCATGCCGCGCGGACTGCCATCCGCCAGGCAAAACTCCTCCATCCAGTTGGACCAGTGTTCTGCACGCAACGCCGGGTTCAACCCGAGCCACTCCAGCATCCGCTCCGCGCGCGCCTGGATCGTCGGGCTGCCATGGCGCGCCGCCAGCTCCGCCGCCGCGCGCAGCACAGGCTCGTCGGGCCAGGCGACACCGCGGGCCAGCGCCGCCGCCTCATCGCCCGCCACGGCCCCCGCGGCCCTGCGGAACGCCGCCGCCCTCGCCCGGTCATCCAGCGCCAGCGCGGGGGCCAGCGCCTCCCGCTTCTGCTCCAGCGCGCTCACCAGGCCGGCAAACCCGTCCGCGCTGACCAGCCCCGCCAGGGTGGCGATCGCCGCGGGATCGGCCAGTGGCAACGCGGCCTCGCGCGCCTGCTCCAGCGCCGCACGCGCATCAGGCGGCTCCACCAGCCGGAAATGCGGGGAAATCGCCGCCTCCAGCGGGAAGCGCTTCAGCAGCGACTGACAAAACGCGTGGATCGTGGAAATCCGCATCCCGCCCGGCAGATCCAGCACGCGGGCGAACATTTCGCGCGCCCGCTGCCGGTTTTCCGCCGTCGGCTCAACCGGCAGCTCCGCCAGCTGCGTATCCAGCGCCGAATCATCCAGCGTAACCCAGGCGCCCAGCCGGGACTGCAACCGGATCGCCATCTCCGCCGCCGCCGCCTTGGTGTAAGTGAGGCACAGGATGCGCGCCGGATCGGCGCCCGCCAGCATCAGCCGCGCCAGCCGGTCCACCAGCAGCTTGGTTTTCCCCGTGCCCGCATGCGCGGAGACGAAGGCGGAGACGCACGGATCCGACGCTTCCTGCTGCGCCGCGCTCACCGCGCATCACCGTAGGATGGCTGAGCGAAGCGACACCGATCACGCCCCTCCGGCTGCGGCCACAAACTCCACCAAACCCCCAGTGTCAGCACCACCGCGCAGGCATTCCACAGCAGCGACTGCCCATTGAGCCACCCCTCCTGCACCGCACTGGCCACCGCCCCGCCCACCAGAACCAAACCCAGCACCAGCTCCTCCCGCCCGCCCGTGCCGCGCCGGAAATCCCCGGCGAACGCCCGCGCGATTGTCACCACCAGCGGCACCGCGAAACTGCCCACGGGAAACTCCCGGTAGCGCGGATCGAACACCAGCAGCACCTGCTGCACCGCGGCCGTCCATACGAACAGCAGGGCCACATCCTCGAACAACCCGGCCCAGCATACGCGCTTGAGGCGCAGCGCGTTCAGCACTCGCCGCGTCGCGTTGGCCGCGTTGCGCTGCGGCGCCGGCTGCACGGTGCCGGCAAGACGCAGCATGAACAAGCCGGCAAGCAAGGCCTGGCCGCCAAGATTGACCACCGCGGCGAGGCGTACGTGCACATCATATAGGACGGGGGCGGTGGAGGCTTGGGCGAGGCCCAGAGCGCCCCCTAAAATAAAAGCAAGAAAGAATGTTCTTTTTTGAAAAAAAGAACCAAAAAACTTTTGCCACTTCAGGTCACGGATTGCCGGGGAGGGCGAAGGAACAAAAGTCTTTTGGTTCTTTTCTTCAGAAAAGAACATCTTTCTTCCGAGTGCCCACAACACCACCCCGCACAGCACCGAAAACCCCGCATGCCACGCCCAGCTTGGATCCTCGCGCAGCGCCCCCTGCGGCGGAATCTTCACCTGCCGGTCCGCGGTAAAAATCCCCCAATTCGCGCCGACGATCCCTTCGTTCTCGTATTTCCAGTCCTGATCGAAGGCTTCTATAAAATTGTAATCGAAATGTTTTTCCGCGGCCAGTGCCATGAAGCCGCGCAGGAAACGCGCCTCGTTCACGCGGCCCGGCACCGCATCCCGCCGCTGCCGGCCGCGGCTGGGCCACCCTGTCTCGCCGATCGCAATCTGCTTGCCGGGAAACAGCTTTTCGAAATGGGCGTAGGTCTGCCCGACCACGTCCACCGCCCGCCCGATCCCGGTGGGCACATCCTCCCAGTACGGCAGCAGATGGATCAGCACCACATCCACATGCGGCGCGATTTGCGGGAACTGATCCCAGAAATCGGATACATCGGCGTAGGCGACGGGCTGTTTCACCGAGGCGCGCACGTGGTCGATATCCGCGATCAGTTCGGCCACCGGCAGATCCCGCCGCAGCAGCACCTCGTTACCCACGATCACGCGCTCGATCGTTGCCGGGTAGCGATGCGCCATATCGATGGCGCGCGCCATCTCGATGGCGTTCTTGGCCCGGTCGCCGCCCAGCCAGATGCCTTGCCAGACTTTCAAACCGTGTTTCTGCGCCAGGGCCGGCACCTCGAACGGCCCTTCCACCGCCGCGTAGGTGCGCACGGCCCGGGTGATCGGCGCCAGCAGGGCAAAATCCTCATCCACCTGCGCCGCCGCGGGGAACGTGTCGGTCAGCGGCGACTGGCCGTTCCGGTAGCCTGTGTAGGAAAGACTGGTGAATTTGCCGGCTTCCACCCCCAGTTCCGGAGTCACCAGCCGGTTCGGCCACCACCAGGCCGCGACCACCAGCCCGGCCAAAACCACGCCCAACCCCACACGCGCGAAAAATCCCATGCCTCCCGCCTACCCCAACCAGGCCCTCACCGGAAGCACGCCGCCTGTAGGCGCGCCATCCGCCGGCCCCTGCATCGCGTGCGGGCTACGATGGTTGGGCAGCTTCCATGACCAAAGTTTTTTGCTTCTTTTTTCAAAAAAAGAAGGCCTTTGTTTACTTTCTTCCTCCGAGGCCCCGCTTGAACGCGCCACGGTTAACTGCCACGTCTTAGCTCTCAACCTGCCAGAAGGCTTGAACCCCATGACTCCCGAAGAACGCGACATCATCGGCCGCTTCATCGCGCGCGTCGGCGGCGCCCAGCAGAGCGGCTTTTCCGGTAGCGTGCCGGCCACGCAGACGGCGTTGCCCCCCATCGACCCGGAGGCCGATCGTTTCATCGCCGACCAGTTCAACACCAATCCGCAGGCGCGCTACCGTATTACCCAGATGGCTTTCGTGCAGGAAGCGGCGCTCGCCGAGGCGCAGAACCGCATCAAGCGCCTGGAATACGATCTGCAGCAGGCCCAGCAGCAACAGGCACAAGGCGGCCAGCGCTCCGGCGGATTGTTTGGCGGCCTGTTCGGCGGCGGCCAGAGCAGGCCGCAACCCCAGCCGCAATATGCCCCCCCGCCGCCGCAGGCCGTCTACCCGCCCGGCTATCAGCCAGGCATGTTCAGTGGCGGCGGCTCAGGCTTCCTCGGCTCGGCGCTCACCACGGCCGCGGGCGTGGCCGGCGGTGTGCTGGCGGCTGACGCCATCACCAGCATGTTCAGCGGCGGCCACGGCTATGGCGGCGGCGGCTGGGGCGGTGGTGGGTTTGGCGGCGGCGGTTTCGGCGGCGGCGAGGTGATCAATGAAACCGTGGTCAACAACTACGGCCCTGAGGACGGCGGCGCGACCGCCGACCCCTGGGCCGGCGGCGGCGCGGCGCCTGATCCATCCCCATCTGCTGACCCATGGTCCGGCGGCGGCGGCGATGCCGGCGGTGGTGATGCGTGGTCCGGCGGCGGCGACAGCGGCGGCGGTTGGGACGACAATTCCGGCGGCGGCGACGGCGGCTTCTGATCCACACAGATGGGGTGCCACGCGCACCCCATCCCTCCCGCCAATCCGGACCAAGCCTGGCCTATGCCGCTGCAAAGCACCTTCCCACCGCTTATCCTGGCCAGCGCCTCATCCGCGCGCCGCGCACTGCTGGAGGCCACAGGCCTAAGATTTGAAATCATCCCAGCCTATATCGACGAAGCGTCGGTCAAGGAGGGCGCCCATATTCTTGAGGCGAGCGCCGAGGATACGGCCCTGCGGCTTGCCCGCCTGAAGGCGCAGGCCGTAACAGGGCGCCAATCCGCGGTGACAATCGGCGCCGATCAGATCCTGGTCTGCGACAACACCTGGTTCGACAAACCGGCCACCATGGAAGCCGCTTCCCACCATTTGCGCACCCTGCGCGGCCGCACCCATCGCCTGGCCACGGCCACAGTCGCCTATCGCGGCGGCGTGGAGGTGTGGAAGCACGTCACCAGCCCACGCCTGACCATGCGCCGCTTCTCCGACAGCTTCATCACCCTCTACCTCGCCGCCGAAGGAAGCCGCATCCTCTCCTCCGTCGGCGCCTACCGGCTGGAGGGCCTTGGCACCCACCTGTTCGACAGCATTGAAGGCGACCACAGCGCCATCCTGGGCCTTCCCATCATCCCGCTTCTGCGCTTTCTACGCAGCTGCGATATCATCGCTGCCTGACCACCCCCCACCCGGACGACCCCACGCCCATGGCCGCCAGCAAGGTTTACGACAGTGCCGAAACCGCCCTCGCCGGCCTGCTGCGCGACGGCATGATGATCATGTCCGGCGGGTTCGGCCTGTGCGGCGTGCCGAACGCCCTGATCAGCGCCATCCATCTGAGCGGCGTGCGCAACCTGACCGTGGTTTCCAACAACGCGGGCACCGACGGCCAGGGCCTGGGCCTGCTGCTGGATAGCCGCCAGATCCGCAAAATGGTCAGCAGCTACGTGGGCGAGAACAAGACGTTCATGAACCAATACCTCGCCGGCGAGCTGGAGGTGGAGTTCAACCCGCAAGGCACGCTGGCCGAACGCATCCGCGCCGGCGGGGCGGGCATACCGGCCTTCTTCACCCGCACCGGCGCCGGCACACTGATCGCCGAGGGCAAGGAAGAACGCAGCTTTAACGGCGCGCGCTATATCATGGAAACCGGGCTGGTGGCCGATCTGGCCATCGTGCATGCCTGGCGCGGCGACCCGGAAGGCAACCTCGTCTACCGCATGACGGCACGTAACTTTAACCCGGTGATGGCGACCGCCGCCCACGTGACGGTAGCGGAGGTGGAGGAGCTGGTCGAGCCGGGCACGCTGGACGCGGACCATATCATCACGCCGGGGATTTTCGTCAAAAGGCTGATCAAGCTCGATCCTTACACGAAGGGGATCGAGCAGCGCACGACGCGCAAGCGGATAGAGGCATAAGAAAGCCCTTCTTTTTTGAAAAAAAGAAGCAAAAAACTTTTACTTGTTAGAGGTTTACCCCATGGCGTGGACTCGGGATCAAATGGCGGCGCGGGCGGCGCGGGAGTTGCAGGACGGGTTCTATGTGAACCTGGGCATCGGGATCCCGACGCTGGTGGCCAATCATATCCCGCCGGGCATGAATATCGTGCTGCAAAGCGAGAACGGCATGCTGGGCATCGGCCCTTTCCCTTATGAAGGCGAGGAAGACGCCGACCTGATCAACGCCGGCAAACAAACCGTCTCCAAACTGCCCACCAGCAGCTTCTTCGATAGCGCCGCCAGCTTCGCCATGATCCGCGGCGGGCATATCCAGCTCTCCGTGCTCGGCGCCCTGCAGGTGGCCGAAAACGGCGACCTGGCCAACTGGATGGTGCCGGGCAAGATGGTGAAGGGCATGGGCGGCGCGATGGACCTGGTGGCCGGCGTGAAGCGCGTGGTGGTTCTGATGGAACACACCGCCAAGGGCGAGCCCAAGATCCTGCCCGCCTGCACCCTGCCCCTGACCGGCGCGGGCGTGGTGGACCTGATCGTGACCGACCTGTGCGTGTTCGACGTGGGTCGCCCCGGCCTCACCCTGGTGGACCTCGCCCCCGGCGTGAGCATCGAGCAGGTGCGCGCCGCCACCGCCGCCAGCTTCGCCATCCACCCCGACCTACAATCGCGCGCCGCCTGACCCCCTACTTGCGCCGGCGGTGACCGGCGTTTATATGCCCGCTCCCACCGCGTCCGGGGCCGTAGCTCAGTTGGGAGAGCGCCTGAATGGCATTCAGGAGGTCAGGGGTTCGATTCCCCTCGGCTCCACCAGCGAACCACTTATGAGTTGATGTGCATACCGGCTTATTGCCGGGAGCTCGTCTTTTGGCGGGGCGCTGCACCAGTTAACTTGACATTGTTGAAATTATGGCAGCTAGGCAGACGACGACTCGGCGTTGAGCTTGCCCCGGTCATCGCTTAAGTGCCATTATTATAGGTGTTGACACGGTTACGGCGTGCATGGAATCGCGAGTCCGCCCATGGACGTAGGAACAGAGCTATTTCGGGGATTTTGGTCCAATGAGTGAGACAGAACTTGAGACCAAGATTGTTAGGATCACCGTAGATCAGGGTGAGGCTGGCCTTTTTTACGCTACCAGCCCCGATCTCGCTGGCCTTTTAGTGGCTGAGCATAGTGTCGAAGCTCTGGAGTCGGCAATCCCCGAGGCCATCGGCGACCTTTACGCAGCTTGCGGAGAGAAGGTGTTCGTCATCCCTGCGAATGACTATAGCGGTCAACACTCGTCGCGCGCCTGGGTTAAAGTGCCTGCGCAAATCGCACAGAACGCCTTGGCTGCCATGGAAGCGCGACACACCGGCTAGTCCGTCAGTCGTCGCGGCGCATCAGCCCGCCAATGCGGGCAATCGTTTCGATCCGTTGCTCCGGAGTTTGTCCTGTTGGATCAGGCACGCTTCTTGGCATACCATCGCGATCAATGTAGACATGTGGCACTTTAGATGGTGTTAACCCTAGCCGCCTCACGGCAGCGTAATACTGATCAATCGACATGTGCTCTACTCTAGGGCGCGTTCCCGAACGTCTATGACATAAGTTTCACGATTTTCCATAACACAGTGGAATGGAAACGCGGGCACTCCCGCCCCAACCTCGTATCTATCATTCCGTGGTGGACATCAACCTTGTGCCGGGGAGGCTCCATCTCGGTGCCCTCGTCATCGGCCCGGCTGCGCGCTTCGTCGGCGTTTTCACCAAGGATACCCTCGCGCTCGATCTCCACAAGGTCGATCGAAAAGCGAAGGCTGGTGCAGGCGGTCAGGCGCGGCGCTACTCGACGCACCGCCGGAAAGATTTCGACGATTTCCCCAAAGGGGCGCAGCTCGAAATGGCACGGGCGCTTACGATTTTGGCCGAAGGGCAGATGCCGGACATGGCGAAGCCCCTGACAGGCTTCGGCTCCGGCGTGATGGAGTTGGCGCTCAAGCATAGGGGCGACGCGTTTCGAGTGGTCTATGCCCTACAGATCGACAACGACATCTGGGTGATTCATGCTTTCCAGAAGAAGTCGAAGTCGGGGGTAAAGACCCCCAAAGCGGAGATCGACCTCATCCACGAGAGGCTGAAGCGGTTGAAGGAGAGGTTTGAGTGAGCAACGAAGATGATTTTGACATTGTGCACGGTAGCGGCAACGTCTTTCGTGACATGGGCCACCCGGACGCCGACCGCGAGCAGCTGCGAGCGCTTTTGGCGGCGCGCATTATCGGCGTGCTCGACGACCGTAAGCTGACCGTGCGTCAGACGCACGAAGAAACCGGTGTTGCCGCGGCCGACTTCTCACGCATCCGGCAGGCAAAGCTGGACCGCTTCACAATCGACCGCCTGATGACAATCCTCGCCGGCCTGGGCCAGGAAGTGGAAGTGACGGTCGACGTTCACCCACGCAGGCCAGGCCGCGCGCTGCTAGAACTGCGCCCCTGAACGCCTAAAAGCGGAGGCTAGACGCCCAGTGCCTGACACGCCCGACGCTCGCTGACACCGTGATGCTCACGAAGATCGGCAACGGCTTCTCGCCGCACGCCGGGCGTTACCATTTTTTTCCCGCGATATCCTTCAGCATCGCGTTGTCCAGCATCGCGTCCGCCGTAAGCGTCCGGCTAAGCCCCCCCTGCAATTCAGATCGCAAGGAGTTTCTGGTCGAACCAGACATCCTCTTGACCTGGCGCCAGCAGGAACCGCCAACCCGGCGCGAGGCCCAGGAATGGTAGTACGTTGGGGCAGCAGTCGAGCAGGTGCTCGACGTGGATAGGAACAAAGAAGTCTGGATCAGTGGAAAAGGTTGGCCCCGACCAAACATACCATCCGCAAGTCGCCGCTTCATGTGGATGCCTCAGGCCATTTAGCGGCCAGTCGCCGGTCCTGAACGTTCGACTGAGACCGATAATGGACTTAAAGGACGATGCTTGGAAATTAGCGCCATATCGATCGCATATAGTTCGTTGCTCAGCATTAAATTGCGTCATGAGAATAAGCGTTCCCGCTCCAGAGTGTTCGACGTCAGAGATGTCGAGAATGCTCGTCCGCCAGCAGCTTCTTCAACCGGGCGTTCTCCGCTTCAAGCGTGCGCAGCCGCCGCGCTTCGGAAACCTCCAGGCCGCCATACTTGGCCTTCCACTGGTAGAATGTCGCCGGGCTGATGCCGTGCTTGCGACATACATCCGCAGTCTTGGCGCCTGCCTCCTGCTCCCTCAGCACGCCGATGATCTGCTCTTCCGTGAACCTCGACTTCTTCATCCTTCCGCCTCCTGTTCGGGGCGGACTCTACACAAAACTGGAGGGAAATCAGGGGCTCAGGTCAAATGCAACTTTGCAGTAAATAGCGACTCTGGCTATCGAGGTCATTAAAGGGGATGCATGAGGGCCTCCGCCAGAACGGTTTGCGCCTTGTTCGGTGCCATGACTGTCGTTGCGGCCTTGGCGAGCATGTTGAACGTGCCGCCCACCACACGGTCATGACCGCCGCCATCTCCGGCCGCCCTGCCCGCTACCTCGCCAACCGCTTTACCACCCTCGCCGCCGACGTGAATGCCTTTATAGCTTGAATTGCGAAGGTGCCACTTCGGACCTTGGCAATTCAAGCACGACCCGGGCCGCGATCAGTTGCCCGTTGCTGTGCCTGCGGTCAGATAGCCGGTTACCGTAATATAATCCGTCTCCGCCGGCAGGGTCGTCGAACCACCAGTCCTGTATTGATTCAAGTATGCATGGCCGGCTGCCGGCACATAAATCGTCACGTCTGCGCTCCGGCCGGATAGAAATTCGTCGTGTTGCCCGAAATGTCGGGCAAAACAGTATAACCGGTATGGCCGCCCACCGTCGAGGCGACAAAGGTCTGTAGCGTACTGGTATTTGCAGGAAACCGGTAAATCGACACCGACTGTATCACCAGCAACTTTCCCGCCGGAATGGTCGGCGTTATTGTGACGTTAATGTTCGATTGCGAGCCCGCGGCAATGGTCGTGTTATAAAAATACTGCACCGCCTCCAGTCCGGCCGCCCGGGCCTGCCCGGCGCCTGCCGCGGCAAGCGCCACCGCCAGACCGGCCAACACCCGCACGCCCTTCTTGGCCCGATAAGACAACAAACGCATGAGACACTCCTAAAAGCGAAAGCCATACACTCAGCTACGCTTTGCCCGACATGACCGAGATGGCCGGCGCACCCATCCTTCTGAAAGGCAGGCTACCCGCCGTCCGACGGGGTTTGCAACTATTAAGCCGACATTCCCCAGATGGCCGTATCGTCCGGCCATCTGGGGAATGTCGGATAAGTTGTTCAGCCGGTGCAGCAGGCCGTAGGGTGGGCTTCAGCCCACCGCGCGCGGCTGAGTGTGGTGGACTAAAGCCCACCCTACGGTATCTGTCCGGTGAAGCTCAACACACCTGCCCTTCCGCCTAGCCCGCATGCGGATGCACCGCGCGCCAATGGCGGGCGATATCCACGCGCCGGCATATCCAAACCTTGTCGAAACCCTGTACATAATCCAGAAACCGCTGCAACGCCGCCACCCGCCCCGGCCGGCCGGCCAGGCGGCAATGCAACCCTACCGACATCATCTTCGGCGCCTCCGCACCCTCCGCATACAGCGTATCGAACGAATCGCGCAGATAGGAAAGGAACTGTTCGCCACTGTTGAAACCCTGCGCGGTGGCAAACCGCATATCGTTCGCATCCAGCGTATACGGCACAATCAGATGGTCACGCCCGGCAACCTGCACCCAATAGGGCAGATCATCGGCATAAGAATCCGAATCGTAGAGAAAGCCGCCCTCCTCAGCGACAATCCGCATCGTGCGCTCGCTCGTGCGGCCCGTGTACCAGCCCACCGGGCGCACGCCGGTCAGGCGTTCGATGCTGTCCACCGCCTGGCGCAGATGGGCGCGCTCCGTTGCCTCGTCGATCAGATCGTAATTGATCCAGCGCCAGCCATGGCTTGCCACCTCATGCCCCGCCGCCACCATCGCCCGCGCGGCCTCCGGGTTGCGCTCCAGCGCCATGCCCACGGCGAAGAACGTGACAGGCAAGCCCCGCGCACCGAATACGCGCATCAGCCGCCAGAACCCGGCCCGGCTGCCGTACTCGTAGATCGACTCCATGCTCATATGCCGCCGCCCCTCAAACGCCGCGGCACCGATGATCTCGGAGAGAAACACCTCAGAGGCCGCATCCCCGTGCAGCACGCAATTCTCGCCGCCCTCCTCGTAATTGATCACGAATTGCAGCGCGATCCGCGCATCGCCCGGCCACTGGGCATGCGGCGGGCGGGCGCCATACCCCACCATGTCGCGCGGATAGGTCATGCCCCCACCTCGAAATTCTCAATGAAATGTTGCAGCACCCGCGCCCCCATCTCCGCATCCGCCTCGGTGATCGCCTCCGCCGGATGATGGCTCACCCCGCCGGCGCAGCGCACGAAAATCATGCCGATATCGGCCACCGCCCGCATCGCCAGCCCATCATGCCCCGCACCGCTGGGCAACCGCTGCGGCCGCACGCCGGCCGCCGCGATGCTCCGATCGATCTGCCGCATCAGCCATGGCGCACAGGGCGCCGCCGCCATGTCGTAAATCCGGTCCACCCGCGCCTCCACGCCGCGCGCCTGCGCTGTCGCCGCGATCGCCGCCACCACATCCGCTTCGGCACGCGCGCGCTGCGCATCCTCCGGCGCGCGAATGTCCATCGTGAACCGCACCCGGCCGGGGATCACGTTGGTGGCGCCATCGGCCACCTCCAGCCGGCCCACCGTGCCCACCAGCCCCGCCTCCGCGCCGCAGCGCCGTTCCACCGCCAGCACACACTCCGCCGCGGCGGCCAGGGCGTCCCGCCGCTGCCCCATCGGCACCGTGCCGGCATGCCCGGCTGCGCCCTGCACCACCACCTCGAACCGCCCCGCACCGCTGATCGCGCTCACACAGCCCACCGGCAGCCCTGCCGCCTCCAGCACCGGCCCTTGCTCGATGTGCAGCTCCACGTAAGCCGCAATCTCCTCCCGCCGCCGCGCCGCGGTGCCGATCATGGCCGGATCAAGCCCGAAGCGGCCGATCGCCTCCCGCATCGTCACCCCATCCGCATCCACCCGGTCCAGCACCGCATCATCGAACGTGCCGGCCACCGCCCGGCTGCCCAGCAGCGCGGCGCCGAAGCGCACGCCCTCCTCCTCACTGAACCCCACCACCTCCACCGGGAAACGCGGCCGCGTGCCGCCCTTCACCATCCGCTCCACACACGCAATCGCCGTCACTACCCCCAGCATCCCGTCATACCGCCCGGCATTGCGCACCGTATCGAGGTGCGAGCCCAACATCAGCGCCGGCCCCTGCCCATCCAACCGCCCCACCACATTGCCGATCGCATCCACCCGCACCGCCATCCCGGCCTGCGCCATCCACCCCGCCACCAGCGCGCTCGCCCGCTTCTGTTCGGGCGTCATGAACAAGCGTGTCAGCCGGCCATCCTCGGCGGTGATGGCGGCGAGTTCGTGCAGGCGGGGCAGAATCAAGAACTCTCCTCAGGAAGAAAGAATGTTCTTTTTTGAAAAAAAGAACCAAAAAACTTTTACTCCTCCGCCTTCCCCGCGACCCGACACGGTTGGGGCGGCACGTACCTGAACAAGCAAAAGTTTTTTGGTTCTTTTTTTCAAAAAAGAACATCTTCCTTCCTGCTTGCCCACCCAATACCCTAGCCACACACCGCCCCGCCGAAGGACCCGCCCTTGCCCATCCTCACCATCACCAACCTCGCCGGCGCCACGTGTGATGTCTCGGCACCGGCCACCGGCTCCGTCATGGAAGCGATCCGCGGCGCCGGCTTCGATGAACTCGCGGCCCTGTGCGGCGGCTGCCTCTCCTGCGCCACCTGCCACGTCATCGTCCACCCGGACGATTTCGCCCGCCTCGCCCCCATGAGCGCCGACGAAAACGATTTGCTGGATGGTTCGGACGAACGCACCCCCACCTCCCGCCTCTCCTGCCAGATCCCCTTCACCGAAGCCCTGAGCGGCCTGCGCGTCACCATCGCCAAAGACGGCTGAGCAATGCCCAGCATCGGCACGCTGATCGTCGGCGCCGGCCACGCCGGCGCCCAGGCAGCCGCTTCACTGCGCCAGTTCGGCTACGACAAACCCATCACCCTGCTCACCGAGGAAACCGATCCCCCCTACGAGCGCCCGCCCCTCTCCAAGGACTATCTCGCCCGCGACAAAACGTTCGACGCCATTCTCCTCCGCCCAGCCAGCTTCTGGGCCTCGAAAAACATCACCCTCACCTTAGGCCAGCGCGCCGTCGCCATCGATGCTGCCGGCCACGTGCTGCATACGGCCGACGGCACCGCCATCACCTACGAAACCCTCATCTGGGCCGCCGGCGGCCACGCAAGACGCCTCGCCTGCACCGGCCACCATCTCACCGGCATCCACACCATCCGCACCCGTGCGGATGTGGACCTCATGCAGGCCGAACTCGCCCACACTGAAACCGTGGCCGTGATCGGCGGCGGGTATATCGGGCTGGAGGCCGCCGCCGTGCTGCGCAAGCTCGGCAAATCGGTGGTCGTGATCGAAATGCAGGATCGCGTGCTCGCCCGCGTCGCCGGCCCCGCCCTATCGCGGTTCTACGAGGAGGAACATCGCCTCCACGGCGTCACCCTTCTTCTCAACACCGCCGTGGACTGTATCGAGGAGCGTGATGGCCGCGCCGCCGGCGTGCGCCTGGCCAACGGCACCATCATCGCGGCCGAGATGATCGTCGTCGGCGTCGGCATCATCCCCGCCGTCGCGCCGCTGCGAGAGGCCGGCGCCGCGGGCGCCAACGGCATCGATGTGGACGACCACTGCCGCACCAGCCTGCCCGATATCTACGCCATCGGCGACTGCGCTGCCCACATCAACCCCTACGCCCCGGCTGGCCAGCGCATCCGGCTGGAATCGGTGCAGAACGCCAACGACCAGGCCGCCATCGCGGCCAAATCCATCATCGCCGCCGCCACCGGCGCCCCAGCCCCGCAGTACGATGCCGTTCCGTGGTTCTGGTCCAACCAGTACGACCTGCGCCTGCAAACCATCGGCCTGTCAACCGGCTACGACGACACCGTGCTGCGTGGCGACCCCGCCGCGCGCAGCTTCTCCCTCATCTATCTCCGCGCCGGCCAGGTGATCGCGCTGGACTGCGTGAATGCCACGCGCGACTACGTGCAAGGCAAACCCCTGGTCGTGAACCGCCGCATCATCGACAAGGCGCTGCTGGCAGATACGGCCATCCCGCTTAAGACCCATGGCTGACACAAGAAGAAAGCATGTTCTTTTTTGAAAAAAAGAACCAAAAAACTTTTATCTGTTCAGGCACGACTATCGCCGGCGTGTCGTGATCTTGGGGAAGGCGCAGGAACAAAAGTTTTTTGCTTCTTTTTTTCAAAAAAGAAGGTGCTTGCTCATAGCCGCTTCCAATACAGCCGTGTCCCTGTCAGCCCCCCATGCGGCTTGAGCGCGAAATCCGGGATTTCCCCCGCGTAAATATACCCCATCCCTTCATACAAACCCGCGGCACCGCCATCCGTGGCCGTATCCAGCACCAGCAGGCTGCGGCCCCGCGCCACGGCCTCGGCCTCCGCCGCGCGCAGCAGCGCCCGTGCCACGCCGCGGCCACGATGGCTGACACGCGTCATCATCTTGGCGATCTCCGCCCGGTGCGGCTGATTCGGCGGCAAATCAACAAGCAGCGTCACAGTGCCCACCAGCGCCGCGCCGTCCCACGCGCCCAGCACCACACGCTCACCCCGCGCGCCGGCTTCCAGCGCTGCCACCCAGAACGCCTCCGCATCCGCCGCGGCCAGCGGATGCATGAAGCTCACCGAGCCGCCATGCGCCACCGTCTCCATCAGCATATCCCGCAGCATCCCCAGCACCGCCGGGCTGCTGCTCAGCGCCTCGATGCGGAAGCCAGTCTCGCCCATATCAACCGAGTGCCGCCTCCAGCGCCACATACGGCGAACCGCCAGGCGCCGCATTCGCCTCCAGCATCCATCCCCCAAGGCGCTCCTTGAACCCCGCGGCGGCGAACAGCTGCCAGCACGGCCGGTTCACCTCCGTCTTGTTCAGCACGGCCGAGACCACGGTGTGCCCGGCGCCACGGCACCATGCCACCAGGGCCTGCATCACCGCCTGTTCCACGCCCAGCCCGATCACCCGGCAGGACATGACCCATTGCTGGATCGTTCCACCCTTCACCACAACCACGCCCACCAGCCCATACGGCGTATAGCGATCCTGCACCTCGAACACCGCGAACACGCCGCCCTCGGCCAAAAACGCCTCGCATTCGGGCGCGGTCCAGCGCTTGCCGGTGGTGTTGAACTGGTTGGTCTTGTTGATCAGCTCCAGCACACGGGCAAAGCGCACATCCGCCACCCCGCGCAGGGCCGAAAGCTGCACCCGCACATCCTGCTGCCTGGCGAAATCCTCATGGCTCAACTGGGACCGTTCGGCCTCACGCAGCATCTGCGCCTGCATCATCGCCGTGCGCTGGGCGCCCTCGGCCGTTACCTGTGCCACCTGCATCTCCGGCGCCAGCAGCAGGATTCGGCGCCACAGGAACGGGTTGCCGTCCAGCATGCGCAGATCGGGGAACGCCGCCTGCATTTGTGCGCGCTCGGCGGGATTGTCGTCGATGAACAGCACGCTGCGGGCCAGCAGGCCCATCGCGTTCAGGATCTCCTGCATGTTCTCGTGCTTGGGGCGCCAATTGATGCGCACGGCGGCGAAATGCTCCAGCTTCATCTTGCCGCCGAAGATCTTGTCCCAGATCGCCCTGATCCGCGTTTCGTCATTCTTGCTGAGGATGGCGAGCATAATACCCCGCGCGCGGGCGACGAGCAGCGATTCCATCACCGCCAGCGGCCAACCTTCCACCATATGTGGCCCGATATCGGCCGAATCGCCGCTCACGCCTTTCCACAGCGTGTCGTCGAGATCCACCACCACCAGCTTGACCGCGTCCTGCTGGCGCAGCGTGCGCATCATCGCGCGCAGCTCCGCCATCACCGCCGCGCGCATCACGCCGTTGGGCTGCACCTCGTAATGATCCACGAGCGCGCCCACGTGTTCGATGCGGCCATCGATGCGCGCATGCGGCATCAACCGCGCATTATGGTTCGTCGAGGTCATCAGATCGTCCTGCACGAACCGCCGTCCGAACGAGGCCGCGATCGAATCCAGATCCAGCACGTGGCAATTGCGGTATTCCCCGGCCAGGCGCTCGATCTCCTCGTTCAGACGGCTGACGTAATAGGGGGGGTTGGCCAGGCTGAACCGCGGATGAAACCGCCCGGACCGGTTGAATTGCGGCTGCATGAAATTGAGCACGAACGTGGTGGTGCCGTGCGCCACGTTCCACCGCATTGCGGCTTGAAAGAACTGCCGCATGCGCGCCACCGACCCGGCAAAGATCGCTGCCTGCCGGGCGGCATCGGCCGCGGCCAACTCGCCCAGGAGAGCATCCGGTAGCAGCGTGCGCAGCGCCATCTGCAAGACCTGGCAGTCGTAGGCGGCGATCTCTGAGGGCGGTTCGGCCGGCAGTTCGCTGGCAAAGCCGGCCAGCACGAAATCCGTCTCCACGCCGGGATTTTGCCCGCGTCCCGGCGCGAACAGATCTTCCAGAAGGCAGGATCCGATCGCCAGCACGCGTAGCGGCGCCGATGCGGTGCGTTCCAGCTCTTGCGGCACCAGATACGCCACCGGGTCCACCACGCGCCGCTGGGTCTGCGGCGGCGGCGGGGGCGGCGGCGCGCTGACCGCCGGTGGTGGCGGCGGGGGCGGCGCCTCGATCACCCCGCCGAACAACGAGGTGAACGCGCGGCCATCCTGGGGTGCCGGCTCGGCCTTCTCCCGCGCCGGCGTGCGCGCCCAAAACCCCCAGCCTGTCCGCCTGCGCTCAGGCGATGCTCCGCTCATGGCCGCCTCACGTTACGTGTCGCCCTTCCGTATCAGTCTGTCCCTGCGGATGCACCCTCCATATGGCGCCCGTCTCCGCGTAGGGCGAAGCCCCAACAAGCAAAAGTTTTTTGGTTCTTTTTTTCAAAAAAGAACATTCTTTCTTACTTTTTGCTCCCCTGCCCATACGACCTGAACATCTGCACCGTCGCCGCCAGTTGCTCGCCCGTGAGCTTTGTCGCCCCGCCGAGCATCAGCGCGCCGATCGTGACGGCCGCCTGTTCCTCCACCTCCTCGGCCACGGCCAGCGCCTGCTGCCAGGTTTGCCCGATGGTGACTTGCCCATGATTGGCCATCAGGCAGGCCAGACCGCCGCCCATGGTTTCCACCACGGCCTCGGCCAGTTCCTGCGTGCCGAACGTGGCGTACGGGGCCACCTGGATGCTGGGCGAGCGCGCCACCAGAACCATGTAATGGATCGGCTCGATCGGCCGGCCGCAGCAGGCCAGGATGGTGGCGTTGCGGGAATGGCAATGCACCACCGCATCGGCATCCCGCCGCGCCTGCAGGATGTGGTGATGCATGCGGAATTCGCTGGATGGCTTCAGCCCGCCCTCTTCTGGGTGGCCGGCCTCGTTCACGAACACCATGCCTTCCGGCGTCAGTGCGTCCGGCGCCACGCCCGAGGGCGTTACCAGCATGCCGCCGGCCACGCGCAGGCTGGCATTGCCGCTGGTGCCGCGGTTCAGCCCGGCCGCGTGCATGCGCCGCATCACCAGTACCAGCGCCTCCCGCGCCGCATCCTCATCCAGCACCGCCATCCCAACGCGCTCCCCATTGCCTCGCGCGGTCCGAAAACCCAACCGCCGCCGGCAACAGAGCACGCCGGCTGGCCCGGCGACAACCGATCGGCGGGGCGCGCGGCGGCGCCGAAGACGAGTCAACCACGCAGGCACAAAGACACGAAGGATGTCACAAACACGATCTTAAAGGGCACGCTCCTCTTCGTGCGTGCCTTCCTGCCTTGCTGCCGTCGTGGTTATCCGTCCTGGGCTAGATGCCGGAGAACCAGTTGTACCCACGGTCGCTCCAGAACCCGCGCGGCTCGGTGTTCGTCACATACATCGCCGTTACCCATTTGGGATTCTTGAAGCCGAGCTTGGTGGGGATGCGTATCTTCAGCGGAAAGCCGAATTTCGCCGGCAGAATCTCATCACCCGCCGTCACCGCCATGATGGTTTGCGGATGCAGCGCGGTCGGCATGTCGATGCCTTCATAATATCCGTCCGCGCACTGAAACCCCACGTATTTCGCATGCGTGTCGGCGCCCACATGGCGCAGAAAATCCCCCAATGGTATCCCGCTCCACTGGCCCACATAGCTCCACCCTTCCACGCAGACATGCCGCGTGCGCTGCATCTTGCGCGGCAGCGCCAGCAACTGCGGCACTGTCCATGGCTGCTTATCCGCGATCAATCCGGCCAAACCCAGCCGATAGCGGCTCGCATCGATGGCCACCACATCCTGGGCCGGATAATACGCATTATAGCGGAATTCCCGCGCCACGTCGGATGCCGCATATTCCCGCGCTAGCGTATGCTGGTTGAACAGGAACGCCTGCACCCGATCGTTCCAGCGCGATATCGCATGCAATGCCGATTGCACCGCATCGCTGTCGGAAATATCGCATCCCGATAACAACGTCGCGGCACCCAGGCTCAAACTGCCACGCAGCAGGGCGCGGCGTGGGGTGCTGATGATCATGGGCACACATCCGAGAAGAGTCTTCTTTTTTGAAAAAAAGAAGCAAAAAACTTTTGGTCCTTGAGGCACGCGCTGCCCCAACGCGCACCCAAACAGGCAAAAGTTTTTTGGTTCTTTTTTTCAAAAAAGAACATCTTCCTTACCCCGCGCGCCCCAGAACCATCGCCCGCAACGTCTTCGGCACCAGCGCCACCAAAACCACATGCACCACCATGAATCCCACGATGGCCGACATGAAAAAGAAGTGCACAACGCGCGCCGCAGCAAATCCACCAAACACCCAGGTGAGCCATCCCAGTTGCACCGGCTTCCAGATCGCCAGGCCCGAGGCGAACATCATCGCGATCGCGAACATCACGCCCCAATAGAACGCCTTCTGCACCGCGTTATACGTGCCCAAATCATGCCCCAGCCGGAATGTCGCGGCGGCGATGAAGTCGCGCAGAAAAGCCCGCGGCGTGAGCGGCAACAGATCCCGCCGGAAATGGCCCGTGATGACGCCATTGGCCACGAACACACCAAACGCGAACAGCAGCAGCCACATGCCGGCGAAATGCCAGGCAATGGCATTGCCGGTGCCCCAATCATTGCTTGTTGTCGTTGCCAGATATCTGTTGCCGCCCAACGTGATCCAGTACGGAAATTCAAACGGAAAAATCGGCACGTTGTCGTAAATCCGCCAGCCGCTGCCGATCATGATCAGGATCGCGATCGCCTGGCTCCAATGCGCAATGCGCACGAGCACGGAGTGGTTCACGACAACGGCTCCAGCCCAGCCTGGCGCAGCACCGCTTCACCCTGCTTGCCGGCAATATACGCCAGCAAACGCCCCGCGTTCCCGCTCTGGCCGAGGGTGACGAGGGCACCCGCCATCTGCGTGGGCGCCGCCGGCAGGGTGGCCGCCACGCGTGCCCACGCGGGCGGCACCTCGGTTTGATACACCAGCCCCAGCAGACGGCCATTCTCGCGCACCACGGCCAGCACCGTGGGCGTATCGCTCACACCGATCTGCTGCGCTGGGGCATCGCTCACCTGCCGCAACACCGACGCACCATCGAAGCTCGCGGCCGTGGTGGGATCGGGCAGCACCACCACGTGGTTGCCCAAAAGCTGCGATACACCCGCATCCTGGGGCAACGGCGCATCCGCCCGGGCGATCAGCACCAACGCATCCCTGCCCAAACCGACCACGCTGCCGGCACGCACCGCACCGCCGGCGGCGAGCGTGCCGATCGTGCCCGCATCGGCCACCACCACATCGGCACGCGCCCGATGCCTGATCAGCCCGATCAGACCATCCGGCGGTGCCACGAAGACATGCACGGGAATGCCGCTCGCGCCGGTGAAATCATCCGCCAGGTGGTGCAGCGGCGCCTGCAGCGCCGGCGCGCAGTAGAGCACCACGTCCGCCGCCGGGCTGGTCCATGCGAACGCGGCGGGGGCAAAGCAAGCCTGGATGCTCGCGAACACGAGCAGCACGCATAGATCAAGGTGCCGTACCGGCATGGCGTATCTCTGCTCCGCGTTCGTGCATCAAGGGTGAAGGACGAGCCGATACTCTCAACTTCGTCCGGGCCGCCCCCTGGTTACACGCCCACGCAACAGTCCCGCCCCGCCGCGGCGCATCGGGCTTGCCCGCGCCATGTCGCGGCGCTCTGCCGTCTACGTGCGCGCCAGCATCCGCACTGCAAGCCCTACCCCGGCCACCGGCCTCAGCCGCCAGGCGACATCGCCCACCCGTTCCAGGCCGCACCACACCTCTGCCCGCGCCCCTGGTGGCAACCGCCCCCACGCCACCGCCCTTGCCTGGTTATGGCTCCGGCATTCCGCATCGAACGCCGCCAGGAAATGCCCTGTCCGATCCACCACAAAGATGCGGTAGTGCATCTTCGGCCTCCATCTCACGAAAATACCGCGAGCCTATTTTTCCCTGTAAAAATTTTGCCATCGACCCTCGGAATCTACTCACACCGGAGCCTAACCATGCGCCTCGCCCTGGCCACCGCCCTGCTCGTTCTCGGCATCGCCACCGCCGGGCGCGCCGCCGCGCCGATCCCCATCCGCGTTGTTGTGATCACCACCTTCGAAATCGGCAACGATACCGGCGATACGCCCGGCGAATTCCAGCAATGGGTGGAAAAACTGCCGCTGCCCGTCACCCTGCCCTTCCCGCAGGGCACCCACGACCTGCGGCTGAACCCGTCCCTCGCCGTCCTCGGCATCGTCACCGGCGAGGGGCCTACCCGCGCCGCCGCCTCGATCGAGGCGCTTGGCAACGATCCGCGCTTCGATCTGACCCACGCCTACATTCTGCTGGCCGGCATTGCCGGGATCGACCCGCATTTTGGCTCCGTCGGCGGCGCTGTCTGGGCGCTGCATGTCGTGGATGGCGACCTGGCCCATGAGATCGACGCGCGCGAGATTCCGCCGGGCTGGACCACCGGCTACGTGCCCCTGCAACGCACCACGCCGTTCGAGCTTCCAGCCCCGCCCGCCCAATCGATTTCCGGCAGCAGCGTGTTCACCCTCAATGCCGGCCTCGTCCGCTGGGCCTGCCGCCTCTCCGCCAAGGCCGGCCTGCCCGACACGCCCGCATTGCGCAGCATCCGCGCCCGCTACACCGGCTTGCCCGCCGCCCTGGCCCCGCCCAGCGTCGCCATCGGCGACACGGTCGCCTCCGGCACCTTCTGGCTGGGCGCCCGCATGAACGCCTGGGCCGAGTCCTGGGTGGCCTACTGGACCCATGGCACCGGCCGCTTCGCCACCACCGCGGAGGAGGATGCAGGCGTGATGCAGGCCCTCAGCTTCCTCGCCCAGGTGCACAAGGTCGATCTTCAGCGTGTGCTGGTTCTGCGCACCGCCAGCAATTTCGACATGCCGCCACCGGGGCAAACCCCCGCCGCGCTGCTGGCGGCGGAGGCAAAACCCGGAACGCTGAGCGCATATCTGCCCTCGCTGAACGCGGCCTACATCGCGGGAAGCGTCGTGGTGCGGACGCTGGCGGCGAACTGGGCAACCTATTACGGCGCTGCACCAGGCGGAGGCTGAGCCGGATAGGCTGCTTGCAGAGGATGTCCTCATACTATCGAAACAAGAATTAGCCCATTATGTTGACTTCATGCATTCACACCGTCACGCTCGGGCGGGAAGTGGATGAGCGTGAGACCCTGTGAGAGGGCAAGGGAGGGGCAGCACGCGTGTCTTTGGTCCATATCACCGGCTTCAATCCCCCACCCAGACAACTCAGATCGCGGCAATGCAGGTAGCCAGCCAGGAAATATGGGGCACCGTCGCGAGGTGGGGGAGCGTGCCGACCGTGAAGGCCTATCACGGCGCACTTCCTGCGGGGGCACGTGGCGTGGAATTTACCATACAAGTGCCGCCGCGAAGGAATAGCCACCCCACTTTAGAGGAGTGGCCCGAGGGCTATCCAGGCGTTCGTACCATGGGCAATGGCTACGTCGCAATTGACGCCAACGTTTACCTCAATACTCAGGTATGAAAATGATCAGGCCGTTGAACCGCCAGAGCATAAAAGCCGCAAACTTTATCCCCGCGGCAACAGTGGACAGGCCCACGACCTGGTTCCGCGATCGCGGGGTCGAGTTCCATCATGGCCAGGATGACCTGGATGCCTACGAGTTCGCCGGCGTGAATGTCAGCGGGCTATCAGTCGGGCTGCTGCGCTACGCAAACGCGCCTCTCGATGAGACCACCCTCCTCTTTCCCGACACGGCGGTCCTCGGCGTCTTTGTCGATAAGGTTGCCCGCGAATTCGATCTGTCCATCGAGCATTTTCATTGGAGAAACGCTGAGCCGCTTGGGCAGCCATCTGACTGATCGTCGGATTTCCAATGCAGTTCAGATGGTAGCGGCGGACGGATTTGAACCGCCGACCAAGGGATTATGATTCCCCTGCTCTACCGCTGAGCTACGCCGCCATCCGTCGGTGTCCGTCCGGACGCATTTCCTGGTGCCAGAGTGTGCGGCATTGCGAGGACCGGAGCGGAGCGGCCTTTCGGGGGCCGTGAGCACCGGCCCGCAGCAATACCGTGCTAGCTGGCCGACAGGGGATGTTTACGGATGGACACTCAGAGCGGCAGCACCTATCGCCGCCCACCCCCCCAAGTCAACATACCCACCCCTCACACCGGCAGCCGCACCCGCGCCCGCAACCCACCCATCGCCGACTCCTCCAGCGTGATGTCCCCCCCATGCGCCCGCACAATATCCCGCGCGATCGTCAGCCCAAGCCCCGTGCCCCCCGCCGCACCACTCTCGAACGGCCGAAACACGCTCTCCCGCCGCTCCGGCGGTATCCCCGGCCCGTCATCGTCCACCAGAACCAGCACGCTCCGCCCTGCCGACATCACGGAAATCCCCACCCGCGTCGCATGCCGCCGCGCATTGTCCACCAGATTGGTGATCGCCCGCCGCACCGCATCCGGCCGCAGCTTCAGCGTGAAAGCGCCCGGCGGCTCCCCCGCCACATCCACATTCACAACCGCGCCCGCGCGGCGTGCGCTCGCGGCAATGTCCTCCAGCATCTCACCCAGTTCCACCGGCTGCGCCTGCTCCGCCTGCTCGCCACGCGCGAACGCCAGGTAGCCGCTGATCATCCGCTCCATCTCCTCCACATCGGCCGTCATCTCCGCGGCCTCGGTGGTCAGCGCGCAATCCCCATCCAACATCGCCAGCGCCAGCCGCAGCCTGGTCAGCGGCGTGCGCAGATCATGGCTCACGCCAGCCAGCATCTCCGTCCGCTGGCTCAAAAACCGGCGTATCCGCTCCTGCATCCGGTTGAACGCGGTCGCCGCCTTGCGCACCTCGATGGCGCCCTCCGGCCGGATGGCCCCGCTATCGCGCCCCAGGCCGAAATTCTCCGCCGCCTCCGCCAGCCGCCGGATCGCGCGCACCTGGTTGCGCATGAACAGCGCCGCGATGCTGAACAGCAGGATCGATGATCCGCCCAGCCACAGCACATAGACATAGATCATGCTGGTATACAGGCGCTTGCGGGGCGCCTCCACATGCAGCACGCCGCGCTGCCGCGGCAGTTCCACGTCGATCAGAACCGACATCGGATCATGCGTCCAATCCGTGGCAAACGGCAGCCCCACCCGCTCGCGCAACGCAATTGCCAGGTCATCATCCATCGGCCCCAGGATGTTCACCTCGCGCCCGCGCACCAGATGCGCCCCCCGCAGCACATGCATCCGCAAATCGAAATACCGATAGCCGGACCGCAAGATCCATGCCTGGTCCGCCGGATCGTCGGTGCTATCGATCAGCCGGATCGTCTCCGCAATCTCGCCCGCAACCGCCCCCGAAAGCCGGCGCGAAATCAGATCCAGATGGCTGCCGTAAAAAATCATCAGCGCCACGGCCTGCACCACCAGCAGCGGTATCAAAATGATCAGCAGCGACCGCCCCAGCAACGATCGCGGCAATATCTTCCGCGCCGGCCGCTCCCACGCGGCCGCAAACCTCAAAACACCACCCCCGACACGGCTTCAAACACCCGGCTTTAAAACATAGCCGCGGCCGCGCACCGTATGCAGGAAGCGTGGTTCGCGGGGGTCCACCTCGATCTTGCGGCGCAGACGGGTCACCTGCACGTCGATCGCGCGCTCGCCCGTCTCGTCCATGCCCAGCGCGGCCACGATATCCTCCCGCGTCAGCACCTCGTTCGGCCGCGCCGCCAGCGCCGCCAGAAGCGCCCCCTCGCCACCCGTCAAATGCACCACCCCCTCCGGACCGCTCAATTCGCCCCGCCCGGTATCGAACTCCAACCGGCCCAGCCGCAACGGCCCCGAAGGTGCGGCCTCCGCCCGCGCCGCCACCCGGCGCAGCATCGCCCTCAGCCGCAATACCAGCTCCCGCGGCTCGAACGGCTTGCCCAGATAATCATCGGCCCCGCTCTCGAACCCCACGATCCGGTCCTCCGGCGCGCCGCGCGCCGTCAGCAGCAGGATCGGCACCGTCGCATTCTCGGCCCGCAACGCAGATGTCAGCGCCAGCCCGGTCTCCCCAGGCATCATCACATCCAGCACCAGTGCGTCCGGCGACAGAAACCGCAACTTGTCGCGCGCATCTTCCGCATGGTTGGCGGTGCTCACGCGAAACCCGTTCTCCGCCAGATACCGGCTCAGCAGCGTGCGCAGCCGCGCATCGTCGTCCACCACCAGTACATGCGCGTCATCGCTCATCCGCAACCCTCATATCCGCCGCCGCTCGCTCAACACGCCCGCCTCCGCCGCCTCCAGCCAGTCCAGCGCCGACTGCCCCATGATCGCACGCATCACGCGCCCGAACCCCTCAACCGCCGGCCCGCCCGCCTCCCGATACGCCGCCACCAGACGCTCCCGCTGCCGCTCGAACAAGGTCCGCTCCAGCGCCTCGCCCGCCTCCGTCAGCCGCAGCAGCCGCTGCCGCCGATCCTGCCGGCCGGGCGCCACGCTAACATACCCAAGCGTGGTCAAACTCCCCAGCACCCGCGCCAGGCTCTGCTTGGTGATACACAACACCGCCAGCAGCTCCGTCACCGTCAGCCCCGGCGCGCGGCCGATGAAATGCAGCGCCCGGTGATGCGCCCGCCCCAGGCCCGCCTCCTCCAGCACCGGATCGACGCTGGCCGAAAAATCCCGCCACGCCAGAAACATCATGTCCTGCGCCAGCCTGATCTGCGCCTCGCGCAGAAACAACAGGCTCGCCCCCGCCGCCGCCGGCTTGGCCGCCGGTTCACTCTGCGGCATGTCTCCCCTCCATTCTTAGCGCACCCTATACGACAGCCTATCTGCCTTATCGTGTAGGCAAATCCAGCCTTGCATGACACACTCAACGGCTGGTCCGTTTCCACTTTACGTATGGTGACTTCATGGCGCTGATCCCCTTCGACGACCGCGACGGCATGATCTGGTGGGATGGCGCGCTTGTTCCCTGGCGCGACGCCAAGCTGCACGTGCTCACCCACGGCCTGCACTACGCCAGCGCCGTGTTCGAAGGCGAACGCGCCTATGCCGGCCACATCTTCCGCCTGCGCGAACATACCGACCGGCTGATCGCCTCCGGCCGCATCCTCGGCTTCGAGATCCCCTACACCGCCGAGGAGATCGATGCCGCCTGTATCCAGACGCTCGCCGCCAACGGCCTCACCGAAGGCTATCTCCGCCCGCTCGCCTGGCGCGGCTCGGAAATGCTCGCCGTCTCCGCCCAGCACACCAAGATCCATCTCGCCATCGCCTGCTGGGAATGGCCCTCCTATTTCGGTGACGACCGGATGGCCGGCATCAAGCTCGCCTGGGCCGATTGGCGGCGCCCCGATCCGCGCACCGCGCCCACCGCAAGCAAGGCCGCGGGCAATTACATGACCGGCACGCTGGCCAAGCACAAAGCCGAATCCGAAGGTTTCGCGGATGCGATGATGCTGGACTATCGCGGCCAACTGGCGGAGGCGACCGGCGCCAACGCCTTCTTCGTGATCGACGGTGCGCTGCATACGCCCACGCCGGACTGTTTCCTCGACGGCATCACCCGCCGCGCCGTCGTCGGCCTCGCGCGCCGGCGCCAGATCCCGGTGGTGGAGCGCGCGATGCACCCCGAGGAGCTCACCCGCGTAACGGAAGTCTTCCTCGCCGGCACCGCCGCGGAGGTGACCCCCGTGCGCCAGATCGGCGAGCACCATTTCTCCCCCGGCCAGATCACCGAAGTTCTGGTCCGCGACTACACCGACCTGGTACGCCTTCCCCCGGACGAGGTCTCGACCAGGCTCGCGGCCTGAACAGTCAAAAGTTTTTTGCTTCTTTTCTTCAAAAAAGAAGGACTTACTTTCTTGAAACACAGAAAGCATGTTCTTTTTTGAAAAAAAGAACCAAAAAACTTTCATTCGTTAGGCTTCGTCTCCGTGCCCAGGGCGTACGATACTCCCATCGATTATGGTCTTGCCGCTGAGGATTATGGGGCGTACCGGCAGGGTTTTCCCAATGAGTTCTTCCATCGGCTGCAGGGGCTCGGCGTAGGGCTTGCTGGCCAGCGGCTGCTGGATCTGGGCACGGGTACCGGCCTTCTGGCCCGCGAATTCGCCCGCCGCGGCTGCCTCGTCACGGGCGTGGATTTCTCGCAGCGGCTGCTCGATGTGGCGATCGCCGCCAATGCCGGCGAAGTGGTTCGCCCCACCTATCTTCGGCTGCGCGCGGAAGCCACGCGCCTGCCCGCCGCCTCGTTCGACATCGTTGCGGCCGGCACCGCCTGGCATCTGTTCAACCGCCCCGCCGCCGCGCGCGAGGCGCGCCGCCTGCTGCTGCCCGGCGGCCGCCTGGTGATTGCGCATCTGGATTGGCACACCGCCCCCGGCAGCATCGCCCACGCCACCCTGCGCCTGATGGAACGCTACGGCCCCGGCGACCCGTCTCCCAGCACCTTTCTGTACCCGGCCTGGACCGGCGATCTCATCACCGCCGGCTTCACCGCCTGGGATGTGTTCGCCTTCACCACCACCCTCACCTACAGCCCCCGCGCCTGGCGTGGCCGCGTGCGTGCCAGCCAGCGCGGCGCGCCTGCGATGACCCAGGCCGTTCTCGACAAGTTCGACGCCTCGCTGGGCCGCATGCTCTCCCGCCACTATCCGGGGCCAACGCTGGCCATCGAGCACCGCATCTTCGCCCTGATCGCCACGTAACGTGCCAGGCGCCGGGCGTGCCAGGCGCCGGAAACGATCGGATCGGCCCGCCAATCATCGTGACAAGGCCGCGCGGCACGGCTACGCTGCGGATCGGCAACAAAATCACCGCTCAGGGCAATCCGTTCATGCTTCGCATATCATCCGGCAGACGTGACGACCGGCGGCGCTGCCCGTAGCCGGCCTCCCTCCTGGGTTGTCGTTGTGCCGCGCCGCCGCCCGCGGCCGGAAGATCCGCCGATTCCCGAAACCCGGTCCCTCGCCTTGCGGCGCCAGGCCACGTTGCTCAGCCTGATTTCCGCGTTCGGCTCCGGGCTCTATCTGTACACCGTCAAGCACCGCACCGGCGTCATCGACCGGCAGATCGGCCAGGCTATCCAGGCCACCGCGGAAGCGCAGCGGCAAACCGGCCTGTTGCGCGCGGAATGGTCATCCCTGAACGATCCGGACCGGCTGCAGCATTTGGCTGCCCGTTACCTCTCGCTTGCGCCCACCGCTTCCACGCAGTTCGCCCAAGCCCCTACCCTGCCGGACCGTATCCGCCAGGCCGTGGAGGCGCCTGCGCCTGCGCCTGCCCCGCTCACCCTGGCCCCGCTCACCCTTGCCCCGGCACCCACGCCCGCGCCTGCATCCTCGCCCGGCGACACCGGGGCAGATGTGGCTGCCGCGCCCGGGCCAGCCATCATCGCCGATGCCGCCGCCACGCCGCCCGCCCCCCACCGCGCCCCGCTTCACCCCCCATCCCTGGCGCCGCATCCTCGCCCCGACCACGCCCCTTTGCTCACCGTCGCGCAAAAACTCCTGCCCACCCAACGCCATGTCACCGTCGCGCGCGCCGATCCCCCGCGCCCGCCTGCGTCGCCTTATCACCACATCGGGCAGGCACGTTCGGACCCGCCGCATGACCTCGCCCTGCCCCAAGGCACCGCCCTGCCGCTCGCCGCGCCCGCCATCCCCGCCGATGTCGGCGCCATGGTCCGCAATGCCATGGCGCGGCCCGCCCCTCCGCACCCGCTACCCCCCGTGATCGCCGCCCGCCCCAGCTACCCCAGCGTGGCGCGGTACCAGCCCCCTGGCTGGGCGCCCTACGGCAGCCCCTACGGCACACCCTATGCCGCCATGCCAAGCCCCCGCCCCACCCTGCCGCCACCTGTTCCCCTGGAACCCGAGTACCAGTAGCCGGCCGCATAGTCTCCAGATGGCATGCGGGACTCAGCGTGCCCAAACGTTACCGGTTTCTTCATCATCCCCTGCTATTTCCCGCCCTGACGCGAAGACCGCTGAAGGGAAAGCGATGGGGAACCCTCTGCCACTGAGGCAAACCGACCCCAAAGCCACGTCATGGCGCGTGTGACCGCGCTGCGGAGCGATTTACGCGCGTCCCGGCCAAACCTGGATCACCCCGGCTTGCCGGCACCGCCGGAACATGCCGCACAAGCGCCGCAAGCGGCGCCCGGGCTTGCGGCCTGGCGCCAGGCCGGGAGCACGCAGCTTGCCACTCTTTCCGCGGCCTCACACGAGATCGACTCCACAATCCGCTCGGTGGACGACACCATTCTCGCCCTGGGCGACCGTTTTTCCGCCCTCGCCCGGCAGGCCACCGACCACGCAGCGCGCGTGCAGGCGCTTCTGCTCACCGCCGACCAGATCGTCACCAGCCATGAAACCATCAGCCTGGCGGACATGACCGCGCTGATGCGCGAGACCCTGTCACAGATCATCGGGGGCATGGTCGGCATGTCCGCCGCCGCCGTCTCCATGACCGAGGGGCTCGGCGCGGTCTCCGCCAGCGTTGGCCACATCAGTGCGCTCACCACCGATCTGCAACGCATCAACCAGCAGACCCGCATGCTGGCGCTCAACGCCACCATCGAGGCCGCTCGTGCCGGGCAGGCCGGCGCCGGATTCGCCGTGGTGGCCGACGAGGTTCGTCAGCTTTCCAGCCGGACCGAGGCGCTGTCGCAATCCATGCGAACCGAGGTGGCCGCCATCGGCACCGTGGTCCGCGACGGCCTGGCCACGATCGGCGCCACCGCGCGTCTCGACATGAGCGGCCACATCCATACGCGCGACCGGCTGGAGGCCATGCTCACGGCCATGCTGCATCGGCGCGCCGCCATGGACTCCGTCATCCGCGGCTCCGCCGAAGGCTCCGCGGCGATTGCCCACGAGATTTCGCAGATCGTCGCCGGCCTCCAGTTCCACGACCGCAGCCGCCAGCGCCTGATGCTGGTGCGCGACATGCTGGACGCCGCCGCCGCCCTTATTGACGAAACCGAGGCCGCCAACCCCGATGCGGACCCTTGGCCGCCGCCGGACCGCGACTGGCTCGGCCGCCTCGCCGCGGGCTTTTCCATGGCCGAAGTCCGCGACCGGTTTCGCGCCTGCCTCGGCCTGCCCGCCCAGCACGGCACCGCCCCAGCCACAGCCGAGGGCGAACTCGACCTGTTCTGACGACGGATGCGCGCTCCGCCGCCCCATCAACATTTCCTCCATTTATCCCAGCCACACTGCGCCACCCTCGGAACATTTGGCACCGACGCACATGCCCCCCCGATCCGCGCCTTACGTGCATAGTCTCGCCGGCGAACACACCGTGCGCCAGGCCAGGCAGACCCATGCAGGCATTCTGGCCGCCCTGCGCGACCACACCGATACCCGGCTTGAGTGCAGCGCCGTCACGGAAGCCGATCTCAGCCTCATCCAGATCATTCTGGCCGCTAACAGCAGCGCCGCCGCCGCCGGCAAGCGCTTCACGCTTCACGCACCGCCCGACGGCACGATTCGCGACGCGCTGGAACGGGGCGGCTTCGCCAACCCAGGCTCCGCCGACCCGGCTGACTGGCGCCACCAGGGACAGTGCTGATGGGCCGCACGATCCTCGCCGTAGATGACAGCATCAGCATCCGCCAGATGGTGAAGCTGGCGCTCAGCCAGGGCGGCTACGAGGTGGTCTCCGCCGAGGACGGCAATGACGGCCTGGCCAAGGCCCGCACCTGCCGTGCGGACATGGTGATCACCGACCTGAACATGCCCGGCATGAACGGCATTGACCTGATCAGGGAAATCCGCAAGCTGCCCGCCTATACCGGGGTGCCGATCCTTTTCCTGAGCACCGAATCCGATGCCGGCCTGAAGCAGCAAGCCAAGGCGGCCGGCGCCACCGGCTGGATCGTAAAGCCCTTCCAGGGCGAGCAGCTGGTGGCCGCCGTGCGGCGGGTGCTGGGCGCGTGAGCGGGCCTACCCCCGCCGACCTGTTTCTGCAGGAAGCCCAGGAGCTGCTGGAACAGCTTGAGCATTCGCTGCTCGATCTGGCCGGCAATCCCGGCAATACCGACCTGATCGACGCCTCGTTTCGTGCCCTGCACACCATCAAGGGTTCGGGTGCGATGTTCGGCTTCGAAGCGGTCGCCGCCTTCACCCACCATGTGGAAACCGTGTTCGACCGCGTGCGCCAGGGGCGCCTGGCGGCCGATGAGCCGATGATCCGGCTGGCACTGGCCGCGCGCGACCATATCCGCCGCATGATCGACTCCCCTGGGCCGGACGACGAAGCCCTCGCCGCCCCGATCCTCGCCGGCCTTCAGGCCCTGCTCGGCGAGGAGTCCGGCGCCCAGGCCCCCCTCACCCAGGCGCCCGCCGACCAGGGCGCTTCCGGACCAGCCTGCCCCACCCATTTCCGCCTGCGCCTGCGCCTGCCGCGCGATTCGATGCAGATGGGAACCAACCCGCTGCTGCTGCTGGATGAACTGCGGGCCCTGGGCACCGCGACGGTGACCGCCGATGCCAGCGCGGTGCCGCCACTGGAAGATCTCGACCCTACCGCCTGCCATCTGGGCTGGACGGTGGAGCTGCACACCACCCATCCGCGCACCGCCATCGAGGACGTGTTCCTCTTTGTCATCGACGAGATGGAGCTGCAGATCGAAGCCCAGCCGCCCGCTGCCCCATCGGGTGCGGCCCAGCCGGGCCCTGCCAAATCCGCCACGAAACCCGCCAACCCGGCCGAGGCGGCCGAGCCCGCCCGGCCGGAGAACCACAACCGCCGGCTCGCCGACAGCGTGCGCGTGCCGGCCGAACGGCTGGACGATCTGATGGATCGCGTGGGCGAACTGGTGATCGCCCAGTCCCGCCTCAGCCAGGTGGCGGCCGCTAGCACCGATGCCCAGGTGAAGTCCATCGCCGAGGATATCCAGCGCCTGGCCCTGGAACTGCGTGACAGCACGATGGGTGTGCGAACCGTGCCCATCGGATCCCTGTTCGGGCGGTTCCGCCGCCTGGTGCACGACCTCAGCGCACAACTCGGCAAGGACATCACGCTCGTCACGATCGGTGAGGAGACCGAGCTGGACAAGACAGTGATCGAAAAGCTCAACGATCCCCTGATCCACCTGCTGCGCAATGCCATCGACCACGGCCTGGAAACCCCCCAGGGCCGCGCCGCCGCCGGCAAGCCCGAAGCTGGCCGGATCACCCTCACCGCGCGGCACGCCGGCGCCGAGGTGCTGATCTGCATCGCCGATGACGGCCGCGGCCTTGATCGCGCGCGAATCCGCGCCCGCGCCGAGGAGAACGGCCTGATCGCGCCCGGCGCCACCCTGCCCGATGCCGAGCTGCTCGCCGTGATCTTCCAGCCCGGCTTTTCCACCGCGCGCGAGGTGACCAGCCTTTCCGGCCGCGGCGTGGGGATGGATGTCGTCAAGCAAGCGATCGAGGCGCTGCGCGGCAAGATCGAAATCGCCAGCGTGGAAGGCAGCGGCACGGAACTTACCCTGCGCCTGCCGCTCACGCTCGCCATCATCGATGGGCTTCTGGTGCGCGTGAGTACCGGGCGCTACGTGCTGCCGCTTTCCAGCGTGGAGGAATGCGTGGAGCTTTCCGCCGAGCAGGATGTGCGCGCGCGGGGACGCAATTTTCTCAACATCCGCGGCGATCTGGTACCCTTCCTGCGCCTGCGGGAGCTGTTCGGCGCCACGACACCGGCGGATAGGTTCCAGAAAGTCGTTGTTGTGGCGGCAGGAAAGTCGCGCGTCGGCCTGGTCGTCGATCAGGTGATCGGCAACCACCAGACGGTGATCAAATCCCTCTCCGTGCTGCACGCCACGGCGCGGATGTTTTCCGGCGCCACCATCCTGGGCGACGGCGCGGTCGCTCTTATCCTCGATGTCGCGCAACTGGTGGAATACGGCCAGTCCCGCACCGACGAGTTCCGGGAGGCAGGATGAAACCCGACCGATCCGACAGCGTACGGCAGAGTGCCGGAAGCTCCTGGCTTCCTTATGTCAAGAAAGACCCGCTGCTACGCGGCAAAGACAAAGAATCTTCTTTTTCTGAAGAAAAAGAAGCAAAAAGACTTTTATCTGTTTTGCTTGGCGGCTTGCGGCGGGGAATAGCGCTTTGAAGGCCACGCTGCAAGTGCTGACGCTCGCGCTGCAAGGCGAGACCTTCGCGCTGGAAGCCCGCCATGTGCGCGAGATCCTCGATCTCGTCCCTGTCACCGAAGTACCCGGCGCACCGCATTTTCTCAACGGCCTGATCAATGTGCGCGGCAAGGTGGTGCCGCTGCTGGATCTGTGCCGCAAGATCGGTCTGCAAACCTCGCCGCCCACGATCGACTCGCGAATCATCGTGGTCGAGGTGGATATCGCCGGCAGTTCCACGATCGTGGGTGTGCGCGCCGACCGTGTATATGAAATGGCCGAGCTGGCCGCGGATGCGCTGGAAGAGGCGCCGCAGATCGGCATGCGCGTGCGCAGCACCTTCGTGCGCTGCATCGGCAAGCGTGCCGGTGACTTTCTCATCGTTCTCGATCTGCAAGCCATCTTTGCCGATATCGAAGCCGCCCCGGCATCAGTGCCCGCGGCGCGGGCGGCGTGATCATGTCGAGCCGAAACCCAGCCAAGCGGCCCACCCCAGGAGTTCTCCCATGCGTCTGACCATCAAGCTTAAGCTCGCCATGGCTTTCGGCCTCGTGCTGCTGCTCTCCCTCGTCACCGGCTTCGTGGCCACCACACGGCTGGCCTTGCTGAACGATACGCTGGATGGCGTGGTCAACGGCACCGCCAAGCGAAGCCTGCTAGCCGCCGAGCTCAAAACCGCGCTGCTACAGGATCTGCGCCACGAAAAGAACATGGTGCTGGCCAGCACCGATGAGGACACGGCGAAGTTCAAGGCCGAGATGCTGAAGGGACGCGCCAATGCGCGCCAGCTTCTGGAAACGCTGATGGGAACCGCCACCGAGCAGGGCCGCCGCATGCTCGGCGAGATCAGCACTTTGCTGGACAAGCAGATTGAAGTGCAGGACCAGACCGCACACGACGCCACGCTGAATTCCAACAACGTCGCCAACGCGCTGGTCGACTCCGACGGCCTTCCCGCCTTGTCGCGGGCGCTATCCGCGCTGTCCTCCCTGGGGCAGGCGATCGAGCAGTCAGGCAGCCCAGGCAAGGCAGCCGCCCTTCTCGCCCTGGAGCGGCTGCACACCGCCATAAACGCCACCTGGTCGGACATGCAGGCGGCCATACTGGCGCCGAGCCTGGCGGAGATTGCCCGGCGCTGCGACACCGCGAGTGCCAGCATCGCCGCCTTGCGCCGCCAGAGCACCGCCGCGCTGGAACCGGTGGCCGCGTCGGGGGCGGACACCCAGGCCGCCCCGTTCATGGAACAGCTCGATCACCTGATCAAGGTGCAGGAAAAGATCATCGACATCACCCGTGGCGCCGGCACCATGATGGCCACGGATCGCACCACCGGCGAGGGGCGCCGCGCCGCCGATGCCGTGATGGACGCCACCAACGGCTATATCGCTTTCGTACAGGGGCTGATGAAGGCCTCGCAGGACGCGGCCGCCTCCACCTATGAGCAGGCCCGTACCGTGCTGATATCCGTGATCGTGGTCTCCATGCTGGCCGGCATGGTGGCCGCCGCCTGGATTTCCCTCAGCATCAGCCGCGGCCTGAAGCGCGCGATCCACCTGGCCGACGCCGTATCCACCGGTGATCTGTCGCAAACCGTCACCGTCAACACCCATGACGAGGTGCGCGACATGATCGACGCGATGAACCGCATGACCGAAAATCTTCGCAGCACCGCGCAAGTGGCCGATTCGATCGCCGATGGCGATCTCACCATCAAGGCCAAGCCGCTCTCCGCCAAGGATACGCTGGGCCTTTCCCTGGAGCGCATGCTGGAGAAGTTGCGTTCCGTGGTGAGTGAAGCGAGTGCCGCATCCGACAACGTTTCCTCCGGCAGCCAGCAGCTTTCCGCGACCGCCGAAGATCTTTCGCAAGGCGCCACCGAACAGGCGGCCTCCGCCGAGGAAGCCTCCGCCTCCATGGAGCAGATGGCGGCCAATATCAAGCAGAACGCCGATAATGCCGCGCAGACCGAAAAGATCGCCAAGCAATCCTCGGTGGATGCGCAGGCCAGCGGCGAGGCGGTAAGCCGCGCGGTATCCGCCATGCAGACGATTGCGGAAAAAATCAACATCGTGCAGGAGATCGCCCGCCAGACCGATCTTCTGGCGCTGAATGCCGCGGTGGAAGCCGCCCGTGCCGGGGAGCATGGCCGCGGCTTTGCCGTGGTGGCCTCCGAGGTGCGCAAGCTCGCCGAACGCAGCCAGGCGGCAGCAGCCGAAATCAGCACCGTTTCCTCGCAAACGGTGAAGGCCGCGCAGGAGGCCGGCGCCATGCTCGGCCGCCTGGTGCCGGACATCAAGAAAACCGCCGAGCTTGTGGCTGAAATCAGCGCATCCTGCCGCGAACAGGATGTGGGCGGTGATCAGATCAACCAGGCCATCCAGCAGCTCGACAAAGTGACTCAGCGCAACGCCAGCGCCTCCGAGCAGATGTCCGCAACCGCCGAGGAGCTGGCTGCCCAATCCGAGCAGTTGCAGGCCAACATCGCCTATTTCCGTCTGGGTGATGCACCGGCTTCCAAGCCGCGCAGTGCGGCACCCACCCGGGCGCGGGCGGCCCAACCGCGGCAAGCGGCCAAGCCGGAACCGGCGCGGCGGCTTTCCGCCCCCGTCATGCGCAAGGCGCAGGCTGCTCCGGCTGGCGGCTTCGCGCTGGCGCTGGCCGATGGGGGGGCGGACGCGGAGGATGCAGACTTCGAAAGATATTGAAGGAAGCAAGAATGTTCTTTTTTGAAAAAAAGAACCAAAAAACTTTTACTCATTTGCGCGCGCTGCCGGCGAGGCGCGCACCACTAGGCAAAAGTTTTTTGCTTCTTTTTTTCAAAAAAGAAGACCTTCCTTTTCTTCTGCTCCGGTTCGGAAGGTGATCATGGAAGCCCCCACCCACTACGTCACTCTCAGTCTCGGCGCCGAGATCTTCGCAGTGCCCGTCGCCTGCGTGATCGAAATCCTGGCGATGCGCGATCTGTTCCGCGTGCCCGATGCGCCGCCTTTTCTGGCAGGCCTGGCCGATGTGCGCGAGCAGGCGGTGCCGGTGATCGATTTGCGCCGCAAGCTTGGCCTGACGCCGGCCGAAGCGACGCAGCACACGCGGATCATTGTGCTGGAGGTCAGTGTTGGCGGCAACCGGATTGTCGTCGGCCTGATCGCGGATCGTGTGATCGAGGTGATTACGCTCTCCGCCGCGCAGATCGGCCCGCCCCCGAATGTTGGCGGCACCTGGAGCTCCTGCCATATCGCCGGCGTAGGCCGGCACGGCGCGAGCTTCGTGATCGTGTTCGACATGGAAAGTCTTTTCTCGCGCGACGAGGTGAACCATCTCGTTGCCGATCACGAAACCGCCGCGCGCGCCGCATGACTGAGGCGCAGAGCATCGGCGGGTTCAGTCTGTCGGCAGCCCAGTTCGAACGGCTCGCGGCGTATATCCATCGCGTGGCGGGCATAAAGATGCCGCCGAGCAAACATTCCATGGTGGAAGGCCGGCTGCGCCGCCGTGTGGCCGCCACCGGTGCCGCATCCTTCGCCGCTTATTGCGACGCTGTTTTCGAAGCCGGCGATTCCGGCGAGGAGATGGTGAACCTGATCGACGCCATCACCACCAACAAGACGGATTTTTTTCGTGAGCCGGATCATTTCAAAATTCTGGCCGAGAAAGTGCTCCCCAGCCTCGATACCGCCCGCGCGCCGCTCAAGATCTGGAGCGCGGCCTGTTCCACCGGTGCCGAGCCGTACACGCTGGCCATGGTGGTGAGCGATTACATGCAGGCGCAGAGAGCCAAGTTTCTGCCCATGCCGCCGCCCGTTATCCTGGCGACCGATCTGTGCACGACCGTGCTGGAAACCGCCCGCATGGGCATCTACCCCGAGTCCATGATTGGTCCGGTGCCGCCGGACATGCGCCGCCGCTACGTGCTGCGCGGTAAGCGGCGCCAGGCCGGAAAATGCCGCATCGTGCCGGAGCTTCGTGCCATGGTCAGCTTCGGGCAGCTCAATCTGATGCAAAATTCCTATCCGGTTGATCCGGACCAGCACATCATCTTCTGCCGCAACGTGCTGATTTATTTCGACCGCAACGATCAGCACTCCGTCCTGAAGCGCCTGTGCGACAGGCTGCGGCCTGGCGGCGTGCTCGCCGTGGGCCATTCCGAAGCCGTGCATAATCTCGATCTGCCCATCCAGGCGATCGGCCATACCATCTTCCGCAAGGTCTAGCGTATGCCGAGGCCCATTCGCGTTCTGGTGATCGATGATTCAGCCTCCGTGCGCCAGGCGCTGAGCGCGGTGCTGACGGAAGACCCTGACATCGAGGTGATGGGTGTGGCCTGCGATCCCTTCGCCGCGGCCAAGCGCATCCACGATGAGGTGCCCGATGTGATCACGCTGGATGTGGAGATGCCCCGCATGGATGGCATCACCTTCCTGCGCAAGCTGATGGCGCAGCGTCCGATCCCGGTGGTGATGTGTTCCTCCCTGACCGAGCATGGATCGCAGACCCTGATGCAGGCGCTGGAAGCTGGCGCCGTGGATGTGATCCTCAAGCCGAAGCTGGATGCGGCACAGCATCTTCTGGAGTCCAAGATTCGCATCTGCGATGTGGTGAAGGCCGCCGCACGTGCCCGCCTGCCCAGAATACCCCGCCCCCAGAGCGACAAGCGATCCTCCACACCCCAGCAGAGACTGACCGCGGACGTGATGCTGGCGCCGCCCACCGGTAGCCGGGCCATGGCACGCACCACGGAATGCGTCGTGTGCATTGGCGCTTCCACCGGCGGCACGGAATCCCTGCGTGTGGTGCTGGAAGCTTTGCCCGCCGATAGCCCCGGCATTGTTGTTGTGCAGCACATGCCGGAAAAATTCACCGCCGCCCTGGCCCGCCGGCTGGACAGCCTATCCCAGATGGAAGTTCGCGAAGCCGAGGATGGCGACACGGTGTTGCGCGGCCGCGTGCTGATCGCGCCCGGCAACCGCCACATGCTGTTGCAGCGCAGTGGGGCGCGCTATTACGTGGCGGTGAAGGATGGCCCGCTGGTTTCGCGCCACCGGCCTTCGGTGGACGTGCTGTTCCGGTCCGCCGCGCATAATGCCGGCGCCAACGCGCTGGGCATCATCATGACCGGCATGGGCGATGATGGCGCGCGCGGCCTGCTGGAAATGCGCCAGGCGGGTGCGGCCACGATCGCGCAGGATGAAGCCAGTTGCGTGGTGTTCGGCATGCCCAAGGAAGCCATTGCCCTGGGCGGCGCCGATCGCGTTCTGCCGCTTGAGAGTCTCGCCCGCGAAATCGCTCGCGCGCCAGCCAGGTGAGATCGCGACGCCAGGTTTACGTTCAGCCTGGCGAGGTCCATTGGTCGGAGGAGCCGTGCCTGTTCAAGACCATTCTGGGTTCCTGCGTCTCCGTCTGTTTGTGGGACCGGGTGCGCGCGGTCGGCGGGCTGACGCATTTCATCCTGCCTCTTGCCCATGGCCGCACGCACGATGCCCGCTATGGTGACGTTGCTGTTCCTCGCCTCACGGGCGCGCTGCGCGGGCTTGGCTGCACCGCACTTGTCGCCAAGGTCTTTGGCGGCGCCTGCGTATTGCAGGCGGACCAGAAAGTCACTGTCGGCCATGGCAACATTGCGCTCGCGCTGGCGCTCCTGCAAACCGAAAACATCCCGGTCATCGCGCGGCGCACCGGCGGTGTTGATGGCATTGTTCTGAAGTTCTTCAGTGATACGGGAGAGGCGCTGGTGCGCAGGATCGGGAAGGAAGGCCTTCTTTCTTGAAAGAAAGAAGCAAAGAACTTTTACGTATTGCGCACCTTGCCGGCTAAGTCCGCGACAGCCCGCCAAAAGTTTTTTGCTTCTTTTTTTCAAAAAAGAAGACTCTTCCTTCCTTAAATTGCCACCCTAACCCCCAACTCCACTACCCTATCACTGGGGATACGAAAAAACTCCGTCGCCGGCACCGCATTGCGTGCCATCAGCAGAAACAGCCACAGCCGCCACATCGTCAGTTTCGGCGCCATCGCCCGCACCAGCACCTCGCGCCCCAGGAAGTAGCTCACCTGCATCGGATCGTAATCGATCCCCCGGCTGCGCAAATCCTCTAGTGCCCGCGGCACGTTGGGGCTTTCCATGAAGCCGTAGCGCAGCAGCACACGGTGAATCCCCGGCGCCAGTTCGCTCACTTCGGTGCGGCGCTCCGGCCCCGCTTCCGGCTCGTCCAAAGTACTGACCGTCACGAACAGCACGCGCTCATGCAGCACCTTGTTGTGCTTCAGATTATGCAGCAGTGCCGCCGGCACATAATCGGGGTTGCCGGTCAGAAATACCGCCATGCCGGGCACACGGATGGTGCGGCTTTGCGGCAGCCGCGCCAGGAATGACGCCAGCGGCAGCGAATCCTGCTTCCAGCGGGAGAACATCAGGTCCCGCCCCTGTTTCCACGTCGTCATGGCCGCCATCAGCGCAACACCGATGGCCAGCGGCACCCATCCCCCCTGCACCACTTTCAGCGCATTGGCGGAGAAAAACACGAAGTCGATGGCGAAGAACCCGCCGAACACCACCAGCGCGGCCCAGCGCGGCCAATGAAACTGCCGCCGGAACACCACCATGGCCAGCACGCAGGTGCACAGGAAAGTGCCCGTCACGGCAATACCATAGGCCGATGCCAGTGCAGTGCTGCTGCGGAACACCAGCACCAGCAGCAGCACGCCCACCATCAGCGCGGTATTCACCTGGGGCACGAAGATCTGCCCCTCCTCCGTCTGGCTCGTATGCAGCACCGTCAGCCGCGGCAGAAAGCCAAGCTGCATGCATTGCCGTGCGATCGAATACCCGCCCGAAATCAGCGCCTGGCTCGCGATCACGGTCGCCGCCGTCGCCAGCACCACCATCGGCAACCGCAGCCAGTGCGGCCCCAGCAGAAAGAAGGGGTTCTCCGCCGCGTGCCGGTCACCGATCACCAGCGCACCCTGGCCAAAATAATTCAGCACCAGGCACGGCAGCACAAAGAACAGCCAGGCCATCCGGATGGGGCGGGCGCCGAAATGCCCCATGTCGGCATACAGCGCCTCCGCCCCGGTCACTGACAGCACCACCGCCCCCAGCGCCAGAAACGACAGCCAGCCGTGATGCATACAGAAAATCACCCCGTGCTGCGGCTCCATCGCTTCCAGCACCATCGGGTTCTTCATCACCTCCAGCGCGCCGAGCACGCCGATCGTGGCAAACCATACCACCATCACCGGCCCGAATATCCGCCCCACCAGCCCCGTGCCACGCGCCTGCACGGCGAACAGGCCGATGATAATGACCACCGAGACGGGGATCACCACCGCCTGCGCCTGCGGGATGGTCACCTCCAGCCCTTCCACGGCCGAGAGCACGGAAATGGCCGGCGTGATCACCCCATCGCCGAAGAACAGGCATGCGCCGCCGATCCCCGCCAGCACCACCATCCGGCGTACCCGCGGGTCCTTCGTCACCCGCTGCGCCAGCGCCATCAGCGCCAGTATGCCGCCCTCGCCCCGGTTATCCGCGCGCATCACCAGCATGACGTATTTCACGGTCACGATCATGATCAGCGACCAGAAGATCAGGGAAAGACAGCCGATGATCTCGCCGTTGGAGATCACCCGGCTGCCGAACAGCGCGATCGTCGCCTGAAACGCGTAGAGCGGGCTGGTGCCGATATCGCCATACACAACACCCAGCACGCCGATCAGCGCGCCGAGCTTCGGCAGCCCGCGTTGCAGCTTCGCGGCGTCGGCGTGGGTAAGCTGTGTCATCGGGGCGCGGCTCTACGATGGAACCATGCTGCAACGCAAGAAACCGGCCGTGGGTGTTCCGCCGCCCGATACAATCCAAGCAAGAAAGACTCTTCTTTTTTGAAAAAAAGAAGCAAAAAACGTTTAACCGGTGGCGCGCGCGCCGAAGATCGCAGAGCCGACCCGCACATGGGTTGCTCCGCAGCGTATCGCGGTCTCGAAATCGCCGGACATGCCCATGGAGAGCCACGCAAGCCCATGCGACTCCCGCATGGCGCCCAGCGCCAGAAAATGGGGCGCCGGGTCCTCGCCCGCCGGCGGAATGCACATCAACCCGCGCAACGCCGCACCGAACCGCGCCCGGCACGCCCGGATGAACCCCTCCGCCGCCTCAATCGGCACCCCCGATTTCTGCGCCTCGTTACCGATATTCACCTGCACCAGCAGATCGGGCAGCCGGCCATGGCGCGCCGCGGCCGCCGCGATGGCATCCGCCAGCTTCGGCCGGTCCAGGCTTTCGATCACGTCGGCAATCCGCACCGCCTCATCGGCCTTGTTGGTCTGCAACCCGCCGATCAGATGCAGCCGCACCGCCGGCGCCGCCGCGCGCACGCCGGCAAACTTGGCCGCCGCCTCCTGCACACGGTTCTCGCCGAACCACATCTGCCCGCACGCCACAGCCGCCTGCACCGCCGCCTGAGGATGCGTCTTGCTCACCGCCACCAGCGTCACATCCCCGGCCGCGCGCCCGGCCTGCCGCGCCGCCGCCGCAATCCGCGCCCGAACCGCCGCCAACCCCGCCGCCACATGATCGAAGGACTCGTCCATGGAACAAAGCCTGGTGGCCCGGGCGCGCGCGGTCAATGGCCCGGCCAACGCCGCGCTCTGACTTGGCGATCCCAACATCAGCGGCTAGAGAAGCGCCAGCGCCCGAATGTTCAGGATACCATGCCCCTTACCCCCCCCGCAGCCGCCCCAAATCTGAATGCCCGCATCAGTCTTCGCGCCGGCCTGCTCGTTCTGCTCTGTGGCCTGGCCTCCTGCGGCTGGTTCGGCGGTCATAAGGATACCGGCAGCGTCACGCCCGTCTCCGATGCCGGCTACACGGACCCAAACGTGCCCGCCACGCCGGAGATTGTGCCGGGCACCAAGCAGAGCAACACCCAGCAGGAGGCCGGCGCAACCCTGCAGGTGAACAAATACCTCTGGCGCGGCGCGCTGGAAACGCTCGGCTTCATGCCCTTCGCCTCCGCCGATCCGTTCGGCGGCGTGATCGTCACCGAGTGGTATTCGCCCAATCCCGGATCAAACGAGCGCTTCAAGGCCACCTGCTACGTGCTGGGGCGCGAGCTGCGGTCCGACGGTGTGCACGTGACCATCTTCCGCCAGGTGCGCGACGCCGGCCAATGGACGGACGCGCCGCCGAACCCCTCCACCGCCACGGATATCGAGAACAAGATCCTTGCCCGCGCGCGGGAGCTGCGCGCCCAGTCGGCGGGGTAGGAAGAAAGCTCTTCTTTTCTGAAGAAAAGAAGCAAAAGACTTTGCCTTGGCTGTCGCGGACCGCGCCGGAAGCGTGCGCTGACGGATAAAAGTTCTTTGCTTCTTTCTTTCAAGAAAGAAGGCGTTTCCTTATCTGGATGCGGCATGACACCGGCAAAACCAAAACGCCGCGCGCCCGACATGCAGGCCAAGACGATCCCCCTGCAGGAGCGTTCGCGGCAAACATACGAATCCATCCTTGCCGCCGCGGCCGCCCTTCTGGAGGAAGTGGGTGTCGAGCGGCTTTCAACCAATCTGATCTGCAAGCGGGCGCAGCTCACGCCGCCGGCGCTGTATCGTTACTTCCCCAACAAATACGCCCTTTTGCAGGAGCTCGGCTCCCGCCTGATGCAGGCGCAGGATGAGGCGGTGTTCGCCTGGATCGATGCCGGCGGCCTGGACACGGCAACGCCGGAGGCGGCGTTCGCCAGCAACCTGGCGATCCAGACCCGCGTGACCGACATCACCCGCGCCCAGCCTGGCGCGCTGTGGATTCTGCGCGCGTTGCGCGCCGTGCCGGCCTTGCGCGCCGTGCGCATTGCCTCCCGCGGCCGGGTCGCCGACCGGCTGCTGGCGGCACTGACACGGCGCTATCCGAACGCCCACGCGGCCGAATTGCGCCGCACGGTGCGCCTCAATCTCGAACTCGCCTACGCCGTCACTGAAATGGTGCTGGAGGAGCCCGACCAGGAGCCTGACGCGATCACCGCCGATTTCAGCCGCCTGATCGTGGGCTATTACGGCCGCTTTGCGTGATCCCACGCAGGGGTCACACTCTGCCAATCCTTCTGCCGCCTATGATCAGCCCCGCAATTTCGCCTTGCGCCGTTCGGTAGCCTTCACTACCGTTCCAATGGGGTAGCGGAGGGGGATTCTCATGGCAGCGTATCGATACGGCTCGGCAAGCTGGCTTGGCATTGTTGTCGCCGGCGCCGCAGCCATCACCGCCCGGCCGCTGCATGCGCAAACCCCGCCGGCATCCGGCCAGATCGAGAACGTGACGGTGACGGCGCAAAAGCGCAGCCAGAAGGTGCAGGATATCCCGATCACCATCAATGTGCTGGATGCGCGGAAGATACAGCAGTTGGATATCCAGAGCAGCGATCAGCTCGATGGCCTGGTACCGGCACTGGAAATCGGCATGCCGTCCGGCAAGGGCAACCAGCCGCTGATCAACATCCGCGGTGTCGGCCTGAACGATACCAACACCAACAACGCCGGCCCCAACGGCGTGTATGTGGACGAGGTGTACGAAGCCACCCCCGCCGGCCAAACCTTCCAGACCTTCGATCTGGCGCGCGTGGAGGTGCTGAAAGGCCCACAGGGCACCTTGTACGGCCGCAACACCACCGGTGGCGCCATCGACTACGTCACCAACAAACCCACCGACGAATTCTCCGCCTCCGAGGACGTGCAATACGGATCCTGGAACACGGTCAACTCGCAAACAATCATCAACGGCCAGCTCGCCCCGCATATCGATGCCCGCGCCGCCGTAGTCTATGATTATTCCGACGGCTATTTCTCGGATCTGACCGACGGCAACAAGACCAATGGCGACAACAGCATCGCCTTCCGCACCCAGCTGAAGGTGGACGTGACCGACGATTTCACCCTGCTGTTCAATTTCCACGGCGGCAACGTCAATCGCCGGCCGGACGAATACAAGAACGTGGGCGAACTGGATGGCCCGTTCGGCGCCATGTGCTCCAACGATCAGATCCTGGCTGACCAATGTACGGATGCACTCGGCTACAAGGCGCCTGCCAGCTTCTACAAGGGGTTTTACGATCGCGACAGCAACCTCTACATCAACGCCATCGGCGGATCGATGCGAGCGGACTGGCAGCTCGATGGCATCGCGCTCACCTCGCTCACCGCCTACGAGGCCAGCCACAAGCTGCACCCCGAGGATTCCGATGCCGACCCCTACCAGTTGCTGGAAATCAATTACGGTGTGAAATCCACCGACATCACGCAGGAGTTCCACGCTTCCGGTGGCGGCGCGAAGTACCACTGGCTCGCCGGGCTGTACGGCCTGGTTGAACATCTGCAACAGAACCAGCCCATCGACATCTTCACCGATGTCGATCAGGTCTTCGGCGCACCCGGGGTGGGAGACGGATTTGCCGAATATGCCCGCACGCTGAACGGGCAGTTCACCGAATCCACCGCCGTTTTCGGCCAGGGCGATGTGGAGCTGTTCCCCGGCGCCCGCCTCACCCTCGGCGGCCGGCTGACGTATGAGCACAAAACGTTCGACGCGTTTTCCGAAGCCTCCTTCGAAACCAACGGCGCCTTCCCGCCGGAAACACCGCTCTACAATCTGGGCGAAAACCTCGCCAACCGCGGCGCCTCCTACAAAGCGTCGTTGGACTATCGCCTCACCAAAACCATCCTCGCCTACGGCGGGGTTTCCACCGGTTTCAAAAGCGGCGGCTTCAACGGCGGCTTCCTCGCCAACGATGTGCCCGAGGCATTGGTGCAATTGCGCCCGATCAAGCCGGAATACCTCACCGATTACGAGGTCGGCGAAAAGGCCGATTTCCTCGATAACCGGCTGCGCGTGAACACCGCCGCGTTCTACTACAGCTACCGCGATTTGCAGACCTACAACATCATCCAGTCGCCTCTGGCCGGCCCCGGCGAATCACTGCCGTTGAGCGTGCTGACCAACGCCCCCACCGCCACCATCAAGGGCGCCGAGTTCGAGCTGGATGCCGCACCCGTGAACAACCTCGATACCAGCATCACCGTCAGCTATGTCGATGCCTATCTCGGCCAGTTCATCTCCGGCGCCGGCAGCGGCCCGCCACAGGTGCTCACCGGCAAGGAACTGCCCAATTCGCCCCGATTCACGGTTATCCTTCAAGGCGACTACAAGGTGCCGCTTGAGACGGGTGGGGTGGATATCTTCGCCAGCCTGAACTACCGCAGCCACCAGTTCTTCGAATCCAACAACAACCCGCTGGTGGCGCAGAACGGCTACTGGATCCTCAACGCGCGGGTTTCCTACACCACCGCCAGCAAGAAATGGGAAATCGCGGCCATCGGCAAGAACCTCACGGGGCAGCAATATCTGAATTTTTCCAATGATCTCACCAGCGGGTTCGGCGAGCTGGAGGAGATTGTGGGGCCGCCGCGATATGTGGGCGGGGAGTTGATTTATCACTATTAAGAAAAGATGTTCTTTTTTGAAAAAAAGAACCAAAAAACTTTTGCTTGTGCTGTCGCGGACTGATCCGGAAGCGTACGCCATAGGTAAAAGTTTTTTGCTTCTTTTTTTCAAAAAAGAAGACTCTTCCTTCTCTTCGGAACCTCCCCATGCGCGCGCTCTCCGCCGGCCTCTTCACCGGTTCCATCGCCCTGCTCATGCTGGGCCTGCAACCTCTCCTGCTTGGCGCCCTCGCCGACGAATCCCGTCTCGATGAAGCCGGCATCGGTGCGGCCGCCACTGCGGAGCTTCTGGCGCTCGGCCTCACCACGGGGCTTCTCGCCGGCTTCGTCCCGCCCACGCGGCTAAAGCTCGTCAACATCGTCGGCGCGGTCGCGCTGGCCGGCTGCAATATCTGGGGCTGCTTTGCCGCCGGCGCCTGGTTTGCCGCCTCGCGCGGTGCCGCCGGCATCGCATCCGGCCTGCTGATGTGGATTGCCGTGGCGCTGATCACCCGCGCGAGCCGGCCGGAGCGTGTCGCCGGCATCTTCCTCACCGTGCAGACGCTCGCCCAGGCGGGGCTGGCGGCCATCCTGCCGCTCACGCTGATGCCGCGGATGGGCGCCAATGGCGGCCTCGCCGCACTGGCCGCACTGGGGCTATGCGCCGCGCTCGCCTCCATCTGGCTACCCTCGCGGCTGGCCATGTTGAGCAAGCCGGAGGGCGGGCAGGCAAACCTGCCGCTCGGCAGCTTGATCGGGCTGGGCGCGGTGTTTTTCACGATGGCCGGCGTTGTGGGCTTGTGGATTTTTGTCGAACAGCTCGGCGCCACGCCGCGGATCGGCGCACGCGCTGCCAGCCTGGCTGTCGCGCTCGCGCTGGTCGCCCAGGTCGCGGGCAGCTCGGTCGCCACGTTCCTCAGCAGCCGCCTACCCCCGCGGCCGATCCTGATCGCCGCCGGATTGCTCAACATCGGCGCGGTCGCCGTGCTGGGCCAGGCCATCGGCGCCCCGCTCTACCTTGCCAGCGTCTTGCTGTTCGGCTTCCTGTGGCTATTCGCCATGCCGTTCCAGACGCGCCTGTTGATCGATCTGGACCCCACGCGCCGGGCGGCGATGCTTCTCTCCGCCGCCCAGGCGCTGGGCAGCGCCGCCGGCCCGATCGCCACCTCCGCCTTCGCCACCAAATCCTCTCTCGGCGGCGCGCTCGTGGCCGATGCGGTGTTGTTTGGGGTAGGGCTCCTCGGTGTGGCCGCAACGGCAGGAAAAAGAAAGAGTGTTCTTTTTTGAAAAAAAGAACCAAAAAACTTTTGACTATCGCGTACGCTTCCGGAGAGTCTGCGACAGCACAGTCAAAAGTCTTTTGCTTCTTTTCTTCAGAAAAGAAGACCTTCCTTCAATGCGCGCTCGCCATCCGCAAATACGCCATCTGATACGGCTCCGTCAGGCTCGCCTCCTTCACCTTCAGCTCCACGAACGCCTCATCCGCCGCCGCCACGGCCGCCTCCACATCCGCCTGCGTCATCGCGGCGGGGATGAACATGTTGTGCCACGGATGCGTGTACACGCCGCGCTTCAGCATCTCCCCACACCAGAAATAGCCGCGCCGCATGTCATCATCGCCAAACAGAAACAACGGCATCTGCACCGGCCCGCTCTGGCGAAAATCGATATCGTGCCGTGCCGCCGCGGCGGCCAGGCCCTCCCGCAACTGCGTGCCCAGCGCCACCGTGTGTTCCAGATAATCCGTCTCGCGCAGAATCCGCAGCGTCTCCACGCCCGCCGCCATCGCCGCGGCCGAAAACCAGAAAGATCCCGTGGCATAAATCATCGAAGCCGCATGCCGCGCCTTCTCCGCCCCCAGCAGCGCGGAAATCGGATGCCCGTTGGCGATCACCTTGCCCCAGGATGAGAGATCCGGCTGCACGCCCGCCAGGCTCCAACTGCAATCGCGCGCGAGCCTAAAGCCGCCGCGCACGTCATCCACGATCAGCAGCGCCTCGGTGGCATCGCACAGCGCGCGCGCCTTCTTGGCGTAGGCCACTTCCAGCGGCGCCTGATCCACAAACGCATCATGCTTGAAGGGGGTGGCGAAAATCCCCGCCAGATCGTCGCCCGCCTCGGCCACCGCCGCTTCCAGGCTCGCCGCATCGTTGTAGTCGTAATAGATCTGGTGCGCCCGATCTTCCGCCACCACGCCCTTCATCACCGGCGTGCACCACGGCGCGGCGCCATGATACGCCCCGCGCGCAATCAAAATCTTGCGCTTGCCCGTGGCTGCCCGCGCCGTCATCATCGCCATGGAATTCGCATCCGTGCCGTTCTTGCAGAACAGCACCCAATCCGCGTGCCCGATCATGCCCACGAACGCTTCCGCCAGCTCCACCATCACCGGCCCCGGCCCGGTCATGGTATCGCCCAGCTTCAACTGCGCCACATAGGCGGCATCCACCGAAGGGTGCCGGTAGCCCAGCAAATTCGGCCCATACGCACACATGAAATCGATATACTTGTTGCCGTCCGCATCCCAGATATAGGCCCCGTCCGCATGCGAAAAGAACTGCGGATAGCCATCCGGCATCAGCAGGGTGGACTGGTGCCCATACATGCCATTGGGGATCACCTTCTCCGCCCGGCGGCGCAACGCGCGATCGATCTCGAAGGACATGCGGCTCTCCTCTACACGGTAGTCTTGACTACTATTTCTTGCCCGCCCTATCAACCGCAATCCATCACCCGATGAGGGGCCACGCTGTGCCACCATCCACGGACGTGCTCGCCATCGGCCTGCTCACGCTGGATATCCTCGGCCATCCTATCGATGCCCTGCCAGAGGGCGAAGCCGGCACCCTGATCGAGGGGATCGAGGTCATCCCGGCCGGCACCGCCGGCGGCTTCGCCCTCGTCGCCGCCACGCTCGGCCTCAAAACCGCCCTCGTCTCGGCCGTCGGCAACGACCGCATGGGCCGCTTCGTGCGCCTTTCCCTGCATGAACATGGCATCGACACCACGCTGGTGCCCAGCCTGGATGGCTTCCCCACCTCCGCCACCATCCTGCCCATCACCAGCCAGGGCCACCGCCCCACGCTGCATGCCGTGGGCGCCAGCATGCTGATGGAAATCACCGAGGCCGCGATAGAAGCTGCCGCCCGCACGCGCTTTCTGCACTACGCCGCCATCGGCGCCTTCCGTATCGATCCCGCCGCGCGCGACCGCTGCCTGCACGCGGCCCGCGCCGCCGGCGCCACCATCACCTGCGACCTCATCGCCCCCGGACCCAGCGCGCTCGCCGAGATCGCCGCCATCCTGCCCGCCATCGACATCTTCATGCCCAGCCTGGCCGAAGCCCGCTTCCTCACCGGCCACGCCGATCCCGCCGCCGCGGCCGCCGCCCTCCTCGCCCTGGGCGCGCGCCACTGCATCATCAAATGCGGCGCCGCCGGCGTGCTGCTCGCCGGCCCAAACGGCACCCACTCCATCCCCGCCTTCACTGTGAACGTGATCGACACCACCAGTTGCGGCGACGCCTTCTGCGCCGGCACCGTCACCGGCCTCGCCCAGGGCTGGCCCCTGGAACAAGCCTGCCGCCTCGGCACCGCCACCGCCGCCCTCGTCGCCCAAGGCCTCGGCACACTCGGCCGCCTGCAAGGCTTCCCCCAAGCCAGGCAAATGATGCAAGACAACGCTTCGTAGGATGGGTGAGCGAAGCGATACCCACCTCTTTTGCTGATCGGCATCGCCAGAAAGAAAAAAGTTCAACCACAAAGGCACCAAGACACGAAGGCTTGCACGAAGAACTGGAGTGACCCCCATGTGTGAGACACAGTAATTAGGCACACGGGGTATTCCAGTCTGCCGCTCGGTCCGCCGCATGCGGCGGACCGAGCGGCAGACTGGACTTGGTTTCGAACGTCTCGGGCGGCTGGTAGGCCAGGGCCGAGTGCAGTCTTTGGCGATTATAGACCTGTTCGATGAACGTCTCGATGTGATCGCGCACGTGCGTGATATCGCGGTAAGCACGCCCGTCCACCTCTTCGTGTTTCAGCGTTCGCATGAAGCTCTCTGCCATCGCGTTGTCCCACGGGCAGCCAGTGCGGCTCATGCTTGGCTGGATGC
>Ga0209208_10000064_pt1 | contig 99587 bp, 70 predicted proteins | sample S1TSphfallax_3_FD_187694 | JGI IMG/M metagenome (GOLD analysis project Ga0209208, IMG submission 187694) | Host-associated microbial communities from peat moss isolated from Minnesota, USA - S1T2_Fd - Sphagnum fallax MG (SPAdes) (version 2) | ecosystem: Host-associated > Plants > Peat moss >... | reverse complement strand
GTAAGTTAAGTAGTACTGATAAGTGGCGTTTATAAGTTACTCCACAAAACCATAATGGCCTCAAAAGTGGCTTTTTAGGGTTGTTGACCGCACTTTGTTCCCACCTTTTTTAGGGTTTGGCGCTCACAAGTCTCCTCTCTCTTTCGTCTTCTCGCACGCACTTTCGTGTCTGCGAAGACACTATCGCGCGAGCTCCACAAAGAGAGAGAGAGAGAGAGTAGCTCGAGAGAGAACTAGAGAGAGTGGAAAAAAAACGTACAGAAGCAAGAGACAGAGTGTGAGGAAAGAGATATAGCCAGTAGTAGCAATAAGTTTTGGTTGGTGAAAGTATGGAAGCTGCTGCCACTGTACCTTCTTCTTCTTCTTCTTCTTCTCCCTCTTCCTTGGTTTCTCTTCGTCCTGGTGGTGGTCGCCCTGCTTTGTCGTTTCGTCCTTTTGCTTCTTCTTTGTTGGTATCTGACGACGTTACTTCTGTGTCGAGCAACAACAAAGGTGGCAGAAGTTTGGGGGGCGGCAGTAAAGGAGGGGCGGCGTCTTATTTCGTTGACGCACCAGGCAGCGGCGTGCATCATCGGAAGGGGGTGCACACACACACCACTAGTAGAGAGCGGATTCGTTACACGCGAGATTGGTTGTTGCAGTTGCAGGATCTGTGGACGCAGGCGCCTGATGAGCTCAACGAGTTTAGTTTCGATGGGCTTCTGTCCACGGGAGGCAGCGGTGGCGTGGTGCTTCCCGAGGATGACTGGACGACGAGGCGGGATGCTAGAGGCTTGCCACCAGTAGGAGAACCTGCGGCGGCGGCGGAGTTTGATTCTCGTGATTGGAGAGCTCGTAACCCTCCTCCTCCTCAGCCCGCCGCCTTGCAGCAGCAGCAACAAGAGGACAGAGTTTCCCGGGAGCAGCAGTGGGACAAAACCCCTAACAAACAGAGGAATGACAGAAACCCTAGGAACGAGAGGGACAGGACCAACGACGACAACAGCAGGGTGTCAAGGGAGCAGGCCAATTCACAAGCTTCCAGCACACCCCAGCCGCAGCAGCAGCAGCAGCAGCAGCAGCAGAATGCTCCTCCTTCTGTAACCACCATTGTCAAGGCTGCCGATCCTTGGTCAGCTCGAAGAGGTGCACAGTCAGAGAAGGAGAAAGTGTTCAGAACAGTGAAAGGTATCTTGAACAAGCTCACTCCTGAGAAGTATGATTTGTTGGTGGAGCAGATGTTGCAGGCTGGGATTTCCTCAGCTGAGATTTTGCAGGGAGTGATCTCGCTCATCTTTGAGAAAGCAGTCCTTGAGCCCAATTTCTGCTCCATGTATGCACAATTGTGCTTGAACTTGAGCAAGGAGCTTCCTGAGTTCCCACCAGAGCAACAAGGTGAGAAGCCAGTCACATTCCGGAGGGTGCTGCTGAACACATGTCAGGAGGAGTTTGAGGGCGCGGATGCACTGCGAGCTGAAATCAGACAGATGACAAAGCCTGAGCAGGTTCGGGAGCGAGCTGACAAGGAGAGATTGGTGAAGCTCCGCACTTTGGGAAACATTAAACTCATTGGAGAGTTGTTCAAGCAGAAGATGCTACCTGAGAAGATTGTTCATGCATGCATTCAGGAGCTTCTGGGTGCTGACACAAAATCCATTCCTGCTGAAGAGAATGTGGAAGCTCTTTGTCAGTTGTTTTCCACAGTAGGGAAGCAGCTGGAGGAGAGTGCCAAGTCAAGGGTTGCATTTGATACATACTTTGCACGCCTGAAGAATGTCTCCAGCAGCAAAACGTTACCTGCTCGGATCAAATTCATGGTGCGTGACATAGTGGATCTGCGATCAAACAAATGGATTCCTCGCCATGAGGAGGTGAAAGCCAAGAGGATCAATGAGATTCATGCTGAGGCAGAGCAGAAGTTAGGTCTTCGACCAGGCATGATGCAGATGAGGAATGGGCGACCTGGGAATGCACCAGGTGGGCTTGGGAATTTACCTGGAGGTTACATGCCAGGTGCAGGAGGCATGATGCCAGGAATGCCGGGTATGCCAGCGGGATTAGGAGGGGCCATGCCAGGTATGCCAGCAGGAGTAGGAGGGCCAATGCCAGGGGTGTCCCTGATGGGAGGTTACATGGCAGGGTTGGAAGCTGATGGATGGGAGACAGTCAGTGTTGGGCGCAAGACAAAGCGTGAAACTGCAGGAGTGCTTCCCATGCCAATGACAATGCCAGGGGCGATCACAGCTGCCACTGTGCCTCCTCCTACCAGCCGTTATGGAGCACCTTTAATGCGAGGGAGTGGAGTTGGTCCCAGGGTGCTTCCTCAAGGTAGTGGGGCTTATGGATTTCTGAGCAAACCCAGTGCTCTTATAGGAAGTGGAACTGCAGCCTCCAATCTGCTTGCAAGGCATAGTGTTCCTCTGGCAGAGCCTCAGGGAGTACGGGGTGGTCCCATTGGCAGTCCTGCACAGGAGTCAGCAATGGAGACACCTCGGCCACCAGCTGCTGCAAGCCAACCACAACCAGCCAGACAGCCCATGATTGACTTGCCCAAGAAGACGAAGTCTTTGCTTGAGGAGTACTTCTCTGTTATGGATCTCAATGAAGCAATGCTGTGTGTTCAAGAATTGAAGGCTCCTGATTTCCACCCAGAGCTTGTGCAAATCATGTTGAGCTTGGCACTGGATAGAAGGGATCAGGAATGTGCACTAACGTTGAAGCTTTTGGTGTACTTGAATACAAAGGCGGTGATTTCAAAGCAAGATTTGAGAGTGGGTGTGTTGCAGATTGCAGAGCAGCTGGAGGATATTGCCATGGATGCCCCGAAAGCTCCAAAGCAATTTGGAGAGATGGTTGCAGGTTTGATTTTGGCAGGAGCCTCAGAGCTGAAGCTGCTGCTTGAGGTTTGTAGCAAGATGGAAGATCCAAGCCTACGAAAATCTGTCTTTGGGTTTGCAGTTGACAAGCTCAAGCTCACAGAAAATGAAACCCAGCTGCAAAATGTGAGTGAGACGACTGCCTTCAATAGGGAAGCTTTGCTGCAGGTGAAGGATGAGAGTGACCTGGCTAAGCTTTTGGGTTGAGTATCTGGAGTGCCATCTGGATGCATCAAAGTCAAAGAGATGGAGCTTCTGCTGGGTCCTCTTTGCCATATTACCATGGCAAGGAGAAAAAAACATGGGAATGCATCCCTACATCAAACTATACAGGATAAGAAAAAAAAACATGCGCACTTTTCTGAATACGCTTTGAGGCTAGAAGTGTTCTCACAGTCTGTGTCTACTTACGACATGGAACTCTTCTTGTTGCGCTGAGTTGTAGTATATACTTTGACTTAGCAGTGTGGCATTTTTCTAATTATCTGAAATAAAAGCTGAATACCCAAGGATCAAGGTGCTGGAATTTCTTCTTGTATAAAATTCTTTTTGTAATTTTCTTATCAGATCTGCTGGTCTTTTCCAGTGGGTATTATTTGTGCTTTCTTTGTGTGCATGTGTTCAATGGAGTGCTCTTAGTGGGTTTGCGAGACTGGCATTGTTGAGTGGCACTTTCATGTAGGTGTATTGTGTGTGCACTTGTGTGATCCATCATCAGGTTGTAGGTGTTATATGCATGTGCTTGTGTGATCTGCTGCTCTTCTTCATGGCAGCTCTTCACTGCTATATGGGTGATGAAGGTGATGATGGGTCTGACACTTTGTAACTCTAATAAGGTTACGATAACTGTGCACACTCCTTGTTGTCATGTTAACCTTTAAAATTGTTGTTGTGAATATTTCTCTGCAATTTCATTAGATCTGTGTGAGCTGCACTGGATAGCAATGGCAGCTCATACAAATGTCACATGCTGCAAGTCAGAAATTGCTGTTTGAAGATTCGAGAAGAATCTCAACAATTTTTCTTCTCAACAAGCGATGACATCCTAAAGATTGCTGATAAATTGTCCGAACCTAATGTTTCACTGCGTTGTTTGACTTTTTTTTCTTTCTTTTGATCTCGATTATAGCTGAATGGATTATTCATGGTGAGCTTGTTTACAATAGTCTTCAACCTTGTCCTCTTCCTCCTTCCACAATGCAGGAAGCAGCTCCCACTGTTAAGTTAACCTTCTCCTGCTCTTCATTCCACAATGCAGGAAGCTCCAGAGTTGAAAATCAGAGCTTGTCATGATACCACTTCAAAGTTGTTCTTCTTCTTATCCTGCTCCTTCCACAATGCAGGTTTCCTGAGTTGAAAACCAGAGCAATCTCTTGCAAGGTCACCATGCCAGGAGCTTATTGCAGTCGGTAAAGCTTTTGCTTCAATGCCAAAAACTGAGCTGTTGCTGTTCATTGCATGGTTGAGGGCTAGATCATTGGGTTGCATTGGAGGAATTGATGGTTGCAGTTGATGGCAGGTCTGCTGCTGCACAAAGTGTGGCTGCTGATCTTTTTTGCAGCACCCGGTTGTGGTGCAGGCTAGAAAGGATGGAAAGAAGTGAGGTGGAGGAGGATGTGCCTGGCTGCAGCTGAGAGAGTTGTCAGGGTTTGGTGAACTCTTCATGCTTCATTGGGTTTTCTTAGTTGCAAGCTTGTTTGTGCAGTAATATGTATCAGGTTATGCTGGCTCAAAGATAGAGTTCATGGCTGCAGCATTTTCCATTGCACCAGCTCAAGGATAGATAGAGTTCATGGCTGCAGTATCTTCCAGTACACTGGCGCAAGGATAGAGTTCATGAAGTTTGGATATTGCAGATGCTGCTTCTGGGCTTACAGCAGTAAAAGTAATTGCCCATGATCAAGCATGCCACCAGGTGTGGAGCTGGAAATCTTGAAGGATTTGTGAATGGTTTGTAATCTGGTATGGTTGATGATGAGTAGCAGCAGGAAGATTCGACTCAGTTGTTGCAGCATGTGGGTAACATGATGAGTGGTGGCAGCATGAGAGACCTGCTGATGTACCCACAGCTTCTCATGGGAAACCCATTGAGGTTCGCACTATGTGACATGCCCCCATTCTTTTGCATTTTTCAGCAGAGATCTTTTTGTATGTCTTATGTGTGACCAACTCTTTTCCCCATTGCTTCCAGAAATGTGACAGAAACTCAGGATGCAGGTAGGTAGGTACGATCAACAAGTGTCTTTGTTGTCATTGTCTCTGCAATCTCACAGCTGTATTATGTTCTCTACTCAACTCTGAGAAGTTGAAGCTTCAAGTTGGTATAGCTGTGAAGCTTGTTGGTATACCAGAAATCCATTATGGGCTTCAATGGATGCCAGGAGGGGGTGGTGCAGTGTTGGCTCACATAGCTGAAGCATTGAAACGTGGAGAGACACCTTGAGCATTGCTGTCTGTGTTGTTGACCATCAAGGGCATAGTAGAGACACAGTTCTCCAACCTCATTTTGACAGAGTTTTTTAGTCTATGAAATTGTGAAAACCTCAGGGGTAGGTAGTTATCACATACATGTACATGACAAGCAATTGAGCAAGCTTCTATATTGGGGGATCCAACTAACTAGTGTGGATGGTGTAGGAAGCAGAAAATTGCGTCAAGAAGTGGTATTGGGTGTGGTGTTGTTGGTATTGTTGCTTCTTCATCTTCTTCTTTCAGAGATTGAGGAGGGGTTTTTGTGCTCTGGGGTTGATGTTTAGAGTTAGGGGGCAGGATCCATCTGTGAATTGTGAATTGTCCGTGAGTTACATTGGCTGGTGGGTCTTGTGACCCAGCTGCTGCTTTGTGCCCAGCTGCTGCTTTGCCATGTTGGACAACATTGCCAGAGAGCTTCAAGCACAATGAGCATCGAAGAAAAGAGAAAAATCAAGTATGGCTGGCTCATTGCAATGAGTGTAGCAGGAGATGAGCATCTTACAAGATGTTGATGACATGAAGCAGGCAAAAACACCGCAAGGAAAAACAAAGACTTTGCGATTTGTTTGTATTTTTGCAGGAATTCTCAGCTGCCTCCTTGATGGTGTTCCCGTTCCCACCTCAGAGATCTGAAGCCAAAACACTTGCAATACAAAACTGCACTGTCTTTTTCGCAATCCAGCTCTTTGCTCGCATTATCAGTGCTTGAAGAAAAGAAACTGTCATCCTAAGAAAGACAAGACTTTCCACTTGCGTCGTGCGGTGCATGAAGAAGAAACAAATATCTCAAGCCAAGGTTGTTGCATCTGCAGGCAATAGAAACTCTTACCTTTTGTGTGAGAGAAACACACAGGTGCTTACATCTCAATTCAAAAACAGAGGCAAGAAAAGTTAAGGCAAAATGCGCGGGGAGGGAGGCGGGGAAGATGATCTGATGGATCTATAGCAGTAGTAGTTGTCTCTAGAAGCTACCCGAGTCTTCCTGAGAAGAAGAGACAAGATACGTAGTCGTCCTGAGCTGATTTACTGAAGGACACAGAACATAACAGAGGCGTTTGGACAAGCAAAAGCAAAACTCTCTCTCTCTCTCTAGTTTCTCTGTCTGTCTGTCCGTCACGGTAGCTTCGCTTTTCCTCCACGTAGCGGAAGCGCCACAACTCCCTCACACAAACAAAGGCACAGAAGACTTCTTCGCACCTTGTGGAAGAGTTCATTGCGGGTGGGGGAAGAAGAAGAAGAAGAAGAAGAGGTGGTGCGGATGACGATGATGATGATGACGACGATGCCGGCGGGGAAGAGGACTCGCGATTTGCTGGAGATTGAAGAAGAAAAGGAATGAATAAGAAGCAGCAGCAGCTTAAGCTTGCAGGAATGGAAATAATGAGAGCTCTTCGTCTTCTTCTTCTTCTGCTTCATCTCTTGTTGCTGTACATTACGGTGGCGTGTGCGGAAGTCATTTTCGAAGAGCGCTTCGAAGGTACTACAGAGTCTATTCCTACACTAGTGCTCTGTTTGCATTTTTCTTGCTGGAAATGGTTTCTTCTGCAACGGGAAGAAAGGCCTCTCTTTGGTGCAATAAGAAGAAGAAGATGAAATACAGAAGAAGTACAAGGAAAGAAGTCTTTGCAAAAGAAGAAGAAGAAGAAGAAGAAGAAGAAGAAGGAAGCGATATAGTCAATAGCTGTGAGTTTCTCAACGTGTTATCAGCTGTAGCCTGTGCTGCAGCATCAGCAGATCCATTGCAATGTAGCATAGTTTTTGCTCAGTAAGTGAGGATTTTGGACTTTAAGGATTCAGTATGCTGGAAGTCTACTATGGAAGATAGATGATGCAGCTCATACTTGTCCTTGGCTATATGCACAAATAGAACTCTCCAAGTGCTGTGTGTGCCTGATTCAAAGGTTTCATATGCTTTTTCTTTTGAGGATTGCACGCTGACAGAGTTCTTCGAGGGGCTTTTAGCAGTTACTTGAAGAAGAAGCTTTTACTGATTGGTTTTGGGGTGTATGTTTGTTTTGGTGTTGGAAGATGATTGGGAGAGTCGCTGGGTGATCTCAGAGTTTAGGAAGAGTGATGGTCTTAATGGACAGTGGCTGCACACTGCTGGCAAGTGGTATGGCAACCCTGATGATAAAGGTGCATTCAAGAAGTCTCCCTTTTTCCCCACACAAAAATGCTGCGGGAGTGAGATGCAACAACAATCTTAGGAAGGAAAAACAAACATGGGGTGCATACAGTTTTTTGTAGTTCACAAAGTTTCTCAGCTCATAAGTTTGAGCAGTTTGTTCAAGGAGTCCCCTATGTTTCTCAGAGAATTTTTTATGCTTCCTTTTTTTCTGAGCCTTTAGGATTGTGGTTTTTCCCCCTGCTCCTGACTCTTGTATGGTGGCGGATTATTTTACCTGCAGGTATTCAAACCACTCCAGATGCACGATATTTTGGCATCTCAGCCAAGATCCCAGAATTCAACAACAAAGACAGGACTCTTGTTCTTCAGTACTCTGTGAAACATGAGCAGAAGATTGAGTGTGGTGGTGGTTATGTGAAGCTTCTGAGTGGTTATGTGAATCAAAGACAGTTTAGTGGCAAGACACCATACAGGTAAAGAGCAGCTGATCCCTCAGTGTGTGCTTGACCAATGGGTGTGCACTCTTCTTTGTCACTTTTGCTGTTTTGCTTGTTGAAGTGAAACTGTTGTGTGTTGCTGAGGATAGTGGCTTCATGGGACTTGTTGTCCTCATTGCAACCCGAGTTGCAGGTTGACCTTTGAATGTACAATGAACATGATATGTGAACCCATCTTGTCAGCTGGTTTGATCCTGTGCTACATAGATGATGTGAAGTTATTGACTGGGTGATTTTGTGTTTACAGTATCATGTTTGGGCCTGACATTTGTGGCACACAAATGAAAAAGATCCATGCCATTATTCAGTACAAAGGCTTGATGTATCCCCTTAAAAAAGATTTGCAGTGCGAAACTGACCATCTTACACATGTCTACACGTTCATTATCAAGCCGGATGCCAGCTACATCATTCTGGTGGATAATGAAATGAGGGCATCTGGCAGTATGTACACAGACTGGGATATACTGCCTCCCAGGCAGGTTGAAGACACACATGCCAAGAAGGTACAATCTCTGCTCTTTTGGACTGAAACTGTTTGTTCTCTGCTTGCATTCATGCTTTTTACAAACTTGTGAAGGCACTGCCTTGACATTACCCCAAGCTACCAAGGAGCTCTATTCCTCAAGGATTTGAACCATGTATAAGCACAGACTCCCATCCTGTAGTTGGAGTATCATGTAAATTCCCTGACCATCATTCCTTTTCTCTCGATCCCCTGACTAGTTTTTGCTTGCTTCTGCTGACTGATGTATGCTTACTCCTCTGTGTCTCCTATACTTTCTGCAACTTATATAAGCCTTCTTGCCTCTCCAGCCTGATGACTGGGTTGACCAAGAATACATCGATGATCCAGAGTCCAAGAAACCAGAGGTATGTTCTGGCTTTTCCATGACTGACTATGTTGCACTGATGTTTCATCTGCAGTTTGGTCATCATGTTGATCCAAAAGTTTTTGAGGCCAGTAATTTCTGTTATGAATAATTCAAGATGGCAACAAAGCTTCTCCTTATCTTCTTTGTTGTTACAAGCTTGGACATTGTTGCTTGTTACTTTATGTGCAGGGATATGACTCAATTCCAAAGGAGATACCTGACCCTGATGCTCAGAAGGTCAGCTGTTTTACCCACATTTCTTCTCCTTGGTGTAAGCACTCTTGAATTGCTTGTAGTTCAAAAAATGCAATTGCCAAATGAACAAGCTGAGGTTGTCCTTGAACCTGGGGCTAGGTAAGTAGCAATTTCTTTTTCAAATGGCTTGGTATTCATGCAGCTCTAGGATCAATGATTTAGGGTTGCTGTGGTCTGTATTTCCTGTCCAAGTTCTATGCTTGATAGACTACTACTGTTGTTTGAGTAGCCTGCTGATTGGGATGAGGAAGAGGAAGGCGAATGGTCAGCACCAATGATTCCTAACCCTGACTATAGAGGACCTTGGAAGGTGAAGGTGAGTGCAGATAATTGGATTTTTATGGCATTGATGGAGTGTCATACCTTGTTAGCCACCATATATGTTGTTTGTTGTTTTTAATCATGTATTGATCACATACTTCTTATTTCCTTCAGATTCTTGTGGACTGCCACTTTGCTCCTTTGTAGTACTGAACACCATTTTTGTTTCTGCAGAAAATTAAGAACCCTGCCTATAAGGGGAAATGGAAAACACCTCTCATTGCAAACCCAGGTATCAGTTTCACCTGATCAGAGAGCAGGTGCTTTTTGTTGATCCATGATCAGCTGGGTCCATCTGCATGCCATCCATTGGAAGCTAGATTTCTAACTGTGTTCTCTCTGTGTGGTGGGTATGAACAGAGTTTAATGATGACCCAGACCTTTGTGTCTTTGGCCCTATCAAATATTTTGGCATTGAGCTTTGGCAGGTATGTAACTCAAAGTCCTTTTTCTGACTCTATGCTGATATGCCTATTCACACCAAGCTTGATGCTGTCCCATCAAACTTTAGAGCCTAGTTACTGATGCAAAGTTACCAAAATGCTGTCAGCAAAATAAAATGTGTTTAAATGCACCATGGAAGAGACAAGGAAGGCATATTTGTAATCATTCAGCAGGCTTTCAATGCAAAGTTCAGTATGCTAATGTAGTGTCTTCTTTGGGGGGATTAACTTTGAAATAGAGTCTTAGATCCTCCATGGGTTTATATCTGATTTGCAAGTGCACAACTGTTTCCCTCATAGGTCAAAGCTGGCTCAATTTTTGATAACATCTTGATTACGGATGACCCTGATTATGCAAAGGCAGTTGCTGAGGAGAGTTGGCAGAAAAACAAAGATGTGAGGTCTTCTTCCTATTTTTTTGGGATCCCTTCTTCCATATTTGGTAGTTGTTCATGGCCCTAAGTGCCTTTATCTTGGATTCCCTGAAGTGTCCACATTGATGGCCAAGATGTCTGAACCAGGGATGCCCATTATGGGAGTAAGTTTTTGCTAATGCAGCAGTCCTCACTCTCAGTGGAAGTGGACCCTCTGGAAACTAAATCTGGTTAGTGGAAGCCTAATTGGTAAATCCTTTCGCCTTTCACTGGAGTAAATATTCCCACCAATCTTACTCTTGTTGGAAAGCTGTTTTCACTGTGGGCTCAACTGCATAATCACATAATTGCTCAGATCTTTTCTTGGCTACCTAATGCATGAATGATGAATGGGGCGACCTGCTGGGAAAACCTTCATATCATGTGTGCATGTTGGTATTACAGAATTACAGAGGCTGCTCAACAAACCATTTCATTGAATTATTTAACATGAGTTGTGGTCACTGACTAATGGCATGGATGCATATGAGGTATCAGGCTGAGAAGGAAATGTTCCTTGAAAAGGAAAGGGAGAGCAGAGAAGAAGAGAAGGTAAGAGTTCCTTTGACCCTTGGTAATATGTTTGACAATTTGCTGCCTCAATCCAATCACATCCATATGTTTGCAATCTTCAGATTCTGAGCTACTAGCGAGTTGATGCCACAGATCTGCTCAAAACATATCCCAGAATGTTGCAATCTGTTTTACATGACGCCATGCTGTTGACAGTCATGATCTTATGTAAAACCATCTGGGGCTATTGAAAGATACATGTACTTCATGGAATGGAAGAAAGTTGGAGTCTGTTCAAGCTGATGAGAAAATATTCAGTTGCTGATTCATTGACTCTGGACACACCGGCTTCTACAGAGAAATACAAAGCCTGAGCCACATCATAGGCGGCGACCAAGACATCATCGTCAAGACCGAGCTGATGAGTTACGTAGGCGCAGTCATGATCGTCTGAGACAACACAAGAAACGACATCACCATTTTGTAAGTGTCTATTATTGTGCAAGTGAGATGGTTTTTGTCTGGTGTTCTTGCTCATGGTATATGAACAGGGGATTTGCATCATTATGTATAGGGAAAGTCCCCATGGGAGTTCACCTGCATAAAGAACTGTTGTCTTACAGGGAAATCCCTGTAAGGTCCCAATTCTGCAGTTCAGGGCACCCTCCACGTACACTAAAAAAATCTACTAGTTCTTTGTGTGATTATAGTTGCTTTTAATTGTGTGGATTGGGGTTGACTCAATGTAATGCTTTAACAGGATGATTACCATGATGACAATGGTGATGATGTAAGTGAAACTCACCATGCAAGCTTTGCATTCTGTTTCATCTTGACTTTCTTGTCCTCCCCAATCACATAGATTTTCTTTTATATGACTAAAGCACATTAACTCTCTATGAACCATGTCTAAATGCATCATCAAAATGTACTAGTATCAAGAGCTTATCGTCGATCATCTGGTTCGTTGTTCTGCACTGCCTGAAGTTTTCCTTCCTGTATTATAAGTATGTTTGGTTGCACCCTCACATAGTCACTCTTTTGTTGCATGTCTGTCCCAGGAACATGATGAACTGTGACGTTCGCTCTGAGTAAAGCACACAAATTTTGCTAGAGGTGTTCATCAATACATTTTGTTCAATGTTGTCAAATCGTGGAAAAAGGTGGGGTGGGTGTTTTTCTTTTGTTTTTGGGTTGACAAACTCACTGCTGCTGCTGCTGTTGCTGCTGTTGGAAGCAAAGATTAGAAAAGTTTTCTCCATTTGTGCTTCAAATTGCAGTGGCTTTCATTCTATTGAAGACTGAAAACTGCAGTCTACTATTTGTAACCTGACGTTGGGGGACTAGTTAATGTTATGACATGCAAAGACAATTGGATGAAATGACTATTGCATCATGATAATGAACATCACCATATATCAATAACTAGCTTACAGTGTCTCATGCATGGATGAAGTTGTCGGTTTGGTTAGTCCCAAAATCTGCAGGGGTTTAGGATAACCATTAAAAATTGTGTTACAAGGATCTTGATATATTATTAATTAGTGTATGGCTTCTCATGGATGGATGTATGACGTTGTCGGTTTCGTTATTCTCCAAAATCTACATGGGTTTAGGATGACCGTTGAACTTGGGTTTTACAGATCTTCAGTACATTAATAATTAGCATATGGCTTCTCATGGATGGATGAAGTAGTCAGTTTTGTTAGTCGCAAAATCTGCACTACTTTAGGATGATCCCGTAAAAAATTCAGATTTAAGGATCTTGATATATTAATAATTAGAATAAGGGTTCTCGTGGATGGATGAAGTCTTCTGCTTTTGTTAGTCCCAAAATCTGCACGGGTTTAGGATGAACCTCAAAATGAAGTTTTAAGGATCTCGATTTATTAATAATTAGCACACGACTTCTCATGGATGGATGAAGATATCTGTTAGTCTCAAAATCTGGACGACTTTAGGATGATCATAAAAATTGGGTTTCATTCCCTCCAACGAGTAATAGCTTGACGCGTGGTTTATACGGACCTCGAGTTGTTTTTCGAACTATCCCGATTTAGGACCTCGTTTTGAGCCGGGGCGAACGCGGAGAAAGTGCGCTCGTGGGTAGAGGGGGTGTCCGCCATCGCCAACTGAGCTTAGAACTAGTCTGTTCTTTTGTGGACATGATCGTCTCCCCTTTCCTTTCGTGCACTCTCGGCTCTCCTTTTCTCACGCGTTTTCATCACACTCACTCTTCCAAACGCAGTGATTTGGATTACGTGTTGTCAACTTTTCGCGGCTCACGGCATAGCGATCTGTATGCGATTGTGGAAACAGAAGAAGAAGGAGAAGGAGAATTCCGCTAGTTGTTACAGCTTCCCCTATAAGCGAACAAGGGTTTCTCAGAGGAGAACGCTTGTTGTTTGTTTGTTGCCTCTTCTGGCCTCGCACTTTCTTGAAGGCTTTGCCGCCGGCCACGACTAGGTACTTACTTCTTGACGATCGCCTTTCTTCTGATTCTTCTTCTTGAGGTCCTTCACGGGTGACGCTTTGTCAACAAACAAGCAATTTTCTTCTTTTGTCGCTTGCCGTCTTCATTCACGACAGACTTCTGTAAGGTACGATCTCGAAGCGCTTCCATGTTATGTGAAGTTTTTGCGAAATTTTTTGTGAGAAAGTTTGTGATTTCGAAGGTTGTTGTAGCCAAACGGTTTCCAACTCTGTAGATTCCTGTATTGTGGGAGGAGGAGAAGGAGAAGGTTGATTCATCCTCGAGTTGGCCTCTTTCTCCTGTTCAGTTGTCTTTGTGATTTTTGCAAACCCTTGCTTTTTCTGGCTTATGTCACGAAACATAGTTTCTGTCATTAGGGTTTCAGTGAGAGGCGGTTGTAGTCAAAAAGCGCCAAGCCATGGCAAATTTTCAGAGTTTCAGTCCTGTGTGTTCGGTCTGTTTTTGAGCTCCAGCAGAACCCTAATTGCTCTTCCTGCCTGTATTTTGCTTTTCAAATAGTAAGCTTCTTTTACATGTCTTTGACCAGATATTAGAGCAACCAGAAAACTCTTCATACATTTTGCAAGACATTTGCAAAGATGTTGGCATCACCAGGTCACTCCCCACGGCATATCCTGCCACCACCGTCACCATCCCCGAGCATAAGAAGCTTGGACAGCAGTAAAGGCCATGAAAGCTCTCTTGCTCTGGTGTCCATGTCTGGGAAGATTAAAGGACGACCTCCTCTACCGAAGAAGCGCAAAAGGTCACAAGTTGCAATTGATGAGGACACATATGTGGCAGCCATTGAGAAGATCATTGAACGAGACTTCTTTCCTGATATCCCAAAGCTCCAGAACCGGCTGGAGTGGCTAGAGGCTGTTAGGTCTGGGGATCCTGTTGTCATCCGGGATGCACAACTGAACATCATTCAGAGAAGGAAGGAGAAAGCCAGGGAGCAAGGGGAGAGAGATGCAACCCCGGCATCCACTGTAGCTGAAACTTTTGGAACACCAAGTTCTATGATATCTGGAGTAGCTAGTCCATCTCTCTCATTGCGATCAGGGCAGTCACCAGCACCCTCCCAGGTTTTGCTGTCTCAGTTAGCACCTTCATCTTCCTTGGAGAATGAGTCCAATGTTGACACTTCTCTCCCGCTCGATGAATTCCTCAAGCGTTACACAAGTGAAGACAATGCCAGCTTCTCTGAGATTATCGAGAAAGTTAACAAACAGCGGCGTCAGAAGTACAAATTCTTGAGTGAGAAGGAGCTTGTGGATCCTAATCACCGGATTGCTGATGAAGCAGATCGGATTACTGATGGATTTGGTACTTCAGGCCAACCAGAAGCTACTCTCCAGACTTGGAATTACCGGGCTAGAAATCTTCTCATGTATGATTCTGCTGAAAGGGAAGATGCCCCTCTAACTCAGGCAGAAAGGGAGGAGCTTATGGAGGGTGCACCAAAGGAAATTGCAATCAGAAACACTCGGTTTCATGGCAAGATGTTTGATTCAAAGCTGCGTATGGAAGACACAGTGGCAATTTTGTACACTCCAGTGCCTGGGTCAACACCAACAGCCTGGCCTTTTGCAGAGCGGGATGCAGAGAGAGCAAGAGGAAGGTATGATCTTGAAGACCTGCGGAAGACTCCTCAAGTACTTGACGATGGGGAAATGGCCAAGGCTTCAAAAGGTGCTGGTGGAACGGGTGGGTATAGCTTTGTGGCTACTCCATCACCACGTCCAGGAGTAGATGAATCACCTTTCATGACTTGGGGAGAGATTGAGGGCACTCCTCTTCGTCTGGAAGCGGAGGACACTCCAGTGGGGATCGGCGGAAATGGTAAGGGGCCTCATTTCAAGATTCCTGCTCCACCTACTCGGGATGCAAGGGCTCACACTCTCTCTCGGGATGCTGCCCGCAGCCTCAGAGAGAAATCCTTGATGCACAATCCAGGTTTGTCACCATCACCTGCTAGAGGAGCCTCTAGTCCAGCCATGGGGAGCTTGTCTGCAGCAGCACAGAAGTTTGTGAGCAAGGCCATGGCAAAGTCTTGTGCCACAGTGGATGCCAGGTTGAGAGCAAGCTACAGGGCTAGTACAACGCCTGGCACACCAAGGATGGCTCGCAATGCAGTGCGCTCAAGGGAAGGTAGTGTTGCAAGCAGGGAATCCAGTGTACCTTTAAGGTCTCCATCCATTTTCCCCTCTTAGAACTGGACATGGACAGAAGCAATAATGCAGGGCGGACAAGCTGAAGTAGTCTGCTGCCTGGCCTCACTGTGTAGGACTTGTTATAAAAGTGGCTTCACTGATGCTGTTGTTTTTCCTTTCTCCCTGTAACTGTCAACAAAGTTTGTAGAATACAAGTTGTAGCATGGAGAGAGAGAGAGACAGAGAGAGAGAGAGACAGAGAGGTTGTTGCACTGTGGTGCAATGGATCAGATTTTAATATCTTCTCTCTGACTGGAGGTACAACTGTTGATTCTTTCTTGGGTATTGAGTGGAACATTTCAATGGCTCAATGACATCGAAGTTTGAAATTGGTTTTGGAGATTGTATTGAGGAGCTTGTGTGTGAAGTGGCTCTTGGATCTTACTGGTATTTGAAGCGAAAGAAAGTTGCATGAGAAAATCACTGTATGTTCTGATCTTTTGGGCACCCATTTTCATGTGTGCTGTTTCCAGGGTTGATTTTTACATGCTAGAGTTGCAGCTTTGATTTTCAAGCTTTGTTGCCACACCCTGTTTCAACCAGTTGTGACTCAGAAGCACTCATAAATTCTGCGTTTCCTTCTCAACAAGCAGCAAGATTGTCTTGAGCAGGCCATTTAGAGATGGCCACTTTTTCATGCAAGAGTGTCAGCGTGATTTTCAAGTTTTGTTAATTACAACCTGTGTCAACAAGTTGTGTTGCACAAGCACTGTTACAGATTCTGCTTTTCTTCTCAAAAATGAACCAAAATGTCTTCAGCTTGTTACAATATTCTTGTGGAGGGAGGGAGGAAAGTCCCATGGGGAGGAAGATAAATTTTTAAACTCTTGTCTTCTCATCCTTTTAGAGCAGGTTCATTAGGAGCAGTAAAATGCCATGGACACTGTACTTAGGACTTTACTTTAGATGTACACTGTGGGACAGGCAAGCCATTTCTAGGATTCACGTTTTTTTGTGGTGTTAGTGTCTGTTTTAATGACCACAGTGAAGCAGCACCCACCCGCACACCATGAAAGATGGATGGTAAGTGGGCAGGAAACAAAACCGAACCGAACCGGACCGGAGGGTCCTTGATGTCACAATTTACTTAAAAAGAAGACCCCCACAGAACCGGATGGTCGTCGTTATACTGCAACTTGCAACCTATTAAGATCCGGAACTGGTGGTTATTTACAAAATCAAATACCCGCCCAACGCTGCGAATGAGCACCTCGAAGACATTAGTAGCAGTATGCAGACGAAGGAAGAGCCACGACGCACGAGCGCGCGGACATACGCAAGCGGCCGCTCTCGCAATCGACGTAGGAACCAACCTGCCTGGATTCTGCTTTTCCTCCCAAGCTTAGAAAAGTGAAGATGTCATGGCGTGTCTCTAGGCCTGCCCTCCATAAGGTATACTCTCTCTTCTTCGCCTCGTTCACGGCTTATGAATGTGATGCAAGGACAGAAGACGCCTGGTTATTGAATCTTAAGATGTGTGTTGAGAGGCCTGAAAGGTTTTTTCTAGGTTGTTTCAAACAATGCTGGTTGTGTCGCAGATCTGCTGTCTTAACAGTTTAGGGTTTAGCGGGCATATAGCTTTGTGAACTCCCTGACTGCCAGAGTTGATGACATCTTATGATTTGCTTCAGGGTTTAATCTTAACTCTCTGTGTGGCAGCTGCAGAATGCTTTGGTGCTACAGGCAGGGAGCTGTGTTGAAACTGTGCTTAAAAATGAAGGTAACCAACAGTCATCACATGTTTACAGCTTTGAGGTTTTTAGCTACAATAACAGCACTAGGTTTTTCCTTTAGGGTCAATGCAGGAATTAGGGTTTCTCGATTAACTGTGTATGCAGATAGGCTCTTCTGCAAAGCTTTTGTCATCGTTCTATCTTCACTATCATGTGTTCTGCTGGGTTGTATTGTTTTAGCCCATTGAAGCTGTGGCCATTTTTATGTTCATGTCAGGGTTCAGGGGAGTGTTACTTAATGACATCCTTAGATACAGCACTGGTAGCTTGTCTCGGTCATCAGGATCTCTTCTGAAAGTGAGGAAAGAGTTACTGTCACCACTTTTTCCATATTCAGTGCGATTCCTCACATCTCAGTCAGTGCCCAAATTTGCACAGCATGAAGAGGTCAGTGCTGAACAATCCTTCTTCTTTTCTTTGCAGTTGTCATGACATATGTCATGGGTTCTTAGAAATGCTTCAAGGTAGGAGGATGTACACAGTGTGTCTGAAGCTTCATGTCATTTACTCATGTCTTATGTGAGCTGAAGTATTCATGGGACATTGTAGGCCAAACTTTGAGAGACTGGAATGTGCATTTAATTCCTATATGCGATGCATGATGTGGCACACAGATTTTCTTATAATTGGTTACAGGAATTTATTAGCAGATTATCTATACCCACCATCAGGAGCTCATGAAGTCAGTGGGTAATAATGGTAGCTAATTGCTGCCATTCATGATTAAGGTGATGGCCTGTATACTTTGTGAGTCACACTCACAAGGTTATGACAGCACACTTTATCATTGTGTTTGTTTTGGTTTGGCTGGGATTGACACAACAGTTACTTCAGAGTGTCATTGTCGAGTTATTTTTGCAATCTCGTAGATATATAGGGGTGGGGCACATTAGCAGAAGGATGTTCTGATTTTGGATGGAACTTACAGAACAAAGGTATTTCCAAGCAGCAAGAGGAGGATCCATTTGACTCTCTCACTGACAAGATTCCAGAGAGACCAGTGACTGTGGCAGAGGGTGCATCATACAGTCTAGTCATATTGGCGGGTTTGGCCGTGGCTGCAGCTGCTGCTTATGCAGTTTTCAAGGAACTGATATTTCAGCCAAGAGAGTATGTTGTGTGTTTTCCCTTTACTCGATTCATAGTGCATGTGCTATAATCCCAGTGTAGATGTCAGTAGAGTTTGGAAGTGATGTTTGTGGGTAGAGAGAAATGAAGGTGGTAGTAGGGTGCAGTGTTGAAGTATAATTGTTTTTCTTGCAATGGAGGAGTTCTTTCAGTGTGCCTACATTTCAGCTGAGTTTAGTGGATGAGTTCAGCAGTTAAGAATTCTGGTATGGCCATACTTGCTCACAGGTACAAAATCTTTGGCAAGGCTTTGGAGAGAGTGCAACATGACAATCAGGTTGTCAAAATTTCTGTCTTCCCTCAGAGCATTTTTAGTGGGTTGTGATTATTTTGAATGATTTCCATTCTAGCTTCCCAGGTTTGTGCCTGTCATTAGCTTGAGCAACTTACATAGTCATTATCAGAATTCTTTCTGGGAGTTGATGACTTGATAAGGTTCGTTCAAGCTTTGGAACTACAATTTTTGCTCATTTCCAAGGTGTGGGAGGGTGCTTTGCAGGTGACAGTTCGGTTAGGGAGTCCAATAACAGGTTATGGTCAAGAAACTAGGAATCGTGCAGCCCGACAACGGATATCGCATCGCACATTTACAGATGAAGATGGCATTGAGCGTGTTGAGGTTAGATATGTCCATTTCTTTCTTTCCGCTGAAGCTTACTTTCTACCAGTGTGTAGTTTGTGACAAAAAAGAAATATCTCTTCTAGAACTTAGTACTGCCACACTCTTCTTTATCCTTGACACTTCCGCCTTCCCACTTATACAATCAAAGAAAGCTGCCAGAAAGAAAGAGTAGGATACATTGCAAATCCATATTACATGTACATTTACTAACTGGGCTGTCCATGGCAGGTGATGTTCTACATCCGCGGGCCACAAGGGGCAGGGAAAGTGTACAGTGAGATGTTCAAAGACAAGGAGGACAAAGCCTGGAAGTTCACTTATTTGATCGTAGATGTGACATCACCCTCCCCCACTCGGCTCATGTTGGAATCTTATATGCCAGACTTGCCTGGGGCAGCCTAGCAGCTGACCATTGAATCTAGGTCCACTGCACTGAAACAGATGGCAAGTTTCTTCTTGTTTATGCTTGTCTGTTGCACCAGGGCAGGAATCTACATGTTTTTTGATGGCTTTTTTCTTGAAACAGCACTGTGAAATCAATTACTTTTGTTCCAGAGTAGTGTTGCAGAGTACTATTAACATTGTTGATGTTAATAGTCATAAACAGTGCTGGCCTTGTCTGTCAGGCGATTGAAACATAAGTTATCCAAGAGAAATAAAAGCAATGAAAGATTAACCACAAGACATCCATACCAAATCAAGTCAATAGCTTGGCCAAGTCAAAGTAGTTTTCAGAGCAACAGATATTTGAGTAAATATCTGATTATGTGCTGAATTATTTCACCTTTGGGAGTTTCATGTTACTGAGACAGCTCGAATCTGTTGACCCAAATCTGTTTGTTCGCCCACAGATTTGGTGCACACATACCCCTTACAAGCATACTTTACATAAGGTTAGTGAGAAGCTATGCAATGAAAATACAATCTTTTTGGGACATATGCACTCTCACATTCTGGGTTATAAAATTAATCTGCAAATTCAAGATGCTACAAGCTGCAATCATGGTATTACATAATTAACTGATCAAGGAAATTTGTATGCATATAACCCAGTAAACATTACAAAATATTATGGCAACAGGATCATTTTAGGCTGCACATCAGAGCTCAAATTCATTAAGCTTGGGCACCATATGGGAAACTGTGGTAGAACCCCTCAGAAACCATAATTTATTGCATAAATGTTTACCTTGAAGAACTACCAGGTGAACAAAATAGCACAAAAATAATGAAACAAACTGCCACCAAGACAAATTTTCAGTACTGCAAACTGAAAACTTCCAGTGGACTCTACATTGGCTCCAGAAAACAGCTCCGGCAATGGCTGCTGCTGTCTGATCAGCAAACCATGAATGTTGCCATTGTGCAGCAACGTCATTGTTAACCTAAATCGAACACTCATCATCACACCAGGATTAACCTTGCTAAATGGTACAAAACATAAAGAGCAAACTGACATCATATTCTGACCAAAGTTTGTCTATGTGTAGGCACACAGCTATTTGAAGCAAAAGGCAGTTGCATGCAAAGACAAGATATGTTGCCCTTTTCACCCACATGCAGGAGTACCAACATTTGCTTACAATCTATGCACACAGCACAACAAATTAATGGGCTCCAAAAGAGAGCAATTCTATTCACTTCCATGTTCTGCCTGCTGTGTGGGCCTCACAGTCAGAAGAGGTTGCAGTGCCTTCACCACAATGCTCATGTTGGGACGGAAGTCAGCCTCATATTGCACACACAGGGCTGCCACAGCTGCCATCTGAATCCCATATTCACAAGTGTGTCAGCAACCCTCTGAACTCACAGCCCATTGCACTTCATATGTTACTAAACCAGATCATATCTATGATACTTGCAGAGAAACTTCACATAACAGTTACAAGAAAACTGTTGAGTCAGTTCTAGCCAACCAAAACAAAGACAAGAATGACCAAAACCCTGTGAGTGTCACCCACAAAGTGTAGACATCACCTTCATCACAACTAGAAGTGGTTAATATCCTCTCTATGCCCACTGATGAAGTAAACTGGACAATGTGCAATTCCAAAACTCAGAGAGAGAAATGATTTACAGACAAGGACACACTGCATTCAATCTGTACCTTGGCAACAGCCTTTGCAGGATAGTCACTCCTCAGCTTAGGATCAACACATTGCTTGACTTTGTCTTCACTGAGTTTTGGTGTTGCCTGGAACCATATCAAAACCAAATAGGTCAATGGGACTACATGAATAACTTGATGGAGCTAATCATGAAAACTGTAAATGACTTTCTAAGAACAGTGCAACCTAGGAATGAAACACACTTGTCCATCTGTCAGTGTACATGTAGAATCCTTGTTAAAACTTACCCACGTTACAAGACTTTGTTGTCCACGTGGCATAGTCGGGTCCACAGGTTTTCGACCAGTGAGAAGCTCCAAAAGAACCACACCAAAACTGTAAACATCACTTTTCTGCGTCAACTGACCTGTCATGGCATACCTGCCATAATCACCCCCAAAACATCAGGCAAACAAAGTTTTCAAGTTGCCTTTGACCAGTCATGGCACTCATTGTGTATCTTCAAGGGAAGAGATTAGTCTGACCTACCAACAAGCTGCAAAAAGAAAGGGAGGATCAGGGCAATACTTTGGTTTCAAATTAAACAAGAGCACACTTTACTTACCAAAACAATATAGGAAGTTTACAGCAACTTACTCAGGTGCATGATATCCAAAGGTGCCAAGAACACGTGTAGAATGTAGACGAGCAGCCATATCTGGGGCCTGGTTTGATAGGTTGAAGTCAGCAATCTTGGCAACATAATCATCAAAAAGCAATACATTGCTAGATTTGATATCTCTGTGAATTATAGGTGGTTGTGCCTTCTCATGCAGATACTCCAGCCCCCGTGCCGCACCAACTGCAATCTTGACACGTTGCATCCAGTCGAGCACTGGCCCTGGCTGTGCACCTTTTACACCTTTCCTACCTGCAGACCATCCAATATTGACTCTCAGTGACCAAGAAAAATGAGGGCAGAAAGCAAGACTGAAAACAAACAACTGATGTAAAATTGATGATTTTGCAACATCTGCTGGATCAGTCCAGATTGTTAAGACCTGCTTTGCAGCTTGATCTTCTCTGTCAACCAAAAGCTATTTGTTTTGCAACCTGTGTCACCTACATTGGATGTCTGAATTTCTTTCACACAATTGCAGGCATCAGAGGCTTCTTAACCTACAATTAAAAGATGTAAGTTACAAATTGGCCCCTTTTGAGGATATGTTCCATGTCCATATGCACATGGGGCTCATCTCATATACTTAGATAAAATGTTGCAAAAGCAAAGCCATCCAAATTTTGACAATTGGTGACCAGAAAAGGTGACTTACCATGTAGAATATCATGAAGGGACCCCATAGTGGCAAATTCATACGCAAGTACCCGCAAAGATCCATCCAAGCAATATCCAATGAGCTCAACAACATTCTCATGCTTTAGTCTTGACACCAAGGACACCTGGCAAAGGGCAACAAAAAGTGGATAGGTTAAGATCTGTTAACAAAGACTCCAAAGAATTTGTAAGTCTGCCTGCAGATAAGTATTAGTCCATGGTGGGTAGAGCATCAACATCTGAAATGTACCTCAACATGCCCTATGCAGACTGGCTATATTATATTTAACAGTCCATTATAATTGCAGAAATATGCAAGATGTGATTGCAGAGAAATCTCCAGAACCAAAACTTTGAATATACTTCCTGTCAGTTCCAGCAAAACCAAAAATAACGCAAAGAGGATGAATGTGGTCACAACCAAAATGCAACACCCTCAACTTCATCCTGAATGGCAGTGGTAAGCTGCTATGACTCCACACTGACTTTGTCAGCTCCCAATGGTGGGTGCATATAAGTATACAATACTCTGCATAACTGCAGAAATGTGCAATGTACTGAAGTATGCAGAAATGTCCCAATCATGTCACCTACAGAGCCTACAACAAAACTAATTTATCAAGTTGAGAAACCATGCCTGGGAAAGAAATTCAGCCTCTGGTTGAGCACTGGCATCTAACTTCTTGATAGCTGCCACATGATCTTGTAGTGTTGCATAATATACCCTACCATAGGACCCCTCACCAATCAGTGCCTTCGGTCCAAAGTTATCTGTGCTTTCTCTTAGCTCCTCAATGGACAATGATGGTACTGATATAGGTTGCACTCTTACAGCTGGGCCAGCTCTTGGCTCTGCTACTCGTGGATGTGTTGGGTTTCCTGTAAGAGTGCACAATTACAACCCAGTGCAATACCATAAGGATTCCTCCCTTCTAAATATTCTATATTACTGTATTGACACTGACAGATATGTGAACAAGAACATTCAGCATCATTGATCTCTGAATCTCTTGTCCATCTGATTCATGATCCAATCTTCAAAGGCACAAATTCAACTGAGTTTTAACAAGATTCATTGACAATAATAAGTTTTTCTACTGGAAAACATCTAGTAGTTTCCAACATACCAGGAGGCACACTTCCATTGAAATTGTTGTGGGCTTCGGAGGAGGCTTTTGCAAAATCCTCCTGTTCCTCTGGACAGCAGCACCAACCCATTTCTTTACTTCAAAAATTGCAGATTTGTGGTCACGTGCATTCAATGTCTATCCATACCTGCATGCAAACAAGACTCCAGTCTCAAAGAAAAACTTTTAGTGGCAGATTTTCACCCGCAGTCAGAAACTGACTTCTATTACTGGCAGGAGAGATAATTGATAGCTTTTTATCTAAGTCAAAAGAAGGCTTACTGACCCAGTATCAGTACTCAGTATCCCTAGGACCATACTATACGTGGCACAATACCTTTGGCAACTATTTCAACTGGTCACTCATATGTATGCTTGTCACCTCACAAATGCAGAATCATGATAATAAGACCTCATAATTCTCCAAGAATTTATTAGAAGTAGCAGTTATTACAAACCTAAAAGAGACACCTTTCTTGTAGTAACATTACCATCCCAAAGAAAGCTCTTCCTGCTAGTATGCAGCTTCAACACAAAAGTAGTACAACGCAAAAAATAGAATCTTTGATGTGCAGAGAAGAGAGACACTGATATAAATCCTAAAAGCCACTCAACAAAAAATGTAGAAGCAAAAAATCCCTTGAAAACAAAGACACAGTAACCTCTCAAATCCAAACAGAACCGGCACATCCAGTGCAACAAATGCGAAAAACAAGCTCAAGAAAGCTACTTAGCATTAAATACCGGAAAGAGGACTCCGACATGCAGAACCTCCAGACAGCATTTTCCAGTGAATCAAGAACTCGCAAGGACGTTGCAAATGACGGTAATACACAGGTCAAGTAGACGACAAGCACAACCTAGAACCTAACAACACCTGGAGGACAACAAGTGCCAAATCCAAAACTTCCAAAAGCTCACTTCCGGTAAAATGAAAGAAAAAATGCGCTTCCTCGCGACGTCATTAAAGAGAGAGAGAGAAAGAAGAGAGCAAAGTTTTCAAGGATACTCTGAGAAACTCTGCGAAATCCTAAAGACAAAAGAAGCATACAGACTGCTAAACACATATAGTAAAAGGCAGTCGCAAATCTGATGATACCGTACCGACAAACACAGAAAAAAAGAGAAAACAGAGGACGACGAGCAGCAGCAGGAAACTTCAGAGAAAACAAATCCCAATATGAGGCAAAGAAACACGTGAAAGGCTCAACATACCGCATCAAGACGAAAGTTTTGTGAATCAGGAAAAAACATGAAGTCGTTGTGTGTGCAGATTTGCGATGTGGAAGACGATTTGTCGAGAAATCTGGTGCTCTCGTTCCGTCACGAACGCAGTGGTGAGGAAGAAAGTCTTGCGCGAGAAAACAACACACTCCGGCAGACGAGCCATGAAGACGACCGACTTCTCTCTCTCTCTCTCTCTCGCCAAGCCTCTGTTTTTCTTTTACACTTTCATTTCATCTTTCCAAAGCCCACGTTCCAGATGTGTCCACGTCTCGCGTTTTTGCGGCTGAAATTCACTCCGAGGTGGGAAAAGAGGCCACAACGAAGAGCGTCTTTTGAGCTGTGTCCAAAGGGAGTATTATTTCTTTTCTTCATGGACGGTTGAGATTCGGACGTCACTACATGATCGTGCGGTTCGATGAGGAGATTACTAGAAACAGTCACGTCTCGGGGTGAGGGGGTAGTAGAAAATCGAAGCATCTAGGACGTGGACGGTGGAAGATCTCCGGTGGAATAGATCGTATGGTGTAGAACTAATAGGTTGGTAGCGGTTCGTCCAACCGAATCTGACGGCTGAAAACTCTCCTCGTCCAGCAGTCACAAAGTTCAGAGAGGAAAAACAAAAATTTCAAAGAGAAAAGATTTCAAGGGTCCTATTGTAAAGAGGCCAATTTTTTTGAAAAAAACATCGGTCCCGTGGAATCTGCAAATATGATACCAAGTGTGGAAGTATTATACGATAGAATGGGCCCAATAGGGACATTCCACGCTTTAATGTTGTAAGCCTGGTAGGGTGAGAGCTCCCGTTCCATGAAGTAAGTGGTAAAATTGGGCCCATTCCACGCTTTAATGTTGTAAGGCTGGTAGGGTGGAGCTCCCGTTCCATGAAGTAAGTGGTAAGAGGTTCTTCCATGACCTGTTCCACAGCGTAACCTGACTTTTAGCTGACAATTCAAATTTCCAGTGTATATTTGAGTCATTGATTTGTTGGCCTTGCCTACCAAGCAAGGCAAGGATATTGTTGTGTTTAGATTCATTATAGAGTATAGTAGCTCAAGGGATTTTGCCCCGGGCCTACCGAAAAGGTCTGTTTCTATATGAGGATTTTTGAAAGATGGTATTTTGGCTTGTGTTGAAACTTGAGATTAGTTCTAGAGTTATGATATCTTGAAGGATTTTTGGTTTCTTTTAGAGGATTTCTATTGAAGATTTTAATCACCATGCAAAAAATTTCTTTTGAAAAAATTTCTTTTGAAGCTTTTATTTTTTGCATGGTGAAATATTTGAATTTCCATCTATAATTCTTCTTCTTTTGCCTTAAGATACTTTTTAATGTAAATGGCAAGGTCGGAGTGTGACACACCCCTTGCTTGTTAAAAATTGACTCTGATAGCCGGGAAAAAAGAAAGTAGAGCCAACAAATAGCTACCCATTCTGCCTAGGAAAAAGGCTGTGAATTGGACACAGAAACCGATTATGGACGAGATAACCGGCAAGAGCAGCCACGGTTATCACATATATCAACACACAAATTATTTAACAATTGGCTGGCATTGCTGTGGGGCGGCAAACCCAGAATGCTCGGTGAACCCTTTTTGCCAGTGTCGGTAGGTAACATGGCAGAATTGTTTTACAAATTGAATCAACGAAACCACTGGTCCAGGCTATTTTAAAATAACGTTAAGAACCTGCGGTTTTCGTAAAAGATCCGGTAAGGAACCGGAAGTTTTCTGTCCGGTTATTTGATTCCTTCCATTTGATTCAAAACTCTGGGGATATATATTACCACAACTGGGTCTTTGGTTTTCAGGGTAAAACTGTGTAATTACGAAATCTTTAAGAACCACCCTGAGAACCTGAGGGTCTATTCCTATTTCTAGTAACCGCCCCCACACTACGAAAGACCCACACTACAAATATGTATTGCTGGCACCCATTGCCCCTGGAAACCAACCTACAAAAGGGATAATGGGTACCAGTGTTGGGTGGGTAAGTATTGGACACCCGGGTATTTTACCCATGTATACTCCTGGGTAGAATATTATGGATAACCGTATACCCTACTGGATTGGTAAGCATTTCAGACTTACTGTTATTTTTACCTTGTTTTATTTTTTTATTGGTAGGCCTATATCCAAAGTTAATCTTTACTTAGGGCGCGGTAATTTTTGAGGAGGTTAGAATGAAGGTGCATGCAGAAGTCCTGCTTTTGCTGATAAGTTCTCAAACTTTGCAATGCCCTTGATTATGTTTGTACATACAGCTTCTGGTATCTGACAGGCATGGATTTTTTTGAGTCTTTGCAACATCTAAATAGAGAATTGCACAAGAGTCATTTTAGCAATCAACTTAGTGAAGAAATCACTTACTTTACTGCAGATACTCTTTCATTGTGCATGGTATACTTTACAGTAATAACACATCATCAAATGAACAGAAGATGGTACTTCAGTCTCAACATTAATCAGTGCCAAAGATTAACTTGAACTACATAGAAGCATAAAGGGCCACTGTTTCTTCTGCATCTTTCCCAGCAAGACCAACAGATTGCGGAAGAACCTGTTGCAATAAACCTGTACGAATGACCAGCCAAATCATGCTACATGTGTGGACCAACCCTTGATAACAACATATTCTGGGGCTTTTGTATTCTCAAAGCTCTCCCGGGAATGCACCAACTGCACGTAACTCAACAAGTGTCATGGACACAGCATTTGCCCCAACACCCAGCACAATTCAGTCCTGAAACTGAGATTTAATCATCAAAAAGACTGGAGAAGGCAAGAGAAAATACCTTGATATAGTTCTGCAAGTTGGTCAAATCTTCTGGAATGGACCAATTTTTGTAGTGTGCCAGGGCAACTTTCAAGTGGTACAGTTTAGGGGCAAGACTCAAATCAACTGCTGAAATTTTATCACCATTTATAAATGGCCCCTGTAATGAACATTGTGAAAGGTCAATTCTCACGAATTCTCAAAACATTAATTGCAGTGGCAGTTCTAGTAGAAACAAATTCTAAAATCTTCCAGTTTAGTACTTCAAGAGATTGAAGGCAAGCTATTCTATCAGGACTGAATCTTACATTACAACATGAGGGTGAGGATCATAAGAAGCCTGAAGAAGGCCAGATATTGAATTCAACTGGTGGCAACCTGGCTAAGTTCCAGTTGCAGGGATAGGAAGCAATTATGGTAACCCCATTCCCACCTTGGCACCCTTTGACATTCAAAAGATTACACTAGCCAGTACAAGCAACTAGTTTGAACAAGGACAAATGATCAGAACATTTCCAAATACTTACATTGGTCTTGAGATATTCATTTAGAGTCTTGAGCTCCTCCACCAATGCTTCCTCAGAGCCATCACTTGGGTCTTTGCTCTTCAAAAACTTCACGAAGGACGAAAAGATTTTGGACCCTCTGCAGGCAATTCAACAAAGTATCAGATGTGGGTGGTTTTCATCCCATTAATCAGTTTGCAAGAACACAATCAAACACAATGATCAAGTTCACAGTCTTGTGTCATGTGTCCATCTCTTACCTTTCCCTGTACTTACTCTAGTCAAACTATGCCTAAAGCATCACTTTATATTCCAGGGTTCACACCAAGCCATGGGGAGGAACGTACATAGAAGCCTTGTCCTCAGGGGTCACAAGAGAAGGCTGTGGGTATGTCTCTTCAAGGATCTTTGTGATAACATCAGAGTCCGCCACCCACTTGCCTTCATACTTGATCACTGGAACCTTTCCCTCTGGATTGGCTTCCAGAAACCTGGCCACTCCCAGCCATCATATAAGAAGCCATTGTGAAATAAGCACAAGATGCTAAATTGTAGTGCTGTTGTCATTGAAACCCTTGGGAAGTACCCACACAAAGAACCCCGTTTGTCAGAAATCAACTACCATAAGAAAAAAATAGGGATTTCAAAGTGCACAACAGACAATATTCAGTTGCAAAAGAAGCAGATGAGATCGTGTGGACTGGCAGGTCTATGTTTACAATACCACTGAATTGACCTTTGAAGATACAATGCAACAACAGTATGGGTTTTGAGTACAAGCAAACAAAGATAAGAAAGCCAGAATGCCATCAAGCATCAATTATGAATGTCAGCCTTAACATCACTGTAGGAAAAGACACACTGTGATGCAATCATTGGAATTTGATTGGGTGTGATTCAAGATTTGTCATATGCAACTTGTCATTGATTTAAATTTTTTTTTCTACAAACACTTGAGAGCTTATCTTACCATCAAAACAACCAGAAAGGCTTACCAGTCTGGCTTGTTTGCAGTGTCAACATATTTGGCATTATACGGGATGCCCTTCTCCTCCAGAGTAAGCAACACTCGCTGCGAAAAAGGACCTGCAATTACATCTCACTACATCACCCAAGTTGCAGGTACAAACTCATTTCTCTCAAAGCGCTCTAACTTTTCAGAACTAGGGATAAAACAAGTTTCCAAAGCCCGGGTTTCCAAGAAGAAGGCCCCGGCACTGTGCCCCGCAGTATAGGCCAAATGACCTCCAATGAAACAGAAGCATCCATTTCCTAAGATAATCAAGGTCCGTTACAAAATTCAACATTCTGCATACAGATGGAATGTTGTCTTCACTTGCGCCCCATCAGCAAAACGCTCCACGCAATTAAATAAAAGTGTAAACTTGCCACCTTGAATTACCGATTGTCTTCTTCAACCCTTAGTAGGCTCATGTCTTAAACTCAGCGATAGCAATAAGGACAGCTAGGAGCAAAGCCCTTCCTTACCTTAACGAAAACCCTCACCACAATAAAAAGAAAGAGGACTTACAGTCACCAAGCCGATCAGGTTCCCCACTTGCAGCTTTCACCAGGACTTCAATAGGCTGAACAGCAGTAGTAGCAGTATCAGCAGTCGCCGCGGCCATGTTCACAATTCCCTGCAACGCTCTCCTGGAAAAAACCCTGAATTCACGACCCTCCTCTCCGCGTTGAGACCTCCTAGCAGCAAAAACAGCCCTACTTCCTATGCTAAAGGAACGAGAGGGAGAAATAACAACAGCACAAGGTAGGCTCTCGAAGGTGCGCGGGAAGAGCGTACACAAGGAATCCGAGGAAGAAGAAGAAGAAGAAGAGATGTGCACACGGCCTGTAAAGCGAGCGATGGCTAATGTAGCGGCCCGCATCTCTAAACGAAGTGTGTGCATTGCGCGCGCGCTCTCTCTCTCTCTCTTTCTCTACTTTCTGCGCCAACAACACAGCGGATTGGGGAGGATAACGGTTCTACGGGGAATGTGTGAGGCCCGGTCCATTCCAGTAATATTGTTCTGGAACATTCCATCAACCTCCATGCTGCCATCAATCTTGATTTGCCAGAATGGTCCGCTACAGCTTACAAGACATGGAATTTAATCTCAGCCTTCTTGTGAAGGCGCACACCATTTGTCTAAGGTCGCAAACATTTTGCTATTATGGAACGCTGAATCTGGACTGAATAATGTACATTGTTCATGTAAGTTACCCACCATGGGCAAGCCTTTTCTCAGAGGTGCTTTGAGAAATTTGTTGTTTAAGCCCTGCCTCCAAGCGCCCCCCTTATTCCCTTAAAGCCTGCCCCCTCAGGCTTTTACCCTTCATGTAAAAGCACTGCTGCACACTTTCTGGTGTATTTGAAGGGGGATATTACTAGTGTTCAGCAGATATAAGATTTTTTCAATGTCCACTGGTTCTGGCTATTTGTCAATTTATTATCCACCTGTTCCAGTTATTATTATTATTATTTTAAAAAACTTTGCTTGTAATATTCTGTAACGATATCAAAAAATAAATTAATCAAATGTTGGATTTCAATATGGGTTGATATTTATTAACAATAATAACCATCGGATATCCTAACATTTTGGATAACAAAATCAAGACGAGAAGTAGCAGTAAGCGCAATGAGGGGAGCAACAACAAGTGTGAAAACAAGAAGCAACAACAAACACAAAGAAAGGAATAGCAAGAATTGTAAAGAGAAGAAATAACAAATGTTAAAAAAGGAGTAGTAGGCACAAAGAGGAGAAACAACAAGTGCGAAGAGGGGAGAAGCAACAAGCGCAAAGAATGGAGCAGCATCCTTTGAAAAGGGGAGCAACAATAAGTGCAAAGAGGGGAGCAACAACAAGCGCGAAGAGGGGAGAAGCAACAAGCACAAAGAATGGAGCAGCATCCTTTGAAAAGGGGAGCAACAATAAGTGCAAAGAGGGGAGCAACAATAAGCGTGAAAAGGGGAGAAGCAACAAGCGCAAATAATGGAGCATCATCCTTTGAAAAGGGTTTGCTTGTAATATCTTGTAACAATATCGAAAAATAAATTAATCAAATGTTGGATTTCAATCTACATGGATATCTATTAACAATAATATCCATTGGATATCCTAACATTCTGGATAACAAAATCAAAATGAGAAGCGGTAGTAAGCGCAACGAGAGGAACAACAACAAGCATGAAGAAGAAAGTAGCAACAAGTGTGAAAACAAAAAGCAACAACAAACACTAAAAAAAGAACAACAACAATCACAAATAGAAGCAACAAGTGTGAAGAAGGGAATAACAACAAGCATGATGAAGAGAAGCAGTAGACACAAAGAGGAGAAACAACAAGATGAAGAAGGGAGCAACAACGTTTGAATAGGGGAGCAACAATAAGTGCAAAGAGGGGAGCAACAACAAGCACAACAAAAAAAACAACAAGTGTGAAGATGAAAACAATAACAAACATAAAAAGATGAACAATAATAAACGTGAAGAAAGAAGCAATAGCTAGCATGAAGAGGGGAACAACAACTAGTACAAAGAGGAGCATAGGAGGCATGAAAAGGAGCCAAAACACAATGTGTGCTTCAACTAAAGCTTGGGCTTCTTTTTATTTTAGTTTTAGAGTTTTTTAGATTTAGGTGCAAAGCCCACTTTTTGCCCCCTTTTATAGCCTACAACCTACATCTTAAATGTAAACGCCCTTCATATCCATATATGGGTAGGGATCTATATCCTTCTTAGATATCAAAATTTCAAATTATTTTTACCTTGTCTTGATATTATATAATTGGATTTCACAAATTGTGAAAAAAATTTACAAGTGATATCCTGGGTGATATATGATTAAGATATTTAGATTTTTAGGATATCCGTCCAACATTGGACATTACCCTATTAACTTGGCAACTTTGACATTAATTATATTATTTTCAGAAATGTTGAAAATTTCAAATTTTGTGTTTTTTGAATAGCAAAATTTATGAAGGAAATTTATTGAAATTTTGAGCATATTCTATTTGTGGAAATGAAAATTTCAAAATTAATTAATTAATTGACAATTGCGTGTTGAATTGCCTAAATATTAAGGTACCAAGCAAAAAAAATCTTATGTGACTCTCCAAGTCCCTTTTATTTGCAAAATACCCTTATGTCAATTGTTTTGGTTCCTTTTACAAAGCCCTTTTCCATTCAGAGAAGGAACCTCCATTTAAAAATTATAAGTGCATTATGCCTGGGAAAACTTCTTCTTTTAAGCCCTCCTCAATATCTTTTGGGGCCAATGCCCTCATTCATGTACTATCAACCATAATGATGATTTTATGAAGAAACCTTCCTTTACACTTTTACTTATTTTGCAAAAATGGTGATATTCTAGTGAAAAGAAACATTTTTAAAAAAATTCACAAAGAATCAAAATTTTGCAACAAAATAAAACCCATAAAAAAATAAAAATAAAACATAACAATTTTAGGTGAAAGACATAAATTAGGTTCAACAATACACCAAATTTTATGTTGGCATGTTAGAGCCTTAGTTAAAGCACTAAAATAGGTGTTCTTTGATATAAAGACAAGTTGTTCAACAACAAACATTTCTTCATTTAATGTGCTTCATTTTATAATAAACTTATTAAATTATGCTCAAACACATTTTGATGAAATCAATTTTATGTGTTGATTAAGGGTAGATTTCTTGAATGAAAGAAATGATGGTTTAAATCAATGTTGTACAATTATTTGAAGAATTTAAAAATTGGATTCAAATTTTTAAATATTTCAAAATTAGAAAATTATTGGTTTCAATTTTTTTTAAAAAATGGAATAGGAAAACCATTGAATTTAATTATTTCAAGAACTTTTAAAAATCCACAATTTTCATAAAAAATTGGTGGTTTTCATGTTAGTTATTTGATATTTGCAAAAAACATTTATCTATGGTTATACACCAAAATCAAGTCTTGATTTTTTTAAAATCAAAATTATGAATCTTAAGAATTACTTTAATATTTGCTAGGGGTTTGTTTTGGTGTTGGGCATGTATATGGTTTTTTGACACACCTTTTGAGTCAAAGTGCACTCAAAGGAGCCACAAGTATTAGTTTACATTTGGATTGCATACATGTTTTTTTCCCCCAAAATAACTTTTTCATATGAATGAATTTTTGAATGATTGTTTTTGTAACTTGTTATGAAAGATGATTAGAATTGCTTCAAGAAATCAATTTTTTTTCTTAATCATGTTTGAATAAATGTGAATTTGTAAAATTGTATAGATTTTTTGCAAATTCTATGTTTCATTTTGAAATATTAATGATAATTTGAAATCACACAAAAAAATGTTAATTTTTAAATTTCAATTTAATGTAACATAAACTACAACTTTGTTCAATACATCATCTACATTAGACCCCATTTATATGTGGCAAAACATTCTTGAAGTTTTTAACTTGTGAATTTTCAAAGTTTTAGAATTCCACATTTTTAGAATTGCGAATGATTTTCTAGTGTGTATAATACGTTATTTTCATCTCATTTTGTTTACCATCAACTTACTTTTATTATATGAGTCCTTTGAAAGTCCTTTGTAAAAATGTCTATTTTTAATGATAGAAATTTTCACTTTCAAAATCTTTAACTAAACCAAATCCTAAAATTGAATCAAACAAAAAAATTATTTGAATTTCTTGACATTCATGTGTGTTAAAAAGAAATAATGTGCCATGATTACCATGGTTCAAATGATAGAATTTGACATTTAACACCCTTTATGGTTCCTTGTGTGTAAGTGTAAATGAGAATTTGAAACTTATTTCACTTCATGTAAGTGTAAACCTTTCCACCACATTTGTGTAAGTGTAAATGCTTGATTTTGGAAATGTAAAACCATGTAAATTTTCATTTTAATTCATGTAAAACCATGTAAGTGTAAGTGATTTACAATTATTTGTAAATCAACGCAAATCTATGTAAGTTTTTTTGAAAACAAAAAAATTATGCAAAAATTGACAACATGGGTGCTAGGGAATCTAACATTCCTAAAGTTTGAATTTTTTTGAATGATATGCCAATCAAAGTGGCTCATTCCCCAAAAAACAACTTTAGGATGCACCACAATTAATTTAAAATTAATTAATATTTAAATCACAATGAGTACCCAAGTTTTCATAAAAGCCTAAGTCAAAAATGTTGATGAACAAAGATAAGAATGGAATTCAACTCAAGCAATGAAGTGGCGCAACATGCACCCAATATGCACTCAAGAATGTGCAAGGGAATAACAGCAGGGTTTGTCCATATCCTTGCCCAAAGGTGTGGGCTTGTATTCTATATACTTGAACTAAAGGGAAGCATTTCAAGAATCCCTTATTAGTAGTAAAAGCTTTTATGAAGGGAACATTAAAAGTATTGATTTTTTTTGTGAAAGGCCAATCATTGTGGCATGTTATGAAAGAAATTGAGCTTTGAGATGCACCCACATTGGGATAGACCCACAATTAAATAATGTGGATTGCAAAAAGTATAGTCATTAAGGGTATATAATATAAACACTTACCTTGCCAAAAACATTTACACAAGATCATGTACATGTAATTGAAAACATTTTACACTTCCTTTACGTGAATGTAAAACAATCATTTACATAAGGGGTAATGTGAGTGTAAAAGGCAAATGTAAACTATTTACTCTTATCTAGTTTTTACACAACAAATATATGTGTACATTTACATTTTATCTTTCTAACATTGGTTTATTCCTATATATAATAATTGCCCAATAGTGGTTTGAATATGAATATATGGTACCTTATCAATTAATCATTTTTCCCACCAATCATTTGTGATTATTAAATGGCTCCTAATATTTTTTCATCAAGTGATGACTAAGGGAACACAATTTGTTGAATTATTGGGTACAATTTTGTGAATTATTTTAATTGCATGGAGATGTGCAATGTTGACATGATGGATTGACAACATTTATAATTTTGGGTACATGTTGAGGAGTTTAAAAAAAAATTCACAACAAGAAATAAAACAAGAAACTTTTTAGTTGTCAACATTATGCATGTGAACTTTTTGATCCATGTGTTGCATGTTGTAAGTGCTCCTGAGTATAGACTTATTATTAGTGGATTTACAAAATGCTAGCACCATGTTGATGCAATATTTTACTTGTATCATTGGAGGATTAACAATTTTTAAACATTAAAAAGGAAGTGATTTGTGCATTTTGAAAATTAGATGGGCTACCACATATGAGGTTAATAGACCCACTAGGTGTAAAGCTAGACACAATTGGGTCAATGTTTTTTCGACTCATATCTTAAATAATGTGAATAGCTACCCATGAGGATTTATTGGAACACATTTGGTTTGGTGGCTAGCAAAACATGTGCAATGTGTTGGCTATTTAAAAATGTTATTAGATTCAATAATTTATTGTAATTCAATTTATAATGACAATAATTATGTCAAAGAATCTTTTTACATTATGATTACTATGAATATTTTTAATCATAATACTAAAAAAATCAGAAATTATGAATATTAATTTCAAATATGAATTATATTTTTATTAAAACTAATTTATAACTTCTAGAATATATTTATTCTACAATAATGTTACATTTATTGAAGTAATTAATTTTATTATAATTACTGGAATTAGTTTTATGATTGAAAAATAATGATAATTTGTGTAAAAATACAAGTATTACACATTGCCCCTCATATATAGATGTTTATCTTAATATCCACCCATATATTATTGAGTAATATACATATTTTACACCATTATATATCCATACACCCTGTAATGTGCAAAATACATTTTATATACATATAGGGTTGCAATTCAATTTACCACATTTGTAACTAATTGAACATAAATGGGTCTTTTTGAATGAAAACCATGTTATAAATTCTTCAAATGGAGTAATGAAAAAACATTAGTTGCAAGGTAGTTGTAAGCACAACCAAATGCAAAAAGTAGTTGAAGAAATAACCAATGATAGTCGCAAACAACAAATAGTCATAGGTAGTCACAAATTGATTGGTTACAAAAATCTAGTTTTCTTTTAGGGATTTAAATCACATCCCACAATTCAAACAAATGTAACCAATATTCAAACTTAAACAACCTTACCTCATGAATGACATTAAACAAGTATGTTCATGTGCATTTTGCCAATTCATGGTCCAAATTGAACATTTTTTTATTCAACTTGATTATTTTGTCCAATCTAGACATACCTACTTAAACCCCTTGATTGATTTTTTCCCCCTTCTTTCATGTTACGTATACTCCTTGAAATAATCAACATATTAACATATTTAGGTGTAAAATGGATTTTATCCCCTTTTTACTTTATATTACAATGAATTATTGGATTTGCTTAGAATGTGACAAACACTGTTGAATAGAGATAGAAGCATGGAAAATGGTGGACAATATCATTCATGGAAAAATGTTGATAAGATTGTTAATGAATGAAAATGAAGGAATAAGTAAAAGTGGCATGTAAATATATTCAAGCAAAATATAATGTTGTATGATGAAAGGGGAAAATGAAAGCAAGAAAGGTAAAATTTGGAAATAATAGGTACAGATAATCAAAAAAATAAATGATACAATTCAAAAATCAAAACAAAAAATGAATGAATTAAAATAAATTAATATTAAAAATCATGTTAAAATCCACAAATAGTAAGTACAAGACAACAAAATAATAAAAAGCCATGGTAAAAGCCAAACAAATTAGTACAAAATGACCAAATGTTTTTAAAAAAAAATGGAAAACTCAAGGTAAAGGGAAAAATGTAAATTAATTGAAATTAATTTCTGTAGAAAAATGTAAAATGAAATAGTAATCATGATTTTTAAAAAAATTTAAGATTAACAAATTAAAATAGTTGGTAAGATGGAAAAATAGTGAATAGAATGTGAAAATAGATCTCAATTGATAAAATCTCCAAAAAAAAAGTCAAAAAATGATGCCACAAATTTATGAATGTTGGATTTTGAAATAAAATGAAATAATAATGAAAAATGATTAAAAAGTTTCCAAAGGTTCCTTTTTAAAAGTCCCCACATGTAGAAGTATTCTAGATTTCCAAATGCAAAATTTCCCTTCACTACAATACCAAATTCAAATAATCATGAAAATCCGAAAACAAATTAAGTTATTATTATTATTTTGGTTTGAAAGGTTTACAAGGGAAATTGTTTAGAAAAATGTTACACATTAAAGGAATGGAACACCCGATGATTGAATTATTTTCAAAGTTTCAACAATTCTACCAATCTAATATAAAAAGTCCTCAATTCACATATTTGTAAGCAATAATAGTCATTGGCTTCATGTGGTTATAAAGTACCAATGACTGTAACAATGCTACTTACCCATTAAGGTCATCTTGTTCCTTTGAAAGTCACAAGTCTTGTCACATCCTCATCTTTGCAAACTTTATTATTTATTTACCCTTCTTCCATAGTTGATTGTTGTTGTGCTTTTATTTTGCCAATTGTTTTGTTAGCTTACTTGTGGGTTTATTGGTTAAAGATTGTGAAAGGTTAATAAATTAAAGTAGAGAGTTTTGGAATTTAAAACAATCAATCAAAGCATTTCAATGGGACAATATTCTTGCCATAATAATGTTGGAATCTACTACTATTATTGTTTCATTCATTTTTATTTTCCAACTAGATTTCATTTCATTTTTTTACCACATGGATAACATTCAAAAATTTCAAACAAAAATTGAGGAACATTCAATTGTTCAATTGTAGTGATTGAGTTTTCCAAAAGAAGGGATATTATTTAATCTTCTGGTAACAAACAAGTGATAAAGAAAGTGTTGTAGATCATCCATTTATGGTAAAAAATAAACAATAGAGAAAGTGTCAAATTGATTCATTGTTGCAAATGGATAAGGAGAATTCAACCAAGATGTGATTTGCTTTCATAATGTTCATTTCAAGAATGAGAACATTCATATGGTGGAAACTTTCAATGCACATTAATGTGTTATGGTCATCATAAAAAGGATATAATAACACCTCAAGGTAATAAAATGTATTAAAAAATTTCTAAAATAAAATGTTAATTTTGGACTTTTCTCACTTGGTGGTTATAATCAAGTTTTCCATTGAACTTGAGGCAAAAACATTGGAAACGTCCATTTGTTGGATCATTTACTTAAGCAAAACATTATTAACATCTATTGTTACATCACAGGGTGGTCCCCAAATCAAAGTTTTTAAAAAAATTTCCAATCTCCAAATGGTCATTTGTTAATTTTGAACTTTTCAAAAGTCTAGAATTAACTAAATAGATGATTACTTGCCATTTGGTGCATACATATTTTACTATTTTTACACCAATTGTTAATAGGTGTGTGATTGTGACTTATTGATCTTCATTCCAAGTTGATAGGAAAATAATCACCTATTTAATATCAAAGATCTAGTATTAATGAAGTAAATGTTTACATTTTTCACATTGTAATCATGATTAATTTTAAGTCGACTTTTGATAAATTTAATTTTTATTTGTCCTTTAAGCCATTCAAGTTTCTATTATTGTCTTTGGTAATGATTTGACATGTGAACCCCATTTTGCAAGTTTTTAATCTTTTAATTACATAACAAATTTGATTTGACTTTTAAAACACTTTTCAATGTTTTTCAACCTTCAACTCTCTTTCATATTAATAATAGTAAACTTAAATCACCTTCATATCACCATGAAACCATATTTAAGATTTGAAAAATGAAAAAAATAAGTACCAAATTAAGTTAATTGAACTCTATACATTAAGGTTAACATTATAAAAGGTTAAAAAACTTGCATTCATTGAAGAGAAAGGGTCAACAACATAACATAATTAAATGTTTAGCTTTAGAAAATTAAAAAATTCAAAGGTTGAATTGGGGGCATGCATGGAAGATTGCTTCATGGGTCCATCACAACAAAATTCGATGTACTTGAGGCATACAAAGAAAAGTGTACATGTCCACTAAATCTATTGCATTTAAATTATTGATCCCCACACACATAGCTACTTTATATGAATGTCACAATTTGTTAACCTCCTTCCATGTTCTTAATGTTTAACAAGTGCTTGTAAATTACAAATGTGCTAGTTTAGGTACTTTATGTCCATTAAGATTTCGCAAATGATGGAGATAGTTAAAATTAACATTGGATGCATGTCTCAACAAAGGATGGAAGAAAAAAATTGATGCAAATTGCACCAAAAAAATTGTCTCCTCACCTTCCCTAGGGCTATTGTTTCCCTTTGGAGTAGCGTGGAATGTATGAATATATTTATAAATTCTATTATTTACATTCCTCCTTTAGAAAGCAAACTTGTGAATTTTATTTTCACTAAGCACTAGTTAATTATAATGTTCAAGTGTTGTAGTATTATCAACAATCTTTAAGTATTTTTTTTACACCTTCTCAAAGAACTTACATGCATCCCATGACCTTGCATGGTTCTTTATTTAGTATATCCTTAAAGACTTTTAATCAAGCTATCAAAGTATGTAAAAAATCTTATAGATCACTTTTTATCTATCAACCATCTATCTTTATGTTGATTGTGCATTTTCCAATGCCATGGCACTTCACCTTGTTTGTCCAAGAAACACAATTTGTTCTTGAAAATTGGATTTGAATGCAATATCATTCTTTCGTTTAAATTGACAAATGTACCACCACAACCTCATGGACAAACAACAACACGATATAAAAGATATAATTTCAGCATTGGTATAATATAATAAAAGAAAATGATGTCTAATTGTCTATGCCATCTATACCTACCTCTTCCAAGCCTAACTACTTCACTCATTTGCCCTACCCATTTACACAAATATGAAAAGCCTCATTAACATGTGCCTTTTTGTGTCCATGTTACCTATATTAAAATAATATGATAACTTACCTTTTTTTTGACCTAACCTTCGCCTTGCCCACCTACATGGACATGAAAAGGAATAATTTAGAGATCTTGGATAAATAATGGTGAACTATTGAGAACCATATAGGAACAATAAGAGAAACTTACCCTTTGAGGAGGCCAAGGGTAGTACATTGAAATTCGGCTATACGAGGAAAGTAGAAATTTCAAGAATCCTACTCTCTATTTTAGCAACTTGTTGGAACCTATTGTTTAAATATGGTGATCTCCCCGAAAATAGTTTCCTTGTGAAAATAAAGAAAATCATGGCATTTGATGTGCCCCTTGCATGGTCCATAAGTGCCCCCCATATGGGTAGGTTTTTCCTCTTGTTAATAACAGTGTTGGGTGGTTGATTAAATGAGGAGGCAGATATCTTCCGGTTATCAAAAGGGTATATATATATAAACCTACCCTCTGGTAATTTAAAAAAAACCAAGGAATTGATATTGGTATATTATTAGCCTTGGTTCTTTTTTAAAATCTGAAGAGGTCAAAGAAGTGAACAAAGAACCACTGGCTCCAGGTACTTCATAATGCTTTTAAATAATGGGTATTTTTCATGAGAAATAGGTAAAGAACCGGTGGTTTTATTGATGGGCTATTTACTTTCTAATTTTTTTTTGAGAACCATGGACATTTTCAGAACCAATTCTTTGGGATTTTTGAGAACCATGGTTATGAACCTTACGAAATGCACTAATAACTGCCAGGGGTCTGCCCAAAACAGGAATGGTTACCATAAACTACCCCAATTTAAACTACGATTATGCCTTGGTCCCATGGTTTTTAAAAGCAATTTGGTACCCAAATCATCAATGATCCTTCCATTAAGGACAGACCAGGGGAAATTTTGCACACAACTGATAATTAATTAGGGTTTAGTTGATTTATGCTTGCAATGTGAAGAGTCTTAGGGTGTGTCAAAAGGATAAAAGTAACTATATTTTAATCTCATAAATTTTGCTAATGTGTAATTTACAAAAGCTGATTCAAAACCTTATATTATATACCCTAGCCTAGGGTGAGTTTCCACATTGACAAAACGAATAACTATTATTATTATTATTATTTTCAAAAAATGAGTTCTTTTTAAATTTTTGAATTTATGTATTTTTCCACCATCTACGAAAATATTGTGAATAATATATGAGTAGTGAAATTATTCAGAATGTAGCTTATGATAATCATGATGATTTTCAAACATTTCACTATATTTGAGGATTATTTAATGACGAAACTGACCTTAGGGTAAGATAATCGTATACAACATGTATTTGGAAATGTTGATAAAATTCCAAAACAAAAACAAATGAACTAGTAATGATGTGGATTATGTGGCAATCTCTAGGATGCCAAAGCATTCGAAGAAATTTTGGAGGGCACTTTAGATTTGTGAATAATGCCTCCTTAAAAAGACGAGGCTTCTTACACTTGCAAGAGGCCTCACGTATGTGTAAGGTGCCACCCACATTGCATCATAAATTACCTACCATAGACATATAAGGTCAACTTGGGCACATGGTTGTTGAATAATTTCATTTTTTTTGAAGATTTCATGTTGAAAAGTTGAATATTTCAAAAGATTCTTTTTCTTCCTTCATAAAATTTAAAAATATATTTTTAATTTTTTTTGAAAATTTCAACATTTTTACAAATAATAGAATTTGTATAAAATCCACCAAGGTAGTATAGTATGTTTAGTCATCTCATTTTGATGTTCACCTCATGTCTTATGATGGATAAGGCCTGAAATTTGTGGGAAAACATATGAAGAAGTGTAGGGTAAGGACGTAGGGCGAGGGCATACCCAAAATAAGAGGCCTAAGGCAAGGCAATTTTGGTGGAGTGGTGATGGATGGTCAAAAAATTGAACCATTGTTGGGTGGTTATTAGGAAAAAAAAAACCAGAGTTCAGACCCATGATGACTCTGGAAAATTTTCAAAGAACCAGAATTGACAATTATCTGATACCGAAATATGTAAAAAATTGAGACCCATCGGTTCTTTAAAGATTCAAATAACCACCTGACAATGGGGGGATATTGAAATTTGAGTAATATTTTTCATTGGAAATTTAATTAAAATGTAAGATAATTTTCTCACAAATTGGGCTTTTATCATTAGGATCATGTTCACACTTGAAGCAATTACATAGTCCTTTTCACACTTGGGGGCTAGTGACACAAGCCACACTATAAAGCATGATGTTGACCTATATTGGAAGTTCCAAGATCCAAATGCATGTTTCAAAATCTTATTTCATTTCATCCCTATCCACATACTTTAGATATGTACATAAATTCAATATACTACATAAGTGTCAATTTTCATTGTACAAGTAAATAATGTAAAAAATAAAATTGGACTTAGAAATATTTTAATCCATAAACTTCTCACCTATATAAAACTGGTTTTGCTCCCCCAACATTTGCTTGGCTTATCTAGAGCTTAACTTTTTGAAGGATTTAAAAAAAGCTACAATATTCATCAATGTCATTTGATGAGGGAAAAGACAAAACTATTGCAAACTTTTCAAGTGTCATGAATGAATCCAGTGACAACTTAAAAAGTTGACAGCAATAGCCTCTCACCTTATTAGGCCCATTTGTTAGGCCCACTTGTGAGACCCATTTTGGCTCCCACATTTGAATTTGGTTTAATAGTTTGTATCTAGTTCTTGAAGTTTGGGCTTGGTGTTTTTGTGAAGGATTGAACTACATTAATTTCAATAATTTGTTGTCATTTTGTAGCTATGAAGACAGTTAATCATGCAGAGTTTCATCATTGAAAAAGTGCATGATGTGGATTTTGCAAGGTACCTATTGAACTGCAGCTGGTATACTACCTGGTGATCATTTCTTCCCCACTTGATCAGATAGGTTTTGAATTTTGATTTGACAATACTAATATTGTCATGTTGTGTCGCAGACTCGCAGCTACTTGTAGCGTAAGATCAAATTTACAGCATGTGTGTCTGGTAGTTTGTGAGGTTCTTATGTTTCCACAATTTGCTTTGCTTGTATAGTAGGGTAGTTCCCTATTTACTTATCTTCCGGTGTTGAAGGATCCATCTTTCATTCAACACAGATTAAGTGGACCAGTAATTGAAGGTTCTCCACACTGTCTCTAACAGCTATCTCCCTGAGTAGCAGCTAGCAGCAAGCCATTGTTCCACCAGTATAATAAAGTTATCCATCAAGTCACGATCTCCTTCACCACCTATCCCTCTTTCAGTGGTATCTGCAAAGTAATGAAATTTTATTCAATCTCAGTATGAAATGCTGAAACTCAACATTTAAGGCACAAGGTTATAGTAATTGTACAGGTAGGAGCAGTGAAGAAATATGTAGCAGCAGTGGAGGCGCTCAGGTAAAAGGAAAGAGGGGATGAAACTCAGTTTCCCACAAAAATTGGTGGAAAAACTAGTTTGCACCCCAGTTATTTTGTTTTGTAAAATTTCATTCTCAGTTCCACATTAGCCGTCCTATTATGCCGAAACTGGCCATTCTCACCCCTAATCACCTCACTTCATAGATAACTTTAATATAGCAAATGTGCAGTGGCATAAAGCATGAACCCAGGAGACCACGATCAAATTTACCACAAGGGTATTGATTTTGCTGCATGAACATGTGGGAATTAACAATTCAAGAGCTAAAACTCTTTGAAAGCTTGATATTAAAGAAACCTCATTTTCTTAGTAGCAATTCTGGATCAACAGAGAAGGACTAGGTAACCAATGAGAGCAGACAGGTTACTGCGAATGGTTGACACACATCCAGACTATTCAATGCGACTAGACTGCTTGAGTCAATTACCGGACATAATCATTCCTCGTAATAATTGAGATTGCCTCTTCACATCCATGCATAGAGCGATTATGAAATCTTCGTCTGAGCAGTGAAAATCATTGGGTCAATGAGACCCCAAGGTGATACTTTGTGTGCTAAACAGTAGGTTGCTATTGAAACTTGGTTCAGAGGCTCTCATCAACCAATGAGAGTGTCTGAGATCGTCTCCACGAATGGCTGTGACAACTGAACAACTTTAGTACTTTTAAGGTGGAGGAGGGGAGCATGCTAGAGATACCGTTGGCAGGAGAAGCCAAAACGTGTACTGTGATGAGATTAGCCCACTGGAAGAGCTGAAGCCTAAAATTAAAACATTTTTTTAAGTGTGGAGTTTGACGCTTTGCTGATCTTTAATCTGAGTAGTTAGCTTTGTCCTTTTGTGTTTAAGCTCAAATTGAGACAAACTGCCAGGCTGCGCATGACCATCATTTTCTTTTGTTTCTATGGGTTTAGTTGCCCAGGAGGTGGTTTGGGAAGGAGAGGAAGGGTCCCTTTTAAATTTTCAACCTGGAGTCAATTGTGTATTCACACAATACAGAAGAAGGCCCCCTCTAACTTTGGACCTTATCAAGTGGCAGAGTGACAGAAACCCAAGAAGTTATGAAGGTTTTAAACATAAACTCTTTTCGATGTAAGACCGTGGAGATCCTTGTGGGGATTCTCACACAACAGAAAGCGCTCCCAAAGTTTGTTTTAGTGGAACCTGCCTGCTATGATTTATCCTGTTCAGGGAGAACTTTGAATGGTACCCATTCTTACCCCAATAGTGAACATCATGAAAATGCATACAATAGTGAACTTTCCTGAAATGTGGGCCAACCCTTGGCTCATGACTTGAGAAATGCGCCCTCATTTCCGGAAAGCTCAGCTCCTCAGGCCTTACATACCTCAAGAGTCTTAAGGTGTCCAGCTCTTTTTACCCACTAGGGTATCTCCATCCCAAAACAGTAAACAACTACATTATTTCAAAATAGAATATTGTTTAATGATCACTGTCGCCACCCACAAATGTCCTAAATCTCCCTTTAGACACTCAAAGACCATTTGTGTCTTTACATCTGGACGAGTAATAGTCACTCTTGAAATCCAAAGGGGTTAAAATGACCACTGTAAAATGTCCATTCAGAACCTCCAACAATTTATGAATTTGAACACATTCAGCAATAACCATGCAAGAAACTTGTTATCCAAGCCAGTGATAGGTAGCAAAACTGCACTTTGGGCAAAACATATAAATAGTGGTCATGATCTGACCAATTAGGGTCCTGCCAATTCCGGCTATTAGTAGTGCCATTTTTATTTTATATTTCTTCCCTCTCTTTTTAATTTTGTGATGTCCATGGACCATGGACTGGAGATCATTCATAACAAAATTTAACTAAGTATCTCAATTAAAATAAAATAAAATATCTAAAAGTAAATATATATAGTATATTTGGAAAAATATTTTGCAATCAAATATGCAATTTAAAAAATTTATTTGTAATTTATTTTTAGATTATAATCTTTTAAAATTGCAAGAATGGATTGCAAATGATGATTTTGCTAGTAGTATTATCTACTGAAACTTAACACATAAATTCAATGATATTTTAGTTAAAATTTCAGAAATTTGATGACGAAACAAACTAATAGACAGCCATTTTCTGGTCATCAAAAAAGTTCATCATCAACTGCTGGTTGATTTTAGTGTTGTGCAGGTATTCAGCTTTTCCAGCTTGATTTATTATAAAAGAATTCATGTGTTTTACTCATTGGGTCAAGGTAGATAACTACCTCAAAAGAATCCAGTGTTGTGGGTGTAAGTGTTAATAGCCATACATATGTATGGCATGTTAACCCAGTGTAAGTGTAAATGATTTACACTTACATGTCCAAATTTTTTACACTTACACTTATCCAGTTTCAGTGTATATATATGTTTCTACACTTACATGCCCCTTGTAAATGTTATGAGACATGTAATTGTAAATACTAGAATTATTTGTAAAGTCACCCTGTCTTTGGGCCTCCTTTCATCCCAAATCCTTTTTTCAGGAGGCATCCATAAAATAATGAAATTTTATTAAATCTGGGAATGAAATGCTGAAAATTAACATTTAATGCACAAGGTTCAAGACTAATTATAGTAGCTTTACAAGTAGGAGCAGTGAAAATATATGCTGCAACAGTGGAGGCGCTAAAGAAAAAGGAAAGACAGGGTGAAATTCAGTTCATCACAAAAATTGAAGTCCCCCCACCCTTAATGCTAATTTTTTTATTTTTTTAATCTGACCATATTTATGATGAAACTCAGGGTTCTAGTGTTGTTTCCTCACTTTATTAATAATTTTATTATATATCTTTAATGACTAGACCTTCTTGCAAAGTCATAGGAATTAGTTGTAGGTGTATATTTTGATGAATGTCTTTTAGCAATGGGCCATTTAGCTCGCTTATCTTCAAAAACCTTATGAAATCTCCCCTCCTCAAGTAAAAATCACTTTTTTTTACATTGTTATATATTTACATTGTTTTATTGAACCACATAGAATTATATAAATTTATTTATTTTTACACTTACACTGTTTTACACGGCATAAAATAAATTTTCACAGTTTTACACTTAGGCAAATGAATATTATACACTTGCAGAGAGTGTTAATAAATTTAATTATGGGATTTACACTTACAGGGGAATGTAAGCCCCAAACCAGTTACATGCACAACACTGAAAGAATCTAGTGTAACACTGCAATTGTGCCAGAAAATCATACTATTGTTTAGATTCTTATACTTTTCAACCCAAAATATGTCAAGTTTAGAATAAATTGATAATTTCCAAGATACCTTAGGATTTCATTTTGAAACCTGACACAAAATAACCATCGCTCATGCCTCTCGTGCACAATGCACATGGCATGTTGAGTTTAACACTTCTTCTAGTTTTATCGGCATCGTCCTTTAATAAGAAGGTGGTGCATATTAATCGTGCATAGATTGATTCCATGATTTAATATAATGGTCCCACGAATCCAATTGCAATAAGACTACCATAACTGTGAATAGCAGCTTCGCAATACTTCAGTTCGAATGCATCATGAATTTACCTGAAACTAATTGTGGTCTTTTCTTCACCTAACCAACTTTGGGTTTGACTATTTTTTATAGTTGTGTCCTTTTGAGTTTAGTCAGGGACTGGTTAAAGGTTTAGGGTTTAGAGATCCTAAACCTTAAACCCTAAACCTCAGGTGAAGCAAAAATTCATGAATATTCAAATTCAACCTGGTCTGGTATTTTTCACCAGACCTTTTACAAAGACAAGAGTTATAGGTAAAGGATTTACTCATGTAAAAACCTTCTGAAGAAATTCTTGCTGTAGTTGAAGGAGTGCATACAACATGAAAGATCTTTCAGAGCATTTCAAAAAATGAAGTGTCTATTCTTGCAGGCATTCAGTGTCGGTTTTTAAAATTTTTTCCTCATGATACACAATGAGTATCCTATTGGTACTTGGTGGGTATCAAAGGAAATAAAATTTTTAATTTAATTTTTAAAAAATCTGTCAATTTTTATGTCATGCTCAATGTGTTGGATAAAGCCCAAGGGTATGGGCTTTACCAAAATAAGGGCTCACAAGAGACAATAGTATAGTAAATCGCCTTTATAATCACACCCTGGAGACAACTTTTTTTAATGTGACACTAACAAATTGTGATTCAAACTTGTACAATCATATTCTATACAAACCTTTACAAGATTGGGACTATAGGCCAAAAGAAAAACCCTCACAAAATCGTCTTTTTTATCTTAGAATAAAGGTGTCAATTGTTTATATTTTTTACAGTGTTTATTTTAAGTTTTATTATGCATTGTTAGACTTGAAAAAGATTGTGATTTTTGCCTATTTTAGGTTGTTTAAGTTTGTTAGATAGAATATTATTTGTCTTAATATTTTTAAAAACTCTAATTTGAACTAGATTTTTTCATTATAGTCAAATTTAATAAAAAAAGATTTGTAAATGTTTTGTGCTTCTAACGAGTGTACTAGTGACTCAAAAGAATGGCGTTTCTTACCAAATCAAATGGTTATAATGGGGGTTTATTGTAGTAGGCAGCAGGCTCAATTCTGATAATGCTCTCCACCCAGGGCTTTACCCTGCATAAAGACAGACCCAGTGAAGGAGAGGAACTTTTCGAAACCAAAATGCACACTCAGAAAATGAAATGTGCCTCCTCTCCTGTGATGAGAAATTTCAGTCTGTAATTCTACCTCCAACCTCCACAAAATTTGAGACAATAAAAAAGAAAGATGGAGGACTGATTTCTCCTTCCCACCTCCCCCCAAACCTAAGACACACACGCTCACTATATATATAGAGACAGAATAAGCTGGTTGCTGCATTTAGATTCAAAAGAACTTGAAGTTAAGAGCTGCCACTTGACTTTTGGTGGTGATTTTCAGTTTGGGGGCACTAGTATTTGCACTGGTACCATCGTAGGAAACCTCAAAGTTTTTTGGGGTTGCATCTGAACATGATAAATAACCCATCCATAGAAAAAAAATTCATGGTCTCTAAATTCAAATTTAGCATTGTGTGACTTAAATCTTATATAATCCACAAAGAGGATCTCACTCCAGAAGCTCAAAATAGTATTGTAGATGCATCCTGGTGGGCAGGGTGAATCAGCTCATACACTGGAGTCTGGCACCTTCACCTTCTTGAGTGAGGCGTCTTAGAGGTGAAATGTAAATGGCACAATGTTAAACAAACAAACTACCTTTGTAAATACATCTCAGTTCTATACTTAGACTAAATCTGAGTCTCCCAAACCATGGTGCCCCAGCCATGGCACTCAGCTTGATACCCAATGAAAAACCCTCAATGAATAAATAGGGGTTGCAGCTTGGTGATTTCATAATGTTTAGTCCTATGGTGCAAGAGTTATTGAATATTGACCATTTTCTCAAAAAAAAATTCAATAAAATCAAAACCAAATCTTTTAGTGAAATTGAGATAAGCTGTTGGTACTATTGGGAAGCGGTTGCTGAGTAAGTGGAGGTGATTTTGTAAAATTTGGACCTAAGGTGAGGAGGGGGAGATAAAGGGGAGATATTGAAAGTTTTTAATTTTTTTTCTCTCATTAGAAATATTTAAAATATGTCTATTAATGAAAGCTTTGAATTTAATATTTAAAATTATTTTTTCACAATTGGGCCAAGGGCAAAATGCCACACTACATTTATAATGTTTGGAGGCAACCTGAAAAAAATTTAGGGTTTTTGTTTTTACCAAGGTTCATGATGAAAGGAGCTAGTTTAGTTTTTCACCCAAGGCAGGGTTATACTCACCTTTTCTTTAGCTAAGGGAGCCCTGTTTTTATTATCTCCACAAGTGGGTTGTTAGTAGGTAGGTAGAAAAAAGAGTAACTTGAGTTAACCACCATGGTTAGCTAGGGAACTAGGACCCAACAGAAAACTGTTTCCTGATCACTTACCATTCATTCATCCTTCATGGTGCGCTGGTGGGTGCTGCTTCACTGTGGTCAAAAGGGACTCTTCATCTCCTGCCCTTCCCCGACCAGGCTAGACCACTAACTAAAAACCTCAGAGAAACAAAAACAAGCTCTAAATGGATCGATCAGCTGCTGCTGCAACGACGTCCTCTTCCTCCTCACAAGGCGCCGGTTCATCACAGCCTGGCTTCTACCCAATTCACAATTTTAAGCTTAAACACAAAAGGACAAAGCCAACAACTCAGATTTAAAAGATCAGCAAGCCGTCAAACTCCGCACTTAAAAACCAAATATTGTCGTCAAGTCCCACTTTCACGTTGCTGCAGCTCAGATTATTCTTTCATGCAGCAGCAGAAGCTCCACATTGCAAAGCAAATTCACAACTGTAAAACTTTTCTAGTTAGTCTAACTCCTTTCTCCCGCCCAAAAACTATTTATCCCACACCTTGCGTCCTTCATGACATCTTCCACTACTGCTGCTGTTGTCGTCGTCGTCGTCGTCGTCGTCGTCGGTGGGCCACTTCCGACCTTCTCTTTACTATCTAGTAGTAGCTCTTCCTAAAACCCTAAACTACCCTAAACCCTAGTGACTAGTGCAGCAGGTGCTCATCATGCTGCAGACCAGCTCGTTTCTCGCATGTTAATATTTGCCGCAGGAAACCCTAGTAGCTGTGAAACTCATGATGATCGTCGTCGTGTAGTACTGGGTCTATTAATCCACTGCACATTTTGATGTGCGGTTCAACAATTGTAAAGAAAGCCGGATCTGAGCTGAGCTGAGCCGAGCTGAGCTAGCTGCTATTACAAGACAGCAGCTTGTACGTGAGCCTGTTGTAGAAGAGACTGTCAACGGGCAGCTTCGTATGGGTTCCTGTACTGGACGTCGTTGCCTGTAGAAAGTTTGCAAAACAAAAATCAGCAGCGATTCCACCCTCAGTACTGTGGATTGTATTCAAGTCCTGCTAAAATTGTAGATTCCTGGCGTGTATTAGTTATTCTAGTGACCTGCTAAGTGTACTAGCTTCATTAGTATTATCAGATTTGAACAGTTCCTGCAGCTGCCGTAGTTTGTTACTTAGCGACAATGGCACTGCAGGAATTCTACAAGAAGAGAATTTGTAATTTGTTGGAATGGAGAGTACTAGTGATGTTTAAGTCTTTGGTTATTGGAAGCTTCTTCATCTTAGCTGTTTACGGGCAGGGCGGACAGACGTCTTCGCCACCCAGCGCGGTCTTCATTTTTGGGGATTCCCTTGTGGACGTGGGGAACAACAACTACATCGCGACTATTGCGAGGGCCAATGTGCCCCCCAATGGCATCGACTTCCCTCAAGGCCCAACTGGCAGGTTTTGCAATGGCCGCACTGTTGCAGACCTTCTCGGTACATAACAGACTCGGCAAACAATACAGATGTTCTTCTTGTTCTATGACTTACTCTATGTCTAATTCGATCACTTTAGGAGATCTTGTAGCAAATATTGAGCTTCTGAATGGGAATCATGTTGTGGTCTCATGGAGTTGTTTGAAACTGCAGTTGAGAGTTTCGGACTCTCTTATCCTTTGCCTTATTTGGCTCCCAACAATAAGGGGTCGATGATTTTGAAAGGGGTGAACTTCGCATCGGCAGCCGCAGGGATTCTCGACTCAACCGGCTATGACTATGTAAGGCTAGATTCTCACAGTGTAGCTCTTATGCCAAGGCCCATGTCCTTGGGGTGTACGGTTTTATTATAGAGTTCTAGAATAGAATTCCAGAGATATTGCAAAATAGATATCTGAGTGTTTGTTTAATATTCTATCAGACAGCATTCAAATTTGGTTTTGTGCAGATTGGCAGGATTCCCATGAACCAGCAGCTACAGTGGGCAGCGAATACGAAGTCCCAGATTGTCCAGTTAGTCGGAGAGGCTCAAGCGGAGGCGATTTTTGCAAACGCTTTATTTTCTGTGACCATGGGAAGCAACGACTACATCAACAACTACTTGTTAAAGGGCAGTTCAACATCATCGAGCTATAACCCTCAACAGTATCAAGACCTGCTGATCTCCACCTTCTCTCAACAACTAACCACCTTGTATAACTTAGGGGCGAGGAAGGTGGTGGTCACAGCTGTGGGACCTTTGGGCTGCATTCCGTCTCAGCTTGTCTTGCAATTCAGCGTGAATGGCGAATGCGTTCCGTTTGTCAATGGCTATGTGCAAGGGTTCAATGCTGCACTAAAGTCTCTGCTGCAGCAATTGACATCCACTCTCCCTGGTGCGACATTTGTTTATGCAAACGCCTATGACATGGTGCAATCCTTTATCAACAACCCTGCGAACTATGGTACGTGTGATCAACATATTCTCCACTCTATTGAGTCATGGAAGATGGTCACAAAACAAACCTCTGTACATGTAACTGGTAAACATCAGAAGCATAATATTTTGCTGCTAGCTGTTCAGATCAGGTGCAGATCATCAAATGTTTGAAATTCTTTTTCCATTAATAGAGAGATCTAGATTGAAAAATTGTATATTTGCTGATTTGTAGTGGATATTCTCATTGTAGAAAAGTATTGTAGATTTCTAAAGTTTTGAGTTTTCTAGTCGGTATTCTTACATTTTTCTACGAGTGGAATATTGTGATATCTAGTGGGTATTCTTGGATTCTTTTTACTGGTGGAATATTGTGATTTCTGGTGGATTAAGTTTTTCTAGTGTAATAATATTGCGATTTCTTATGGGTGTTATTATTGGGTTTTCTAATGGGTACTCTTCAATTGGATCTTGCCGTGGCTGCAGGTTTTACAACCGTGAATGACGGGTGCTGTGGACGAGGGCCATACAACGGACTTGTTCCTTGCATTCCCGGGGCATCAGTCTGTGCAAATCGCCGACTCTATTTCTTTTGGGATCCGTTTCATCCCACAGAAGCTGCCAACATCATGTTGAGCAATGCGTTCTTGTCGGGAGGAACTGATGTCATCGAGCCAGTCAACATCCAACAGCTTGTTGCAATGTAATACATGTCATGCAGATATGATCTGATCGATCAACTGCTAGTTGCAACACAACTGGTGTTACTGATTTACTTGATAACTCCTCAAAGCAGTTGCAGCTAACTGGTGGTGCTAGTAGACAAACTAGTGTTATTCATAACCAGGAGTCAAAACAGTTGTACTAGCAGCTGCTGCTTCAAGGCGATTTGTTTGTGATACATTGCAGCAGCTGGCTGCAATATAATTCTTCCACAATTGTGATTGATTTGAGTGATGTGCAACAAGCACAAATTCCAAATGGGTTTTGTCCTACAACTTTAAATTAACAGGAGCGCGAGTCTATTAACATTCTTTCTATGTGTTTCATTCATTCAAGTGGTCTTTAGCCCTTGAAGACCAGTTTTTTTTTTAAAGTGTACTTTCTTTTTTCAATAACCATGATCTCTATTTTTCTGCATTTTGGTGGGTGCAACTGCTGTAATTTGTACCAGCCTTAATGAGGGGTGTGTTTTTTTTTCATTTCTGTGATATCGAAAGTTTGGCAATTGCTTTGCAAAATATTAGCAACATTAGTGAAATTTACACTAGAGTAAACATATGTCCAAAAATTTCGGAATTTGAGTGAAAATTTTGATTTGATGTCTGAGAAAACCACTCCTTGCCTATTTGTTAATATAGTTTTCCTTTTTTTTCTTCCTTTTTTGTGGTTTTGCAAAAGTCGCAAATGTTTTAGTCAAAATAACAACTCTAAAAGCATGGTTTCTTCCAAAATATTTGCAACATACAAGGTTGGTCCCCAAAAAAAGGGGTTTTGAAATATCAATTAGATTGATGATGAAATGTATATCTCTAATAATGCGACAATGCAACTAATTCATTTTTATTAATTTATTCCATCTCAATAGTTGGCTCAATTATCTACTACAGATGCAAAGAATCTAATCTAATACTATTTAAAATACTTGAGAATTTTAGAGGATTAGATAGTGATTTTTTTGGTGGTCAATTTTCGCCATTTTGTGAAAAAAAAATTCAAAAAAAAAAACTCTGCGAGAAATGCCCTGTTGTAAAAACACCACAAGCAAGTGAGTTTACAAATTCAAAAAAATCACCCAAAGACGCCACTGCCCACAATATGTAAAGCTGCAGAAGATATTATATTTTCATATTTTTACTGTCACCAGATTTGGCAAAATATACTTATGCACTATTGCCACTTGAGCAATATCACAAAATTGAAGAAAACCAAAACAAAACACTAGGATGGGATGGTGGAAACACAATTCAAAGCTGAATATCGTGTCCATGAAAGTCTAGTCAAATTTCAAGTTCTATGTTAATTTGAGCAAGGTGGAAGTGTGCAAGTATTAAAATGAGATCACTGTAAATAAGGAATACAATAGAAGGATGATAATAAATTACCATCATGTAATAATATAATTGTAAAATATTTTGTATCCATTTACATTTGGTTCTATTACAATTGATCCCAACTATTAACAATTCACAATTTAAAAGTATAGTTTGCAAATAACAACAAATTTCAACTGTGTTATTGTAAGCCTTCTTGATATACTATATTGGGTGTATTTGTTCCCTCCATTATGTCATGATGTGTTTTGTGCGTCACAATGCACACAATCCTTGCAGACCAAGGCTTAAAGATTGAATTGTCAAGGGATGGCTTTCTTAGCTCCCTTTACCAACATTGCAAGAAAAAGCTTCACTTTCAAGAGATAAATGGTGTGTTTCTTGACCAAAAACATCTTCTTTGCAAGGTCACAATTGAATAAGAAATTTAGCAACTAGACTTTCCTTCGCTCTAGCAAACATTGTTAACCTAAGACTACAGGTCTAGATTTGCTGGATGCATAAAACATATGGAGATAAGATGTAAGTAAAGATGAACTGGTTAAATATCTGAAATACCAGTCTCAAACTACAAAATCACATATACTATTCAAGGAACTTATAGCTAGCAACAAAGTTTTTTTCCAATATGCAAAGCCCCTGTCAAGGCATTACACTCCTCTACATAGTTATAATTTGAATTTGATAACCTTGCATTTTGACATGATTCTTCTAAATGAACCATCGATGCAACCCAAGACATCAATCCCATAAGTTTTCCACAAGAAGTTCAAATATTCAAGAACCTAGTGAAAAAATATATGTTTCAATCTTTTGAATAAGTGGTCTTTTACTCAACAATTTTTTTAAAAATAATAATAATATGCAAATAAAATGTAACCATAAATCAACAAAAATCAATTGCTAATCTCTTACTTGTGCCCTGGAATTGTTGGTCTATTGAGGCATAAAAGTTGAGTTCATGAGAGAATTAACTTTCGGATAATGGAATTTTGAACCTATTGCAAACCAGAAAACACATTAAGCACACATTAGTTAGGCCAAATTCTTTGAGGCCCACAGAAAGGATCAAGAATAATGTTCTTTGAATATGATCTTCAATTGCCTGGCTTAAGCCATCTAACATAAAACTTCACAATTGACACAATAAAGAACAAAAGTTGAGTTCATGATACTAACATAACACACAAAATTGCATTTTAGTTCATTCAAAACTTTGAACGTAAACTTAAATAACAATTTATCACAATAAAAATCAAATAGTGATTACATCTCAAAGTGACTCATATTAACCAAATTTGACCCCTAGCATAAATAAATTCATTAATATTTTTGTTATATACTTTTTAATTTGTAAAATTGTTGTAAAAAGGCAAGATGCTAATTATAAGAACATACCTACATTTCTTTAATGTTTCTTAGGGTCAAATAAAAAAGGAGCCTTTCAATAATGGAAAATTTTAACCTTTTTATAATGTGAATGATCTTGGAATGAATTTGGTTTCGAAGCTTGGAATAAATAAGCATAGCTTTTTAAAGACCTTAAAGAATGTAGGGTATACACTTTTAAAAACCAAAACAATTTTTAAAGTCTAAAATTTGTAGCTAAAAATACAAGAATGCATAAATTGTCCAATACCTTTTTGCCCAAAATATATGTTAAACCTCTTTTTTAATCATTACATTTTTATACATGGTTCAAATAAGTAGCCAAAAGAATATTAAAATGTTTTTCTCCTCCTTCCATATTGTATTAGTGGCTAATTGGCTTATGGATGATTGCCACCTTGGCTACATCACAATTCTAGAGGGGAGGAAAATCTTCTTAATCAACTTTGTGGAATTTTATCTCAAAAAGGATTGTGACCACAAATAAAACATAATAAATTGCACAATTGTATGCAAAATCGTATCATAGTCTTAAGCATTCCCAAACCATTAGACATCAAGTATATTGTAGTACTTGAACAATTTTGGCAACAAATTGTTGAATAATTAGTGTTGTGGAATAGTCTAGTATATCTCGAATGTTTCAGTTTTAAATCTTAGCATTTCAAAGTCTATACTTCAAACTTGACAAGTTGAACTTTTGATTTTATTAAAATTTTGGCACAAATAGTAAATAATTTTTCAAAAAATGAAAAATAATTTAATTTATTCTGAATCTGTTCAAATACTACAATATTTATATTAGTTTCATAAGGAATTCTCTTTCATAGTTGGAATTCCTCCTCCAAAGTAATAGGCACAACCTCCGCAAGCTTTCAACTAGCAATTTATTTGAACAAATATTACATTTATGATTGATTTTCAAAAGGTTAATTAGGTTGAAATTTTTTTTGTGTGATATTAGGTAATATCTTTGAGACTCAAATTCACAATGAATTATGTGATTTAATTAATGTGGAGTTTTTTGTGATTAAAAGGAAATAAAAAACATAATGGCTCTTTGTTGACAATCCTCAATGTTGCATTGGCTTTTCTAGCTTTTGAATTTCTAATCACATGAATATTTGTGAGATTACTTGAACTTATTTTCATGAAGTTGCACAAGTTTAAAAACTTCATTAAAGGGAAGTAAATCATAATATGGAATTGTCTTCTAGGTGGGTAAGCAAGTCATCACAACTTGGGAAAGCATCATGTGATAAAAAAGTTCAATTGTGCAAGTCAAAAAGAGTTTTAAGATTTAGAAACAACCTATGTAAGTAAAACACATGTACACAAATGGGTATAAATAGGATATCAAAGTTATATAAAACCAAATAAGTTTTAACCAATGTTTTGATAGGGTATTTAGTTTTCAATGTAAAACCAAGAGTACAAAGTCAAGTTTTTGTGACTCGGACTCAAGTTTACATTTTTTTTGTTGAAACTGACACAAAAAGCAAACATTGGAACTAATTTTCTTGCTAATTTTGAACTTGAAATCAAAATAATGAAAAAAAGGACAAGTTTTTTAAGTAAGCAAGTTGATTTATTTTTTAAAAGTTGACGAGTAAAATAAATTCTACTTAAAGTTGAATATTAATTTATATTAGTTGTTGAACTTCATACTTATATAAACATTAATTTGAATTTGATATTAAACAAGTTATTTATATAATATTTAGCATAAAAAAAAAAGTTAATGTTACATGGAACTAAACCTAGTTTTGGAACAAGCTTAAAGGTTCTAGAATTTGAAAAAATGTGCCAAAACCACATTTACAAGGTTTTGAAATGACAAAAATTGGGCTCAAACTTGCATACAAAAAATGTCCCATTTTTCAAAATATCACAACAAAAAATTTCAAAAAAACCAAAAAGATCTACACAACATCGAACAACATTGTCACAATTATTGTTTTGAAAAATGAAGCACACATATAGAGAGGTTTTTCACTTTTCCCTTACCAAATTTAGCAATGAGTTGATATTTTTATCACCAAAGATGGCTTTCAAACTTTAATAAACATTGTCATATTTGAATTGACTCACCCAAATATGATACAACGTGCATGGTGCATAACAATGCATGCAACAACAACGCAAGTAATGATAGTTGCCACTTAAGAAAAGATACAATCATACCGATAACACACATCGAGAGACTATTTCATTCCCTTTATCATAGAAGGTTATGGTTGTTTTCGTTTTCATTTCAACTCTTTTTTAACTATTTGTGTTCATATCATTAGAGCATGTTATATCAATCCTCTTTAATTCCCACAATGCTTATTTCTTATTATTAATAACATGTGTCCATAGTCTTCCAATGTGCACAAGCCATTGTGATTTTTCAGTGTGTTGTCATGCATAGGAAGCATTCGTCATCTTTACCACATATCACAATCAATGCACCTTCATCACTAGCCGATTTGTGAGAGATGACACCTTCTTAATTTACAATTTTTTACTTTATTAATATATTAATGATGTCCTAATTGTTATGAGACTTGGGTTCCATGTATTTGAGTTCCCATCCCTACCTTTTTACAGTAGTCTCCCACTTAAGTACGTAACTTGAACCTACGTGGTTTGTGTGTACTTAGCCGGTAGGTGCATACTTTAGATTTGTTGCTCCCAAATTGCTTACGTTTCGATACAATGTTGAGAAAATCAAATGAAAAGTGTTTCAATGAGTATTAATGGTTTAGAAAATAAAATTATATTCCAAGGTTTCGACTCTCCTTATAAGGAGGTTCTCAACATTGAGGATCAGCTGCTCTGGCTTGAAGTTCAAGTAGAAGCAGAGGAAACATTCAATAAATCGTATATTGAGGATCAGCTACTCTGGCTTGAAGTTCAAGCAGAAGCAGAGGAAACATTCGATGACCTTAAAAAATCATTTGAATCATTTCAGAGCAAGATTCGAATGGTCAGCCTCAAAGCCAAACGCAAAAAATTTCAAAACTTACGCCAAATAACGATTAATGACATGTTCAACTAATAAATTTTGAACCTTAAATTTTTTGCCAAAAAATGCGTACTTAACTAGATGCGAACATAAATGAATGCGTACTTAAGTAAGAGACTACTGTATATACAAGGTTTTTCTTTTAACAAGTCTCTGCACTGATAATACTAGGGGTAAGTAGGGTCTCTAGTCTCTACCCAAGCTTGTAGAGAAGTGCTACCTAACAGGTTGATTTTCAATACCATGCCTCGGACTAGGCCAAATACCAAACAATATGGAGCTAACACTGGTTCAAAGTTCAATCCAACAACAATTCAAATAGGAAATGTTGTGTGAAGTTCTTTCAAAACATGAGAATTCAAAGTCCAATTCCACCAACAATCAAAATAGGAAATGTTGTGTAAAGTTCTTTCAAAACATGAGAATTCAAAAGTGTTTTTTTTAGGAATTTTTGTTTGTAGCCAAATAGTTTATCATCTGTAAAAGATGTCGAAAAAGTGGCTATCATCCTTAGGAAAATTTTAGCCAAATCTGGATATAAGCCATATATGAAGAAGTTTAATCATGCTTCTGAAAATCAAATATAAATATCTCGCTTTTTTTTTTTTTTTTTTTTTTTGGCCTCACTTTGGCGATTGGAAACTTCTAAAATCACTTCATTTTCGATTTTTTAGTTTTTTATTTCTCTTTTTGGTGTAATATCGCCAATTTTTAAAAAAGGCTGGATTGAAGTCAATATATTATATATTGATATTAAAAAATAAAGGCGACGGAGGGGTCGGCGGGGGGGGGGGTAGGAGAGAGAAAAAACATGGAACGTTGGGAATAAATTAAATAAATAAAAGCCAAAAATCACAGACAAGAAGAAGAAGATGAAGAAGGCGCTTCCACGCAAACCCTAGCGATGGCGGAACAGCTTCCACCATCGCGCTCCAGTAGCTAGACTCTTGCTTCTTGTTGATCCTTTGCTCGCGCCTTGCACATTCTAAAATAAATCTGCATTCGGGACGGGCGAGCTTCTTCTCCTGGTGGACTTTCGACTTTGTTTAAGAAGATTTTGTGAAAATGTCGGGGAACTACAGCAGCCTCGGATCTGAATCTGTAGTAGGATCCGTTCCGGTGTGTGTGGAACATCATTCCTTCTCATCCTTCTGCTTCATAATCGTGTTCTCCTTTGCTTTCCATCAGCATTGAAGTGCTGTTTTTTTTTTTCTTTTATCATGGTCTATTTCCGTGGCTTCCTCTGTGGTGGCCAGATTCTTGGATTTTTGGCTTTCAGAGATCCAATTTTGTTTGCTGCGCTTTATTATTCTCGCATTGTTTTCGCTATATGTTTTTGGTCTTACACGTTCCTTTTTCCGCTATGTTTTGTTCTGCTTGAAGAAGAGGCCAGGAGGGATGCTACACTTACTAATCTTGCTGTGTGCATGCAGGTTGCAGCAGCTGCAGAGCATGTCCTTCCATTTCAAGGTTCATTCACCACACCACCGGTTATCTGCCTCCTACTTCTTCTCAATTTTCTCTTGTTGTTCCACACAACTTTTCTCTTTCAACTTATTGTTTGCAGATCTTTTCAGTTTCCAGCTGCAGAAATCTCTTGGAACAGTCAAACAACCTAGTAGAAAACAGATTGAATTGAACCCTAAATTTTCACAAAACCATAGGTCTCCTCACTCAATGTTGGGAGGCTTTCTTTCCGGCAGCAACATTATTATGTCACAGCTTTGAAGATGCCTACCAGTTGAAGCTTATGATTCACCAACACACTCTCTGTGATATTGAACTTGATATGAAAGACAGTTGGAAAGAGATGTTGCATTCTGGTTTAGATCTCTTGTAAGAGAGGACTGGATGAACACAACAAGCTCTTCTGCCTTAAAGATGTTTTGTCCCCACATGCTTACACAATGCTGATACCATTGCCAAGTTTCTGGAGTAGTCTCCTTCACTTTTTCTTTTCTCATTCACTGATGCATATTCATTATTGGATGAATCTTTGTACTCTATGCCCTATGTGCTTTTCCTGGAGATTCTGGAGTTTCCATGTCAATGAACCCTATTTCTTGTGGACTTCAAAATTTTCAAGTTGCCCAATGTCTGGTTGTTGACATTCATTGCTTTTGGTTTCAGAATAGAAGGTATTATTCTGGAGGAAATCAGTTGACAAATACAGTCAAGAGTTCTCGTAGAGAAATTAACCTTGCTCAGTATCTCTTTAAATTGACATGGACTCTTCTAGAGTGGTTTTGAAAATCTCAATCCCACAATCAGCTGCACCAGATGTGTGATGCTCTGTGAGTTCACAATTCTTTGTCTTGTTGTCCTTACCATTTTGAAATTACTTCCAACACATCTTTCATCCATTTGTCTGTTGTCATTCAGATTCCAATCTTCAAACATTCCCACCCAGTGACAACCGAGGCAAGGTTGCTGGCTCTTTCCAGCCTCCTCGTGATGCTGATGGTATGCAGCCCTCTTCCATTGGTGGTTATTTGTCTCTTTCAAGTGCTTGTACTGTTGACACACAATGTGTTTTAATTTCAGAGGTGACAGGTTTTTGTTTTATGGTTGTCAGTATCTCACATCACTCCAAGAGGTAAAGAAACCCATGGCAGGATAGAGGAAAGAATCATTTGTTTGATGTTCTTCCATCTGCTGGATATTTGATCTTGTCAATACCACTCTGTAGTATGCCACCTCAAAGACCAGTATCAGGAAAGGAAGGGAAGAAAATCTCTCTCTTCTTTCACACTGTTTATGGAGCACTCTGGGCTTCTTGTGATCATCCTTTGTCCTATTGTTCCATGACTCTTTAAACTTCAAATCCCCTTCAGACCTGTCCTTGTTGTCTTATCTGTTCTTTTTCTTGGGAGCTTTTCATTTGGATTGCCAAATTGTGGGGTGTAGACACATTCTCACAGCCAGGACAGGGAAGTCATGGAGGGGGGCCTGATGCTCCTCAAGGATGGCAGGGCTACTTCAGTGTGGTAGCTTATCGGCCGTACTTCAATGTGGACACAGTGGATGTGTTGGAACGTATTAAGGATTCCCTCTTCCCTTACCAGAGTGATTTTGTTGAGAAGACCAGCCACAACCCTGACATGTAAGCCTTCAAATCTTTGGCTTGTTCTCCCTTGTAGCATGATACCTGTGAAGCTATGTTCATTTTGGAGATGACCCTTTTGTTGAAGGAACAGAGAGTTGGGAATGTAAACATTTGGAATCATATGCATCAGCATTTTGTGATGAAATACCATGACAGAGTCAGAAGGTGGACTGAAGCTACTGGTGCTTCTTGTCAGGTATGGGCCATTCTGGATCTGCTCCACCCTGGTGTTTGTGACAGCAGCTTTGGGCAACTTTGCAGCATACTTGGCTCATAAGACCAGTGCAGGAGGTGGTGAGGCCTGGCACTATGACATTAACAAGGTTACATATGCAGCTATAATGTTCTATGGCTATGTTGGAGTGATACCATTGGGCCTCTACTTTCTTCTTAAGTACTTGGGCGTTACATCTGGACTCATCCAGCTTTGGTGTTTGTATGGCTACTCTCTTTTTGTCTTCATCCCAGCTTCGGTAAACTACCTTCCTCCTGAATCTTTTAATTTACATGTTATTGCTTTCTTTGTGCATTTTGCCTCTCTATGAGAAACTGTTGATGCATATGAAGTACTCAAGTATAGGCTAGTACAACTGGATAAAAGAACATGTTGCTCAGGAAATGGCAAATTGTTATCTGGTTGGGTGTCATATGGAGCTGGTTGAATCTGTCATGCAGAGTTAGTGTTCATTGTCATTCATTTGACAATTGGTGACTTGTACATATGACACCATTTCATCATTTCTTCTTGAACATGTTTATAGTAGCACTTCTGTAGCCACATTCAAAATGTGGGAAGTCCCTTCTTGAGCTGCAACCTTTCCATTTTGTTGATATGTTCTTTTTGCTACCAGTTTTTGTCTGTAGTGCCATGGGATATAATGAGGTGGGTTGTGGTGGGAGTTGCGACATTGATGTCAGCAGCTTTCTTGGGGCTCAACATCCGGAGCCACATCAAGACTGCCAGTGACCGGTGGTTCATAATTGTGGTGGGCTCTATTGTCCTGCAACTAGGCTTGGGTTTGGTGCTCAAGCTGTATTTTTTCACTTTCTTCTACCATGATACTCTTAAATTCAATTGATAAATTGCTCTTTTCTGTGTACACCAGTATTCATAGAGTTAGTTCTCTCATCTTCACTCTAGACTCAATTGTCACAACTATGGTCATGGTTAATAAAGTGTGTACTGTATCTATGGACTAGTAGCTCTCATCCACAGCACAGTTTGTGATTGTGCAATCTCTGGCTGTTTCTTCATTTTATTACTAAAACATGGTCAAGGTCACGAACAGAGTTCGGCTCTTTAGCACTCCTTCCATTTACATGCATCTACTTATCTAGCAGCCACGAATTGTCCTACCCATCTACCTACCTGGTCTATTTACAGGATAGATTGCGAAGTTGAAACCTGATGCCAACTCAGTTGGGGTTCATCATCAATTTAGTGATAAGTCATAACAGGCTACCAATGGAAAGTGCGCTGGTCACTATTAGGTTACTCTGGCCATTAGTATAGAGGTAGAAATAGTTCAATTGCACATTGGTGCACGATACAGGTCCAATGAAGGTGCTAGTTTGCCCTCTGGACATAGTAATATTTTTTTGAGCAAGTGGGCCATTTGGCACCCACATGGTGGGCTTGAATAGCTCTTCTAAATAAGTAGACTCCTCACACAGATGGATGAGTTTTCACCACAAATACTGGTTATTATGATCCATTCTTGTAATCTCGTCCATCCTCAGTTTCAAATGTGATCAAATATATCTGTGTGAATGTGAAATTGAATCAATGGATGATGAAAGATACCAAATTTGTCTATGAACAACTTTTGTTCATCATCAAGTTTCTTTCTAATATCTAGTTTCCATCATATGGCCAATTGCATGCAGGGTAAATTCCATCCATGAACATAGTGCTGGGTGACTGGCACTCTTCTTGTTGAGTTGGGTGATTGTCAACATTTGGAGATTGTGAACTTGGCACAAAATTCTTTAACATGTGCAGTTCCTGCAGGGTTTAGAGAATTGCAAAAGTCTAGTGTTGGCAGACCTGAGCTCTCTAAAACGAGCTGATCGACACCATACATGCACAACTTCCTATCTTCTGTGTATTGATTCTGACTCTTGGTAGCAATTCTCTGTAAGGATGTGTTCCAGTCCACTTCAAGTCCAATTGTAGCAATTCTTGGTATTTTGTCGCTACAACCAGGGTAGCTTTCTGAGCCCTCTGACATTCTCTAGCAGTACAACATCTGAACTGGCACAATTCTACTGTGACGTTTTCAAGCTTGCCTGATGGTGCACTGGTGATGCATGATCTCAGAGTAGCAATGCTCTCACAGGTCCTATCCCAAGTCTATTACTTGGGAACACACTGTTGCCAGAGCAGACTGCCTACTTTCTGTTACTTTCCAATAACCAACTCACAGCTGGGTTTTTCAGTTTGTGCGCAAGCTTTTGAGGGTTTGCAGTGAGTCTGAGTCACAATTTTCTGTCCAGAGAGCTGCCTGTGGAGATTGAAAGCTGCAGCTCACTCTGCTGCAGCAAATCAATAGAATGGGTCAATTCCTGAGGGCTTTGAGAACCTTGCCAATCTCAATTTCCTGAATCTTTCATCAAATTGATTGCAAGGTGTCATTCCACCACAGCTGGAGAAGCTTCAAGTTCTGGAAAAGCTGATTCTCTCAAGAAATCATCTTGTGGACATGACAAGATCATTCTCCCACCTCTTCTTGGCATTTTGTCCTCCTTGATTGTTTTAGAGTTGTCAGTGAAGGACTTGGAAGGTAACATTCCAGAGGAGCTTGCCAAATTGAATCACTTCAAGTCTCTTCTGCTGAACAACAGTCTCTCAGGGGCTGCTGACAATCTCACATCATTGGAGCAGTTAAACTTGGCATTCAACAACTTATCTGCCAAATTTCCAAGCACAGGGAATCAATTGGGTCTGCACCGCAGTTTGGTGGTTATGGGGAACCCTCTACTTCAACATTGCAGAGTGGCAAGTGAACTTTTTCCATCTCCTATCTTGAAAGAACAAGTATCCAGAGAATGCTCCAATCCCATCAAGTGAAGAAGTTCAATTAAACTTTCCTGGGCCATCATCAGGTCATCATCACATGAGTTTCCATATTAGTGGCAGTCATTACCTCAAGACGTGCAATTGCAGTTGTTCTACTTGTGTTTGCTTCTCTTATTCCAGTGCACAAAACTGCAAGTGCAAAGCTTGCCAGGTGGTTGAGGGAGGAGAAAGAAGGTGGTGACATTCATCAGCATTAGATTCCAACTCTCTTATGACAATGTGGTGCAGGCTATGGGTAGCTTCAGCTCGAACAATCTGATTGGCACTGGAGATTTTGGAGCTACATGCAAAGCAGAACTATGACCAGGGTTAGTTGTAGTTGTGAAACGGCTTGTGATTGGCAGGTTTCAGGGAGTGCAGCAATTTGATACTGAGATCCAGACGCTTGGTTAGGATTCAGCACCCAAACTTGGTGACATTGGTAGGTTACCATGCAAGTGAAGTGGAGATGTTTCTAATCTATAACTGCTTCCCTCAGGGTAACTCAGAAAGCTTGATCCATGGATGTGTGTGTGGTCAGTTGATGGATTGGCAGTTGCACCACCAGATTGCAATGGACATCACACAGTCCCTTAGCTTATCTGCAGGTTGACAGTGTGCCGCAGGTGCTTCATCAGGACATGAAAGCCAGTAACATTCTCCTCAACAATAACCTTAATGCACATCTTTCTGAGTTGGGTCCAGCTGAACTTCTGGGTGATTCAGAGACTCATGCAAAACAACTGATGTGGTTGCAAACATTTATAACATCAACAACCAGCTCTTTTGCACTGTAAAGCAAATCAAAGCACAGTTGTGTGAAAATAGAGCACAAAGTGCATACAAGCACACCATTGTATTGTGGTCTTTGTGCTACAAGAAGCAAGAAAAAAAATGAAATGTCATTGTAATGAACAAGGGAAAAAACAAAGACAGGTTGCAACATTCACATTTTCCCAACACAAAAATCATGCATTCAGCTCCTCTTCACAACATCTTGACCACCATCTCCAACAACAACAAAACATTGTGTGTTTTTCCAAGAAAAATGTTGATTCTAGACACTAAATCCCCAAACCCTAATACACCATCACCTTATTTTTCTTCTACAACACTCTTAATCTTACAACAAGACAAAAAAACTTTAATTTCAAGCACATACACCAAAAGACCACCAAACAAATCATTGCCAAACAAATTCAAAACACAATTAGAACTTCAAACAAGCAAGGGAAAACTACAAGGAATTGGTGTATTAACTAGGGAGCCCAATTACCTACCTAGTCAAGTCTACCTAACTTAATTACCTACCTAACTTAAATTACTTAACCTAGCTGACCTACTCACCTAGAGTAGGTAATTCCTACCTAATCCTACATGCCTACATCTAGAACTACCTGGTCTAACCTACCTCCATAGCTACCTACCTAGTGTAACTACTTTCATAACTTAGTATACATAATCTAGCTACTTAATCTAGTTACCTACCTACTTAATTGAATTACATGTGTAACCTAGCCTACCTACCTTGTCTATCTACCTATCTAGCTTACCTAGCTACTTATTATCAAACCCAAATATATCCACCTACCAATAACCAACATACCTACATGTTAATTACCAACCCCTTTTGCATTTTCATCCATCTATTCATCCAAATGTACAGCTTAGTCACAATATATAGTTACATTCACAACTCAAAATTGACATTGTAAGTTTAATGATACATACAAAAGTTGTGAATTTTTTTGACAATGTAAGTTTAATAATACATACAAAAGTTGTGAAAATAGTTTGGTTGTCAATTTGTCATCGAATATGGTTGACATGAACTCATTTTCCATTCACCTTTTCATCCAAAATGCATAATAGTTGCAACAAATAGTCACATTTGCAACTATAAATTGCACATGCCTAAATTTAATTGCGTCAACAACTAAAAGTGCTTGTAATTTGAAGACATGTAGGACTACAACAATTGTAGTCACAAACTTAGTTGATGTAAACCATTTATTGGAACTTTGGTTGTAGGATTGTGGTCAAGGCATGAGAGCAGATGTTGACCAAGAAAATGTCACAAGACTCACACACTCTCTCACAAGTGTAAGAAATTGCAAAGGAGGTGAATACCAAAACACTCCCAAATGATAATCACATTGAGAGTTGAAATCTTGAGGTGTTCCAAAGTTTTGGGACGAAAGTGTAGATGGCAAACCTTGTCCAAGAAAATGTTTTTTATACCATGGGAAAACTCTTGAAGCATGAATATCAAAGGTAGGCCCACATTTCCATTTGGAGATCTAAAATGTAAGTTATGGTCCAAATTTTTTGTCAATTTGACTCTATACCATTAAAACCTAGAAAATAAAGGTCAAATGACTTTTGAATAAAATACATAGCATGGTGTCAATAGGCTCTTGTCAAGGGCTACAATTTTATAGATTGAAACCCCTAAATTAAAAATCATAAGAGGGAGTTATGAACTTGCAAATTTGCGCAACTCATAACCTGGGAATTTTAGGACTCCACTTGGGAGTCTTAGGAATTTTAGCCATTTCATTGTAACCCACACCACCCCCACCACTAGTCACAAGGTATATTATATGGAGGAGGGTGGTGACTTGTTCCCAAATTTGGGTTGCATCAGTGTAATGAGTCCAAAATAAATCCATGACATAAAGTTGATTCCATTTGCACTAACAACTTGCAACATTTTGCTTTTGTGTGTGACTTGTCAATGAGGTGCACATGATTGTCACATCATTTTAGTCTGATCCTAGATCTCTCACACACCCTTTTTATTTTAATGTGGGAAATTAAGGAATATGTGTTCTCCTTTTTGCTCCCTTCTTTCCATTGTGGTCATTTCAAGAGTTATTCCTAATACCTCATGATGAACTTAAGGATGCATTAACATTAATCACATTAATAGTCATAAACATAAGGTCAAAGTGGATAAGATTTTTTTGAAATGGAAGGATTTTAATGAAATAATTTAATGGGAGTGGAAGTTCATTGACCTAGTGCTAGTTTGGTGATAGAAAAAACTAGCACCACAAAAGCTTTTATTAAGATTTTTACAATCCCATGCACAAATCATAACAAAGAAAACCCTACACAAAACACAACCCATAAGAAAGTTGAATTGTCCTCCAATGAAAATCCTAAACCATGTGTCCTTCAAAACCTTCACAAAAAAAATCATTAACCTTTAGGGGAATCTGAAAATTCCCCCCTGTGTGAAAAATTCCAAAACTCACATCTTGACAAAAGAAACTTCAACTTCCCTCACATTCATAAAATCCTTTGAAAATCTAAAACACCACAAATTTTTCAAAAAAAATCTTGTAGGTGAAATCATAGATTTTCACACAACAAAAATCCTTAAAATTGTGGAAATCCTTAAAAGCACTCACTCATGCATGTGAATCAAAGAATTTCCCACCATGGAAATCCTTCAAACCACAAAGGTTTTCAACTCACACATGTACATGAAATTGCATAATTCTCTTCTCCATCATGGAAATATTTGCAATCAAAGTAGTGCTCAAAAGCCCAAGTGTACACATGAAATCATGAAGTTTTGTGAATTTTCATGAAAACTTCATGACTATTGAAAAACCACATCTTTCTAAACATTTGATTTTTGAATGAAATTTGTGAATTGTAACATCACATTATGTGAGGAGATTTTCCCATAGTAAAACAAGGGCCACCTTGATATCTTTCTTTAGAGATTTTTTTTTTCTTTGCTTGTTGTGAACATCTTTTTTTTAAAAGTTTCTTTCTTCTAAGTTTCTCATTTTTTGTCCATAGACAAAATTGATTGATCTTTTGATTGAACTATTTGTTGTGACCACATGTATTTTTCTTTGCATTGGAATTTTCAAAAAATGCATGAAAATATATTTTTTAATTTGAACAATTAATTGGTTTGTGTATGATTGTCTTAAATTGTTGATGCATTTCATATTTTAACATTAAATCCTCCATAATCCTAGCTTTTTTTTCCTAATGTATAAGATTAATTGTCACATTAGTTCAATATTTTTTGTATAAGGTTTTGACATTTTCATTTGAAACTTTAACAATCATTACATTAAAAGAAATTCTTAAATTTATGACTATATTTATGATTGATTTTGTAGTCATATGATTGAGGGCCCTTTAATCATGTTGGATGAGTTATTTAGAACAATAAATCATTGAATGTTTAACATGGCACTTTTCAAATATATTGGTCAAATGTAACATGTATTTTTCATGCCTCAAACCTTTAGTCAAAATGGACATACCATTTGGTTAATGTGGACACTTCAATCAAGTTGACCTTCTAAAAAGCCATGATTTCTTGTAATGCCCTTTAACCACAAACAACATAAGTTTTTTTAAAAAGCCTACATGTATTGGATCACCTTTTCTAAATTTTCTTTTTATAGAAAAAAAACCTAGATATTGTAGATGGAGAAACATGTGCCTTCTTTTTGTTAACGATCAAATGGAGCTTTTGCCAAAACAATGGTTAGATATTTTGCTAGCTTTTACATCAGGGCAAAATGGTCAACATCAACATGTTTTTTCATGCTTATTATGCCATTAATTTTATGGTATGTAATCAATCTTTTCCTACATTAGTGTGCATGGCCAAGGTTTCAAGAATTAACATGACAAATTATACATCTCATGATTTGGTTATGATTTAAATCCACAAGTTGGTCGTTGTTCACCTTAAATGCCTAGGTGAGTGAAATGTGATATTGTGGCTTCCAAAGAAGTCATTGTTGTCACAAAATTTCCAAATGCATTTCAGTGATGTATGCATCTAAATCATCCCTGCCAACATTAACAACTTTTGGAATCTCTAGTTCCCCACCTTTTCGTGCAACTTGCACATTGCCAACATTGTTGTTATCATACTTTGTAGAAACTAGGGGTGCTTTCTTATTAAAACTAATGTCATGAACATTCATGATAGGGCATGAAAAAGAAGCCATCACCATATTCAACAAGAAACTAATTTGTCATAACATTTAGTTCATAACAATTAGTTCATAACATTTAGGGGTTTAGGATGAACAACATTTAGTTTGGTTTTCATCCATGAAAAACAATTTATGTCCCATTAGTTGTAAATGTAACCAATTTAATTACAACCCTATGTATATACAAAGGTGTATTTTGTGAATTTTGAGGAATATAGTTGGGTGTATTAGGATTTATAAATGTATATTTTGGATGCATATGAACAACCATATTACATGTGTATTCAAGTATTATTATTAGCATAAATGGCCTTCATATTATGGTTACACTAGTTAGTGTATATTTTCAATATATTAAAATTTTATGTAAAATATTTACCAAATGTATTGTGCCCATATTACAAGTTTATCCACACCATTTTATTCTACTTCTTTATTTTTTATCTTTTTATAAATAATAATCATAATATTTAATAAGTACATTAGTCATTTGAAAATAATTTAATAATGATATAGATATATTATATTTTTAATAATTATTTCAGTAATTATATAATTATTTTTCTTATCATTCTAATATCATCATCATTATGATCATTATGTAGTAAAATATTACTATTTTTTAGGAAATCAAAGATAATTTTGAAATTAATTTTTTATTACATGGAATTAATATAAAATAGAATAATAATAATAATAAAATAGCTAACTTAAGCTATTTAAAATTATTATTATTATTATTATTATTACAAGTAGTCAATTATGAAATATTACTATATTATAATAATTACCAGGAAATATTTATACATATTTTTAAGTTTTTATATTTCAAATTTATAATTAATATTTATGAATTATGAATTACTCAATGATTATAATCAATTACTGATATTAGTTTTTAATTTCAGTTTTATTATTTTATTATTTTATAATAACTACTATAGTAGTTAGAATAGAAATCTAATAAATTATCATACAAATGCAGAAATTATTTTTGAAGGAAAAATACACTTATTAAAAATATAAATTATTTATTGTAATAGTTCATAAGTAGTTATAATGAATGAAGTAATAATATGAATAATAAAAATAAAATAGTTAACCTTAGCTACCAACTAGCTACAATATTAACTGAATTAATGTTATTCTTCTTATTAAATATTTACATTTATATTTATTATTAAGTATAAAAATGAAAAGAATAATGGGAATAATTATATTAAAATATTAGCCAATTAATAGTTAATTAAATTGGTTGATAGATCATTATAGTTAGTATATAATTAAATATATATATTATTATTGTTTATCTAACTACTAAACTAAGTAATATTTAATAAAAATAATAATATAATTAATTGAGTAATCATAATATATTGATAATTATTTTTATTAGTTCATTATTTAGCTAGTTAGTTGTCGCTTACCTATTTAATTATATATTTTTCAAAATGAAAATGAAAGCCAAAACATATGGGATAAATTTTTTAGTTGCAAGTCATTTGCAACTAAACATGACTTGGAACTAAAAAGTTTATCCCATATGTTTTGGCTTTCATTCTCATCTTGAAAAATATATAAACAATTTGTTTTGTCTTACATTTTCATATTTAAAAATATGGGCATATGGGATGAGTCAATAAAAATGATTTAACCCAAAATAAAATATAAATATTCATGTACTTACACCTAAGTACTTATTTCCTTAACTTACCTACCTACTTTTTTACTTACCTACATACCTAAGTAGGTATTGGTCTAGGTTAGTAAATAGGTCCTATTTAGATAGGTGTTTAGCCTAGATGGGTAGGTAGGTATATAGGGAGGTACGTACTTAATTCAACCTACATACCTAAATATTAATTATAATTTAATTTGGACAAATTCAATAATATGCCACGTGGCAAATTTTTATTGTACCACTTTTCACAATCTAAACCATCCAAACATGAAAAGTGAACGCTTTAAAATATTTCAAAATAACAATAAAATATTTTTAATTATTAGAAGTTGGGACACATGGCAACACATGACTTGTTTCCATTGTTCACTAAAAAAGTCGCATCCTAGTTGCAAGCAACAATATGTATATAACGAGTCAAAGGATGAAGACGAATTTTGTAGATTTTTTCTTTCATCCAAAATTCGTTATCATTTGCGATTAGTGTCAATGCGACTTGTCCAACGCAACTATTAGGATTTGAGTTGCAAATGTCGTTTGCAACTAAACATTAGTTGCAAGGACCAATTGCAAAATGGCCATTTTCTACTAGTGGAAGGCGGGGCCAGGTTTTAAAAAAAACCAACTCTCTACCCATAGGTCAATCAAATACCCACCGAACATTGATATATAGGATTAGTATCATAGATATTTACTACTAATATTGAAAAACATACTAATGGTTATGACCTAAAGGTTTGTTTCATATTTATATCTTTTATGCCCATGTTTATTCATTATGTCATATGTAGTTTGTCTCTTTAATGTCTTTGGTCTACTCTTTTGAGTATTTGCAATCTATTGGTTTTCAATCTACTCTCTTTGACGTCTTTTGTTTTCAGTCTTCTATGTTAAGTCTATCTTATGTTTTCAATGTCTTTCATCGTTCATCTTCAAACCCTCTTCTATGTCTTCAATCTTCTATCCTTATTGTCTTTTGTTTTTATATTCTATCTCCCTTCTTTTGTGTCTTTAGTTTTCAGTTTTTTCAATCTTTTGTGTTTTCCATGATTATGTCTACATTTTTTTGTCCTAAGTCTTAATCTTGCCTCTTATGTGGTTTCAGTCTTTTTAACCTGCCTCTCTTCTGTGGTTTTAATCTTAAGTTTTGTGTTTTATGTGTTATAGTCACAGCTTTTGTGTTTCTTGGAATTGTATCGTATTTGGTCTATGCTTTAATTGTGTTTTGGAAATTTTGAGGTATGTGATTTCAGGGTGAAAAGATGGAACAAAAGATGAGTTTCCTAAAATCTAAACCCGTAAAACATTGCAGATGTTTGTTAATCTGATTCACCACTTAATAATCATTTTAGGGGAGCTAAGTTATTCTGTTGTGAGTAATATTTGTTTAGTTGATTAGTTGTAAATAATATTGGAAGAACTTCCAAATGACAAATCCATGAACCTTGTAAATGTGTTCTTTGGCACAAAAATGGAAAGACCCAGTCTGTTTATTTTTCCAAGGCCTGGGTATGTTGTAAATGTGTGTTGTGTATTCTTTGCTTCAAAAATACAAGTATTCTGGGCTTCATATTTATCAAAGATCTGGACTTGGTTTTCAAAAGGGGATTTGTCAAAGAACATGGTCAAGTAACAAGAATATACAAGACTAGGTTTCTGCAAGAGAACTTGACTAGAAAATCATGTAACCAAACACCTGCCCTTGTTTCATACCCACCCACCAATGGGTTTCTAAAACCCAGACCCAAGCGATTCCTTAATACTTGGAAATGCAAATACTTGGACCTGGGAAGTTCTTTCCAAAAAACATTCCTAACGCCTGGACACAGTTAGGGTTCTAAAATCAAATACCCACCCAACACTGCTATATACCCAGGTTGCACCTATATACCAGTACAAAACTGGTGAATATATCTATATGTAAGTGTGGAAGTCCCACATAGGTAAAGTAGGTAAGGAATGTATGTGGGTAAGTAGGTAAGGCACTTGGTGACTACAAGGGGACATAGACACATGTGAATGGTTAGCATGGTGGTTAGCTATGGAACAGGAATACACTGAAGATGTGTTTTCCTGTCCCACAGCATCCATCCTGCATAGGTAGTGCTCTGGTGGGTGCTGGTTCACTCTCTGGCTGATGGTGTGCACTGTGTTACCCCTCTGAGTTGTATTGTAGATCAGCTCTGCATAGTGGTGATAATGTCTTAGATAGTTGTTGGGATAATAAGACAGTAACACGCCAGGAATAGCTGTTCCAAACATGCTTTGGAGTCTCATTGCTATTGTGAATCTTCCTTTGTCTTCACTTAATAATAATAATATTATTATTATTACACAATAATAATTAAATTCAGTATTATTGAATATTAACACAATAGCATTCTATAGTGTTATTGGATGGGTGTCAAGGAAACCTCTCTTGAATAATAATCCAAACACATCAGATAGCTAGGTCTATGTCCAACACAGTGAAACTTAGTCATCCAAGTGCTAATAGTAGGCCCTGAGAATGAACAAAATAAGATAAATGCTTAAGTCAATTATCTTATTTGTCAGCTTGACAAGAATACTCATAGGTTGTGCACCCCCAAGCCAATTGTCCCAAGAGAGTGAGTGCAAATATCATATCGAGTCCATCAAACAGGGAATTTGGGAAACAAAATTTGAGGTGACCCCAAATTTTAATTATTTTCATTTTGCCAAATCAAAATCTCACCTCACCTCCAAGTTAATAATTCCAAAATTTGGGTCACAAAATATCATCATATTCTATATCACATTTTGCAAGGGTTTCTTTCTGAGGATGGAGTGCAATAGAATGAACCTAACAGGGACATGAGTCGGTTGCAACAATGCCATGCTTTGATGGGTTTTAAAAGAGTATTTTGAAAGCTCTTTACATGGCCATTGGAAGCAATAAGCGTTGAAGATGAAGGGAGCAGCTCTTATTTTCATTTTGTTGACAGCAACACTATTCGCACTTATGTATATTTATATTCAAAAGCTCAATAAGTGCCACATTTTCAGCATCATAATAGAAGTGATGCCATAGATGTAGTAGCAGTTCTGAACTGTAAAGTCACAGGAGGAGTTTATGATACAATGCAAGGGGCCCAAACTGGATCACAATGGAATAATACAAAGGAAGATGAAGCAAGTAAAAATGTCAGTTCATGGATAAATCACATTTGCGCTACAACTTTCAAACTTTATCACTCTGTTTGAGGGTGGACAATTTCTTAGCATCGGAAATGCTGCCGCCCTCAACAGCCTGGTTCACTGATATGTTCACAAACAGAGACAATAATGAATTATGAAATGTGGTAATACCGTATCTCTTCCAAGGAAGAAACAAATGCTGGTTGGGTCACGATAGGCTGGTCCTGTTTGGAGGGGCCCTTTAAGACTTATGATTCTTGTATGGAATTGAAATTGTCTCATAGTTTGTCCCTGACCCCATAAGGACTTTCAAGCTTTAAGTTACAGACAGTGAAAATTTGGTCCAGTTGTGTTCATATTGTGAGATTGAAAAGCATGTGTGTACATACATACATACATGTGGATCCAGCCTTACAGCCTTGTTCCTGAACTGGTCCGGGTTTTGACTTTTGATCCCCTGGCTTTGGTTTTTTCCTTTTCCAGGTTCCATTCTGATGCATGTCCATAGCCTTCACCCATCTCCCTGCCAAAGTGAACCACTCACCAGTGCACCACACAGGATGGATGGTGTGTGGCCTGGGAAAGCTTTTGCATTGTATTAGTGTCCCGTATTAACCACACTGGGTAGCTTTGTAACAAACCAACCCTCCACATATATCTTGTGTCCCTAGTAGCCACCAAATGAAGCATCCTTTTCCTCCAAGCTCCACTTAGGAACCAAGGGTAGTTCCTAATTTAACCTACCTGCACATGCCCAAATATATGCCCACATTAGATTCCAACTCACTTTACTCACATCAAAGGTGAGACACTCATCTAACCCTAGATGAATATATGGCTAGATTGTTGTGGACTTCCATAAATGTTCATGGCCTTGTCAACCAAAGCTGCCATAGCTCGGTCACATGGCTGAACTGCAAGAGGACTCTCGTGAGAGAACCAAGTATCTCACTTCACTAAGGGACACTCCCATACTTGACATTCACCTGGCACAAAGCTCTTGCCTTGTGATGCCTTGCCACTTTGTGCACCCCCCATTGGGCCCCAAGTTGACCGGACCAATTCTTTAGTTGACCTGTGTGGATCCACCTCAGCTTCATGTGCCCCCCATTGAGTGAAACCATGGTGGGTCCCACACAATGGGAAGTGGGTTGCACTCAAAGGGGCATGTTACCAAGTTACCTACCTTCATACGAACTACTCCCATTCCCCTACCTACTTGCCTATGGTACTCACCCACTTACATAGATAGTTACCTAGTAAGTGTGAGGTTGAAATAGGATGGTTTGCAACATAGGAACCACCTTGGTTCATCCATAACTGAGCCATAACAGGTTTCCAATGGGTCACAAAATCCCCATCTCGATTCAGTGGCCTGTAGACTATCATCTGGATGAAGTTCAGGCTAAGGGATGGGCCAGGCAAAATAAGTTCTGTAGTATTATTGTGCAATTAAAAGAATCCAGTGTGACTCATACAAAGGATTATTGTGAAAAAAATGTGCCAAAGTAAAAAAATCTCTGGCCATATTTAGACAACATGTTCCAGCAGGTTGCAAAAACATGGCAGGAGTCTTTTTCTTTTCTACATTTCTCTCTGAGCTGTGGCTAATTCTTGTTTGTCCACCAGTCTAGCTACAACACAAAATTGCCAACCAAACACCCCCCCCCCCCCCCACCCCTAAAGGTTGATTGGATGAAAACTTGACCTGCTTATGATTCATCAACACATAGGTCAATGTATATCAATAACCACAATTCTGGTAATGAGCAACTATTGCTATGCATGCTCATCTGGATTCACAATGTTTCTAATATCCTAGGTTAGCTCGTATGGGTAACAAACATCTAGCATGGCCAAATGGTGAATTCAACCTACAATAACCACTTGCAAGGTGGCCACATGTTCCCACCGACTTTGGCTAAGGACCTGTAAGTGCCAAGCAACAAGCAAAAGCCAAATGGGTTATTGTATTTTGCATAGATGATTGATAACAACATCACCAACTCCCCCAAAATATTTTGCCCTCCCACCAAAGATCAACATCACCACCACCACCACCACCACCACCACCACCATGATGTTGTAAAGAAATCAGTTCCAAACCCTATCCTCTTTGCTTGCTTTCAACGAGCTGGTCAATAATGAGGAAATCACTAGATGATACAACTGGCTGAAGAATAATCAGATGCTACCTACACAATTGTGTAAGGTAAGGCCCAAGGGTGGGGGCATTCCCCAATAAGGGGCCTAGGATGAGGTGATAGCTGTGTCCAGCCCTGCATCTCAGGTATGTTGCCCACAGAAAAACACAAGGTGAATGTTATCATGAGGTGATAGGAGTAAGAGGCACCTTAAGTAAAAGTGTGTCCTCTATTTGAGGAGATATTGTTAGTGTAAGGTGCCATCCAAATACACTTATGAAGTGTCTCAAGTGCTTTACACATGCACATGGCCTCTAAGGCTTGGGGTCCCAATGGTACAAAATTGACCATGATAATGTCCAAGAGGACAATGCCCAGGTCCCTTAGAATAATAGCTGGTATTTGTGATTAGCATTTTGAATTTGATGGCCTTAGTTGAAAGGACATTGAGGAGGATGCCCTCAAAACCACTATTCCCCAAGGCTCCTCCTAGGACCAGCGTTTCTATTACTAGTGAATTTTCAGCAAATTTTGACCTAAAAAATATGATTTTGACATGTATAAAGATTTTCATGGAAAATTTATATACCCATATTCTCCAGATTTCAAAGACAAATAAATGCAAATCACCAGATTTTTATGATAAGCTCTAGTATGTAGCCAAATTTGGCTAAATTATTTTTCTGGATGACCGCCACTTTGACCACATCACAAAATCCTTAAAAGAAACCCTCCTTATAACCACCTTTCTGTGCAGGGGTATTTACTGGGGGAGGTTTAGTTGTCGGTGAAGCCCATTAGAAAAATGATACCATTGCTTTTAGACTTTATATATCATTCAGATAGTATTTTTTACCAAGAAAAAGATATGCCTCATGTGATAGGTCTAGATAGGTTCCATTTAATAAATTTCATGAGTTCGCGTAGCTTATGACAAAAGTGTAGAGTAATGCCCCTGTGCCATCAGAGCACTACACCCTGTGTCCAGTGTTCTTTTTTTCATTTTTGCAAAATAGGCTGTGGAGCCACATCTGCATTGCATGTGGTGCTCAACAGGCTAACATTTAGATTTGTTGGGAGTGTTTTTTTGGCCCCACTCGCAATATATTTATCTCCAAGTGGCTGCCGCTTTATTGTGAAGGTGAAATTTCTGTCCCTTCTTTCAAATTTAAAGGAGAAAAAATCTGGCTATGTTTCAAATTAAATTAGAGTTTTTTGGCTATTTCATTATTGTATTTGGAGTGTTTTGGATGATGAGTGAAACGTTTTTGTCTAATTCTGGCAACTACTTTTTCCAAATAGTAGAATTTAGGGCATGTGAGTAAGCATTGCACACAGATTGCAATGTGCAAACAACTAAGAGTTCGAAGGAGTTGCACATGAGGTGGAGGAATAGGATAGGGATGTGCAAAAGCCAACAACACAAGTGCCATATCTCAAACCTTCATGTACATGTTTTAAGTGACATCAAATTTAATGAAATAGGCCCAATTCACACAAACCCTAGTGACATATAGAAACCTTAATAACATTTACATCAAACATAATGACAACAACCATAATGATATTATAAACTCAAGTGACATGGGCCTTAGTGGCATATGTTTTTGTGACATAAAACACCAAGTTCAAATTGAAACGAAACCTTAGTGACATAGGCCTTCATGGCATAATGATTAATGACATATGATTCCTTAATGACATAGGTCATAATAATAGACCCAAGTCCTAGTGAGTGACATAGGCCTTCATGGCATAGTGATTAATGACATATGATTCCTTAATGACATAGGTTGTAGTAACAAACCTAGGTTCTAGTGAGTGACATAAACCTTCATGGTATAGTGGTTAATGACATATGATTATTTAATGGCATAGGTTGTAATAATAGACCCCCAAGTCCTAGTGAGTGATATAGGTTTTCATGGCATAGTGATTAATGAGATAGGACTCCTTAATGGCATAGGTCGTAATGACAAACCCATGTCCTAGTGAGTGACATAGGCCTTCATGGCATAGTGATTAGTGACATAGGTCATAGTGATAGACCCATGTCTTAGTGAGAGACATAGGCCTTCATGGCATAATGATTAGTGACATATAATTCCTTAATGACATAGGTCATAGTAATAGACCCACCTCCTAGTGAGTGACATAGGCCACTAGTGATATTATGTGGCATGTGTTGAGTGACATAGGCAACCAATTTTTAATGACATAGATCTTAGTGATTGAATAGGCCCTTATGACATAGGTCTTTGGGCAAAATGTGTTGTATTTTACAAGGGTTAATGTATACAAACCATGGTTGAATGAAGAGAAGGGGGAAGAGGAAGCAATTCAAAGCAAAAAGGCCAAGAAAAATTAGCTCCATTGCACCTTATTCAAAAAATGCATGTAAGTGACACATCACATCAAAGTAACTCAAGTTATTAGGCTTTAATTATGATTTAATGATAAATAGGCCAAGTAACAATATGAAATCAATGACATAATGTTTGGTGACTAGCTAGGGAAAATTGTTAGTTTAGTGAAGGTAGTATATGGGCCACATTGCTATGTGAATGACCATGTTTGAGTGAAAAAGAATAAAGTGATATGTGCTTTAATGACCAATCTTGCTTGTGGATCAAATGTGGACATGTGCATGTATGGGGCAATGACTTGAATCTTAAAGAATCAACTTTATGACTTAGTGACATGTAAACTTTAACATGATATGAGTGACATTATAGTGTTTGATGATTAGGGTAGATTATCACACCTTTACCAAAGGTAATGTATGGACCACCTAGCGCTATGAATGACCAATTTACTGTTGATGGGAAAAATAAAGTGACATGTGCCAAAATGACACAACTTTTAGGGATTCAAGTTTTGTGTTCCAATGTGACATGTGATTAAGATTAGACACAAGAAAAATTGCAATTGGAAGATTTGGATTATGGTGCACTTTTATATAAATGACCTCCAAGTCATTAATAGATGTAATGACATGGAATACGATGGAACCATGACACAAAGATTAATGCACAATCACTCTAGAATATCATTTAATGCACTCACTAGAAGGTCAACATACACCCACTAGAACAATAGGTCAAGTAGTGATAAGAAAATCACTATGTAATCACCAAAACATCAATATGTATTTCACTTAAAGATCATAGGGGATAACCCATTCATTGTTGCCTTGGGTATAGATATGCCACTATGGTAAACTAATCCATTAGGATTCCACTAGTTGTTGCCACGCAACCTTGTTCACTAGCTAATTCCATTAAGTTGGACAAGATGTCACTATAATGTCATTATAGTGGAATTGGTCTAATCCACTTGGAAATGAATGGAATGCATAGTGGTTACGATCGTGTTTCCTAGTAGTGGAATATCATACTCAAATGGCATATGCATTCTTGGGTTTAGGAAAATAGATATAGGAACTCCAAAATTTGTAAAGCTTAAACTTCAAGTGGAAACCTAATAGATTTTAGATTGTTAGACTCCGATGGTAGATGCATTCTTGTAAATGAAACAAATATAAAAATTTCAATTTGCAAACCCTAAAACTCAAGTGGAAATTTGACAGACTTTGAATTGTTAAACTCAAATGGCAAATGCACTTTTGGAAATAAAACAAATATGGGAACTCTTGAATTTGCAAACCCTAAACCTCAAGTGGAAACTTGATATACTCAAGTGGTGAATATATTTTTGGAAATAAGATAGATATGGGAACTCCAATTTGCAAACCTTAAACTTGAAGTGGAAACCTGATAGACTCAAGTGGTAGATGGACATTTGGAAATAAGACAAATATGGGAAATCTTGAATTTACAAACCCTAAACCTCAAGTGGAAACCTAACAAACTCTAGACTATTAAATTCAAATCTTAGATAAATTTTTGGAAACAAAACAGATATGGAAATTCGTAAACTTTGGAATGAAATACTCAAATGGTAGATAGATGTTGGAAACAAAATAGATATGGAAATTCAAATTTGCAAACCCTAAACTCAAAATGGAAACAAGATAATATTCTTAGAAACAAAACAAATCTACAAACACCAAATTACAACCCCTAAATCTCAAAGTTTCAAATTTAAAAACTTGGTAGACTATGGAATGAAAACTCAAATGGCATATAAACTATTGGGAGCAAAACAAATATGAAAACTATATGACAGAAAGTCTATCAAAACACAATACACACAATGCTTGTTCAAATATGACACATATAAACATTGTTGGAAACAAGACATATATAATATTCCAATCTGTAAATCTTAAATCTCTAATGGGAACCTTGTAGACTATGGGATGGTAGACTAAAATTGTAGATGGATTGCTGGAAACAACAATGTTTGTTTAGATATGACACATATATGATGTCCACAATCAGCTGAATTACAATTGCACTCTTGGGAACAAGACCAATTTGGAACTTCTTTCAAACAAAAACCCAAGAAATTTACAATAAGAAAAATGTCAAGTTGGGTACAAGAATTTAACCTTTGGAATAAAAGTATTGAGTAGAAATAACCCTTGAATGGATCCTCTTTCAGCTGCCTTATGGTGGTTGTCTTGTAATTTGCTTGAGCGATTGCAAATCTCATGAAACTTTAATGAGCCGATCTAGAATCGAGCAAATGGTGTTATGGATGCCTTTAGGATTTTGTCCACACAAGCTTCGAAAATCTCAATCTTTAGCTCTTCCAACACTTGTATAATCCTTGATTAATAACAATTAGGATCATTGCACACTAAATCTTTCAAGAAACTACATTGCAAGCTATTAAAGCAAAGGAAGTAAGTACTTCCCATTTGCTAGTGGAAGTTCCTTTAGGTGGAACTTGAATGTGAATGTCGTTTCTCGATTCTTGAGCACAAAGATTTGATGCCCGGTGTTAAAGCACACCCAATGCACGATGTACACCTTCAAATAACATTGAAGACGAAATGTTTGCAACTACAAATAGCTCTTTACAACTATGGTGATGGTGCGTCACAAGAGAGAATCAACTAGCAATGGTTTATCACAAGAGTGGTTAACTAGCGAGGAGAAGAAGCGAAAGAAAACAAAAGCTTTGGTCAGCACATGCAAATGTTGCACGAAACTTTGGCGAATACAAATTAGGGTTTGGAGCATACATGCTATGTCCATTGTTGACATGTGGCTGTTTGGCAACATCAATGGCCTCCCTTCTTGTAGTTTGATGACATCCTAAAAGGATCTAAGGCTTTAGGGGGTAAATTGAGGTTGACGATCCATTGAAATCTAGCTGTTCTTAGCCACCAGTTTACGCTTTTAGGCGATTTAAATTGGAAACCCTCCTTTTTTTCCTTTCTAGTTGTAGCCAAGGTTTTTAAAAAGTAGAACTCTGGAAAATTTTCGCCAGAAAATAAACATTGCCTGTGTCCCAAGGGTGGAGCATGAGGTCCAAGGTGTAATGCCCTGCTGTGAAGGCAACAGCCGGGGAATGATTATGTCCCAAGGGTGGAGCCTGAGGTCTAAGGTGTAATGCCCTGCTGTGAAGGCAACAGCCCCTGGAATGATTGAGGGAGAATAGTATAGTGGGACTCTGGCTCGTAAAGCACAGAAGGAAATTACTTTCCTGCCATGCAAGTGGGAGGCCTTGCCAATCTGGCTCACACTCTGCAATGACTATGGGCCCGGGTGAGGTCATTACTAATAGGTAAAATGGAAAAGGCTGAGTGGAATTGGATCAGTGGAATAGTGAATTCAGTATCCTCAAATCCCAGAGTTCTAGACCAAATTGATTCCCCTACAGATCTCAAGATATTGATTGGAAGAGACAACTAGGGCCCCATAGAATAGAAACTATGGATTTCAATTTTAATACTAAAAACTAAAGTTGTTGGCACAATGAAAGAAACTATGGATTTGGAAATCACTTATTGCTCGCATTTTGTCCCTTCCAATATCATTCAAATTACTTATTCCAATCAACATTGGTGCATCTATCACATTATTGCCATCACAATGGAAACACACAGCCAAGAGTATGTTGAAATGTATGTATGTACAAGTCTGATTACCATTTTGTAAAAGACATGACATTAGCATACTTTGAAATATTGGTTCATTATTGAAATATCTCGGAATATTAAAAGTCCATTTCATTGGTGATTCCTGTCGGGTAAAATCTGAGTCTAACTCCTTTAGATTTGTAGACATGGTCAAAACTTTGAAGTGTGAAGTTTCATAATCTTTTCTTCATAAATCCATGAACTTGGGGATTGCATTATGAATTTTCCAAAAATATAAATACCTTAAAAAAATAATTTGCAAATTTGTTGTAAACATGGAAAAATGATTGAGAATCAGCCTGATGTTCGGTTGATTCAACCCCATTCCATCTTTGGACTCATGTTTACCACCAAAAGAGGAAAAGGTTTGTAAAGATTTCAAGAGAGAGAAACCTTCACATGAATTCGAAAGATTACATTTTCCTTTTTGACAAGTATTCACATTGTTGGCCTGACTGTCATTCTCATATCTAGATTTCCAGAGAAAATTATTTCACATGAAGACTCACAATAGAACACCTTCTCTGACTTTTTTGAAACAGTAGTCATGACTTACAATTAGTGCCTTTGCAAATTGCAATCAATCCCCATAACAACATAATGTTGAAAGAGTGGCTCCCTTGAACATGACCCAAAATTGTATGAAAAGACCAAGCCTTCTTCAGAGGAAGTGTTTGAAAATTATTTGTTTAGTTACTACAAAGTTCAAACACATGACCATGAAACCTTTATTACACAGGGTTGGAATGAGTTGTGGAGATCTTGAATTTACAAATAGCCTAATTATTGGAGATTCATCTTTTTTTCTGGTTCCTAGATTCAGTAATTAGTGGAGCCAGCAGTTTTTTACTGGAAAAAAACAGCTAAATAAAGAAAATGAAGTGGTTTTGGAGGGTTTTTAATCAAAAAAGTTTTAAAAAGAGTAAAAATCATCAGATTTCTATATGGAGTTTTTAGTTTGTAGGCATGAGTGTAGAAGATTGTTTAAAAATTGTGTACTTCATATCTGGTTTATAGCCAGATTTGGCTAAATCTTCCTAGAGGTGATTATCATTTTCTCTGCACCTTCCTATGGATGATTGCCACTAAGGCTACATTTATTTATTTATTTTTAATACTGATTAGAATTTAGTGCTACAAGTTATAACAATATTAAGCTATGAAATTTTATTTTTTTCAGTATCATAATTTTTTCATATTCAAATTATATCTATTTGCCTAATGGTTGTTTTAGTTTATGGGTCCAATGGGTACTAGGGATTTGTGGCCATCATATTGGTTACTTATGCACTTTTGGAAAATACTTACTTGGGGGCCTGGGACCCATTACATCCTGCAAAGTGCACACTGTAAGTAAGTACATAGAGCAGAAGCTTTAGCTCTCTGCTCCCCGTGTTGTCCAGAGCTGGCGCCCCAATTGCTGTGTCCTTCGCAAAGATCTCCACCTCGGCGACCTCCTCTTGCGCGGCCTCCCGTTGCCTCCTGCATCTTCCTGCACGGATCTTCGACTTCACGTACGTCTACATTTACTTCTTGGTCTTCCAGTGTTTTTTGGGTTTGGTCTTCCTTTTTTTAGCTTTTGGAATTGCGACTTAATTTGGTTTGGTTTTGTTTTTTTGTTTTTGTGTAAGTGGTGGTTCGTTTTGCAGTACCAGAAGCTAATCAGAGATGATGATCAGGTTGATGGCAGCTTTGCATTGAGGTTGTAGAGAGTTAAGGAGACCTGCGTTTTCTGTTTTTGTTTTCTTTCTGGTGCAGCATTTGCTGCAATTCTTCGTTTTGTTTCTTGGGGAATTAAAAGGTCTTGTGTACATGATCTCCTTGCATTTGAGAAATTTGGAACTTTGGGTCTTTCTGGATGCTCGCTCTAGTGGCTGCTTCTTTTGTAGAGTTTGGAATCTATCATGGTGAGAGATCCTGATATTCCTTTTCCAGCTCGCGATCGGCACTAGCTTGCAAGTGCCACTCGCCGGCTGAATGAATCGAGCTACTCGTGATTTGCAGCCCGGCTCAATCTGCAACCGCTTGCATTGATTGAACCTTATAGTTTCTGATCTGCTCTAGTCTGACGGCAATAGAAACTTCGAGACGAGCGGCTGTAGATGCTAGCTATGAGGTTAATGAAATTCGTCAAGAGAAGCCTGCACTGATCAGCTTGCAGCTGGTGCATTGCGATCGATCGCCTAAGTCTTGCTTGAGAACATGATCAAAGCTAGCACTATTCGACACCAGGGGAGCAGGGAGAATTTCATGCCGGCACTAGTATTCCCGGGCCCCGGGTTTTGGATCGATGCATTGTTTTGAGAATGTTCTCTCCCGACCGGGTGCTCCGACTTTCTCGTCTAAGATCTGGATTCTGGAATCTGCACATTCTTTTAGTACAGCTTTTAGGACATGTTTATATGTTCCCATCTTCTCGAGATTGTCAAGAGTCTCAGTTTAATGCTAGACTGTGCTCCTCCTGTGGCAGACAGAATGTGCACTCGAAGGACTAGACCGGCACAGTTCATGTCGTTGAGCCTTTTGGCATGCGCGACAGTGCTTCACGTTTTGGGAGCTGTTGTGAATGCACAGCTTGCAACCCCTCCGGCACCAGGGCCAACAGCAGCGGCGCCTGGGCCAGCTCCTCCGCTCACTCTACATCAGAAAGTAGTGGACGCGTTGCGGGCGGCGGGTACCTTTGGAGCGATCTCAGGAGCTTTAGACAGTTTGATAGATACGGCTGATCCGATCAAGTCAGACATTACCTTGTTCGCGCCCAGCGATGATGCCTTCACCGGTGTCGCATTGAACTCCACGTCTGTGCTGACGACTTTGTTGAACTATCAAACCGCAAGCGGAACCTACGATTTCCAGAGTCTTTTGGGCTTGAGTGTTGGATACAGGATCCCCACAGTGACACCCAAAATCTCCATCGTCGTCAAGGATCCTGCCAGCGTCAACTACCAGCTCGACAATGCCTTTATTACCAACCCGGATATCTACAACAATGGCTCCGTGGTTGTCCACGGCGTCGACGCCATCTTTTTCACTCGACTCTACAACACAGCAACACTGGGTCCCGTCCCAGCGCCAGCTCCTGTCGCACCTTCCGCACCAGTTTCGACTCCCGCTAGTGCTGCTGCAGGCTCGACATCGACCACACCTGCTGCCGGGAGTTCCAAGACCAGCCCCAACGATGCTCCTGCACGCCCAGCTGCTAATTCCTTCGCATTCGTACTGCTGGGAGTGATCACCATCTCTCTCACCCTCCTGATCTCTCCGAATTTGTAGCTGCTTACATCTGCAGATTCTATGCCCATGATCTACTGAATCCAGCTGCAGTTCTTCTCACCTGAATCAAACAAGCTCTTTGTTCACAGCTTTATCAAAGCTTCATCAAGCAATCTTTTGTTCACAGCTTCATCAAAACTTCATCAAGCAATCTTTTGTTCACAGATTCATCAGAGCTTCATCAAGCAATTGTTCAACAGCTTCATCACTTTAGCTTCATCAAGCAATCGTCTGTTCACAGCTTCATCAGGCAAATTTTTTAGAGCTTCACCAAGCAATCTTTTGTTCACCAGAGCTTCATCACGCAATTTTTTTGTTCAATCTTCATCAGAGGTCCATCAAGCAATCTTTTGATTTAGACACATACTGTCAGTAGAATTCATGTCCATCTCTTCACTGCATACCCATCACAAGGAAGAATTGCAACAGCAAACCAGAAAATCTTTTGGTGGTTATAAAACTCATGCCCTACTTCCTTCTTACCTACATTTCCTTTTTTGCAGCAACTGAATATTTGCAGTGATCTCCATGTTGATGTTGCACATGAAAAAGATTCCATGGCAACATAAGATTTGTGTACCCTAGTTCCATCTGTTGCTGTGTCATTCACAGCAAAACACCAGTTTGTTTATTGGGGCAGGAAATCAAAGCTTGAAAACAACAATTGCAATAATACTAAGATCAAATATTCATGAGTATATAAATACATATTTGATCAAACATTTTCGATCCAAAGCTGCTTTCAAATTTATGGTGTGATTACTTCCAATGGGAAGAGCTACAGATATTCGTTCTTATTGGATCAGTTGATCATTTTTCTTGACTTGTTTTATCACTCATGCCATATAGTAATAAATATAGGTATGTGATCACAACATTATCAACCTTCCACCTGTAGTTAACATCAGGTTGTGACCTAAGATGAAACAAGAAAAAGGCAATTTCCCATGCCATTTTTGCCTTTACAGATTGCCCAAACCAATGCATTTTTCACAAACTGGGCAGTCCGTTTGCACATTGTGATTTATATTGGTTCTTCATGAAATTTTTGCTAGAGCTTCATGTCATAACAACCATAAGAAACCAGACTCCTTTTGAACTCAACGCCTCATCCAAATATCTTTCCATTACATTTGGAAGTTTGATAGAATATTGTCAAGTTTTTCTCAACTTCGAAATGTTGTGGACAAGTTTTCTCTTAGGTTTTAAGCATTTTCCTTCCTTATTTGGTTATGTATTTTATTAGCTCTTCTTGGCCAGCCCATCTCCATACAACAAGGTCGAACTAGTGTTCTTAAAAAGGTCCATAAGACATCTTGTTATTCTCCCCCTTTGCTTTTGGTTTGGTACAGACTCTTACCCTCTTTAAAGTTTTGTAAAATTCCATCAAGTCATGTTGTGGTTGTAAGAGCCTTGAGTGCCTACTTCAAAGGCTCGACATTCCCTGGGTAACAATATCCTAGTAAACCCACCAAAATCCAAAGGAAGTTGGAAGTTTTTTAAATACCACCAATGGGTCTACGATATTTCTTTGATAAACTCCAAGCCATTTTTCACTTTCTTGTCCATACTACAAGAATGTTCTCAACAATTCTTTTCCAAATGCATTGTTCTCCTTCCCCCATATTAAACTTGGTTTTGGCCTCCTCCCAAGTGTAGAATCTATTGTCTTTTGTTTGCCATAGATCACCTAACACTCTTAATCTCTCCTTGTGTAAAACGCAAGCTCTTTGAATAGAAACTCCAAATTCAACCCCCCCTAAAAGTTGACCCCACCATAACTTGATATTCTTTATGGACTCAAAAACCCAAAGCTTAGACTTCAGATTCCCCCACCATTCTTTTCCAAGCTTGCATGATGTGCCCCCAAATTCTAAATCTTGGTGGAAATGCACGTCTTTTAACCAATGGCCCAATGAAGATCTAGTAACCAATTCCCATGTTGAAATGGTTTACATCTAGTTAGTTTATACCTTAGTAAAATATTTAAGCTAGAATCACCAAGTTCCATGGTTAGTAACACACCCACTTGCACATTAATGTTGTCAATGCATTTTCTAGGTCTATTAACCCTAAACCACATGTTGCCTTCAAAACACAATAATCTACCCCATTGACCTAGCCCAAACTTGGTACTCCTCACTTGACCACTGAAAAAATTTCAACAATGTTTTACATCTTTTGATAGCTTTTGTGGATCCTCCCCATACTATAATGAAAGCCCACAAGGTAGAAGCTAGGATCAAACTGATGATTATTACTTTTACTATTAAAGGCATACAAAAAAAATGCAAAAATCTAACCTATTTTCATAACTTTTCAATTAAAAACCAATCAACCTCATTAACATCCAAGTCCAAGTTGAACAAAACACCCAATAACTTTGATAACTCACCATCCCTAACTTATTTCCATCTCCCATCTACAACCCAACTAGGTAGATTAATAGTTTTTTTGTTCCTTGTACAACACCAATAGGCTATGGAATTATCCTAATTTAACTCAAGCCCATTAATGTGCAAGAATAACTCCAATAAATTGATAACATTTTGCATGTTACTCTCTTCACTTTTGATTGATAATGCTATGTCATCAAAATACAAAAATATTGTTTGTTGTTTTTAACCTCTAAGCAACGAAATGCCTAAATTACATCCACTAACTTCATTACCTCCTTGACCATGAAGTTGAGCACCTTTTTAACCAAGATGAATAAATAAGGTGCCAATTGGCAACCTTGCATGATTCCTTGCTCAATTTTGAAAGGTTTGCTTCCATTGAGACAAACAATTGTTTTAACATTGTTAAACAACATTTGAACCATATTGATGAATTTGTAATCCATTCCCATCCTTCCCAAAACAAGGAATAAAAATTACCAATTCATACTTAAATATTTGATTCATTTTGTGATTTAAATTATTTTTGGGGGGTCACAAATTACAATGTGTTGTAAAGGGGTTCATTAGTTCGTTGAAAATACCGTACCTCTCATTAATATTTGGCATTATTTAAATTCAATAAAACACTAACCTTTTGTTTCTCTTGTTATCTAACAACAATTGTCAAGAAAAATGTTTTCAAAGGTCTTTTGCAAATTGGAAGATTTCTTCCACTTTGTAGACCATCTTCTTGACCTATCCAACATTTCCTTATATTTCAACGATCTTTTTTATCCTTTAACAACATCAAATGTAATGCAACCTGATATAAACAAGAAAAAACATAAAACTTTTAAACCTACAAGAAAATGAAAAGAAATGGCAGGGAAAGGATACGTAAAATGGACTAAAATCATTTTGAAATGTTGGGGATAAAAGGCCAAAAAAACCCCCAATGTTTTACATAAAAGAAAAGGTAGCACTTTCAACCTTTCCATTTTTTTTTGATGCCCAACACTTAGGCCATTACCCCAATATGTAAACACTTAAAAGTGTGGAAAGGTTCAAAAGAACTACCTATTTCCTACAGAAAACAAGTCAACAAGCAAAAAGAAAATCTTTACCATTTCAAGTTAAATCCCTAACAATTGAACTCAACACCTCATGCACCAACAATGGATAGCTTGGATATTTGTCTTGTCAAGGCATTTTAACTTCAACATGCAACATTTATCTATTAAGGAAGCTAGTTTGTTGTTTTGTAAGTTTTTCATGTTGAAATCTCCCAATCCACATGCCCTCCAACATGTATGGAATAGCAAATTTAAGACCATGCATTACTAGCCATAACCCATGGAATGAATATTCTCATGATCAAGGTTTTAAAACCCTATTTTTGGGAATATACCTATGTTGAAAGGTAGAAGGACAAGACTTCATGTGCAAAGGTTTTTCAAGAATATTCTTCATGTTTGAAGGTATGATCATGAAGACCCTTGAACATTAATGGTGACTTGGGTTCAAGTCATAACATATATACATTGTTTATTGTTGTTAACCAATGTGTTTAAAACCAAAGTCAAGGTTATCAGTTGTTATCATATGCATTTTCAAATATTTTTGATGTTGTGCATTTCCATGAATTTGGTGTGGCAAGGATTTAAGCTCTAGATGATTTGAATTTTACAACCATGAATCAAAGTCACCATTAATCAATGACAACAAGATATTTGTGCCCTTCAAAACTATAAAATGACCAAATTTACTAGTCCTTCACCATGTGGCCCATATTCCTTTTTTTTTAATTGATTTTTTGGAATCCTTTATTGTAAATATTGATCCATGAATTATTCTAATAAACTAAATAGGTAAATATGGCCTTCATACATTATATGAGTCCAAAATATCAAGAATGCAATTCTTTCATTACTCTTTTCATGTCCTTAAAATATATTTTTGTTGTGTGACATTGCTAAACTTTTATATTTTAAGACAAAAAAGGACATAACTTTCTAGTCAAATATTTAATTTTCTTATGCCATTCATTTCATTTGAATGTAATCTTTAAAAAACCCCGAGGGGACACTAGTAAAAAAAAAGTAAAAAATATGAGTAAAAATATAAGGTGCAATATATTGGTTGTTGGGTAAAAATTATAGGTTAAATAGTAAAAATAGGGTAGTAATCTGTAATCAATTTATTCTAATAATTAATTTAATTATAATATAAAATATGTAATAATTTGTAATGGATTATAATTAATACATGGTGGCTTTAATATGTATATATTAGGAAATTAGATAATAATAATGTGATAAAAAATAAGTTGGATAATTATCTAATACTCCCCTTAAAAATGGTTGTTTAACACATGTAGATCCCAAACTTTACACTAAATGTCCCCTTGGGTAAAAAACACATGAAACTTGCTACAAAAAGGAAAAAAATTAAGTCCTTATAATACTTATGTAATTAGATATGTCCATATTTTTGCATGTGTGACAATCCTTTAGAGGTAACTTGATCTTGAATGTACTCGAACCACTAATAGTTGAAAATGATAATTCCTTTTTTAACCAAGTTGTATCAGTTGATGATGTAATTATCAACTTGAAAAATGAATTACAATTTTTTGGGGTTTATTTATGCAATCAACAAAAAATAAAATCCCTTGGTTTGTTGGGATGTTCATGCAACACAATTTCCACATGTATTTTTTGAATTCATCAAGTGAACTTGGAACTATAGGCTCACAAATTGAGATTAAGTGGATTTTTGGTGTGATCATGAATCTTCAACAATTAAAGTTAGGGATTGAGAATTTAAATCATTGAACATCTTCATTATGAAAAACTAATTTAAACGTTCAATGTTCAATGTCTTAGGCATGATTGGAACCACAATAAAATCTTACATTGTACTTATATGTATTTCATACGTGTTTTGCATGAGCAACATCTATGTTTACATAGATCAAACCTATGAAAAAACATAATTTACATGACTGGTAATACTAAATCCTAGCCCAAGAAGTTTGGGATGTATGAAACTTAAAAACATACATTGAGTTATTTAACATGTGAAACATTGTTATTTAACTATGATTGAGGCACACCAAAAATTCATTGAGGAAAAACTTTGTTTGGAAAGGTAGTTATGAGGTCAATTAACTTTGGCTAGATTGTGTTTCCATTCAAACTACATGCTACATTTTGTTTCAAATTTAGTCTACATAGATTGCACGCATTTGCAACTTTCTATTTTTTTTTCTTCTAAGGGAAGTTCCTTCCATTTTTTTCCAAATGACACATAAAAACATATAAGGTGCAACTTAATGAAGAAAAGTAAAATTTCTAATTCATTTTGATGTAAATAAGGTGCCAGGAATTGCATTATGAAAATGTATTTATAATATATGTAGAAAATTGTCAATTTTAATATAAAAAAATCTTAATATTCTATTACTTCATAGCATACAAAAAATTAACCCTTTATCTCACATGTTTCATGAAATATACAAAGAGTAACATCCCCAAGTTTTTTTTTACTATAATTTTTCTTTGTTGACTACTATTGGTGGTTGTGTAATTTGCAATGAAAGCTTATGAAGAGCTTCAATTTGGATCATGAACAATATTTGGAGAAGGGGTGGTAGTTCTAGCCATCTTCTATTTCATAGTTTAGTTTATAAGAACTACGAACACAAATGTGTTCAATAAATTGGGAGATGTTTATGTATGTGATGACAGATAAAAGGTTACAACTATTGCTCTTAAGAAAAAAGTGGAGTTGTTCTCTATCACAATTATGTTTCAAAGAATTACTAACTCACAAATGACCTCAAGAGGGTTTGTGAATTTGACAGAAGCTTGATGTGTTTGGGTTGTTTAATCAATGTACATTGTTTGAAGTTTGAATGTATTAAAGAGATATTTGATAAAGAAATTTTTGTTTTTTGATGAAAATGGGAACATGCAATCTTTTTAGTTTGTTTGGGGAAATGCATATTATGTTGTTAATATGTTTAAATCTAAGAATGTGATAAAAGGTTACAAGGTGTTGTAAAAATTGAAAAGTTACAAATCTGATTAAGAGTGTGACCATGTGTGAATGATTGTCATATTGTCTTGGTTTGATAAAAATATATCATAACCCTAGCCTTGGGCCAACAACCAAAGCTAGGACAAAGCAAAAAAAACACAAATTAAGAATAATTTAAAGAAAAAAAGGCTTAAAACATTGGGATAATGAAAAAACGCTACTTCTCAGACTTCTGATATGAACATCCACTTTGGGAATTGAAAATCTCATGATGTTTTGAATCTTTGGATCAAAAGTGCATAGGTAAACCTTATGCAAATCAAAAGTTCTTTACACCATTGGAAAGATCTTGAAGCATAAATATCAAAAGTGAACTTCCATTCTCAAAGTTATGACCAAAAGAAGGGTCAAAAGTCTCCTAAACATTAACATCTAGGAAACAAAGGTCAAATGACCTTTGATGGAAGCATGAAACACAATGTTGGGAAAATCTTATTCAAGGCTACAACTTTGTAATTGAAAGCTCTTCAATTTGAGTTCATATGAAAAAATTATGAACCCTCAAATTTGCAAGACTCACAACTTGAAATTTCAATGTAATCCCCATGGTGAATTCTATAATAAACTATAGGGAAGAGGTTGGTGGCCTCCTTCTAGGTTTGGGCCATGTGAGTGTATTGAATCTAATGGAAGTCCATAATCCAAAGTTGGTTCCATTTTCATTTATATTATCTACCTTGTGCACATGACTTGTCCATGAGGTGCTAATGAACTTATTCCATCATCCTAGTCCCCATCCCAAAGCTCCTACACACCTTTTTCCCCTAGTGTCAAGAATTAATGAATATGTTTTGAATTTTATTTTTTTTACCTTTTTTTATGTTACCCTTTAAGGGTTCATCTTTCAAACCTTTGAAAGAACTAAAAGGTGCATCAAAATGATTATGATTATTGCATAAATTAAAGTGTAAATCAAAGGACAAAAGAAGAAATAAAATGTTAATGCAAGAAATAGTTTTATACTATAAACATTTCCATAATTTGAAATGAATCAACTTGTGATTTATATTTGCTTTGATGCCTACCATGGCAAGAGGGTGTGCCAACTCAATTAAATGGGCGATGATAAAACCTCTATTATTTATAATTGTCATGCTTAAGGTTTACGGTTTAGCAAATACTTGTGATTTGAATGAACATCAATTATGGTTTCCATCATTTTTTTGCTTATGATGTTTATTTTAAGTGATAAACCTAAACTTGGACTACAACCCAACCTACTTTTTTTTTTAAACCCCTAAACCATTAAATTAAATCCCCTCCATGTTCTAGGGAAAACATGAAAAACCTTATTTGAATATTCTAGCAAAATGGAAAATTTCTTAACTTCTAACCCAAAAGTTCTTTAATTTTTATTTTTAAAAAGTGTATTGGGACCACAGGTTTGATTAAAATATCAATATCTACACAAGATTGATTCACAACAAGACAAAGGAAGAGTTATTGAATATTGTATAATTTTTCCATTGAAAATTTAACAAAATCAAAACTAATGTTTTTATGGAAATTAGGGTGAGTCCTTGGTATTATTAGAAAGCCTTTCATGAATGGGATTTCTTGACGGTGATTTTCTAATTTTTAGACCTAAGAAGTGTGAGATACCGAATAATTTTGGGTAATCTTTGTCAATTGTAACTCAACTAAGTTCCAACAACTCAATTTGAAAGAAGAAATTAGTTGAGTAATGACTTCACACTTGGACCAAATGGCATAGGCCACACTAGTAGTCTTTTAAGTGTAGTAGGTCAAAGTGCAAAGGTAAGGGGGCATTTTCAAAACAAGGGGGCTCCAATGATTTTCGTGAAAGAAGACCTCAAAGAAGTCAAGTTGGCCAAAGTGCACCAAAATCCCCCAAAGCACCATCCATTGGAAGCCCATTGTACTTTATTTTTACGAAAATCCTCCAATCTAGTTCTGAAAAATAAATTAGAACTAGCTTAGTTATGGTGTAAATGGAGCTAAGAATCCAGTTTCAAGTTTGATTCTTCAAAAAAAAAGTTCTAATTTCACTTATGGAAATTAGACCCAAATTTGGTTTAATTCTTAGTAACACAAACCAAAATCAAAATCAATGGTTAACTATATGGTAACCTTTGGTCAACCTCAATTCTAATCATTCTTGTTTTTTTCAAAGACATGTTTCTTGGTTCTAGTTCCAATTTCACACATTAATAGAACCTTGAATCTAATTTTAGGGATAAGAATCAGTCCTAGCTTTTATTCAATTTTTACCAGCTAGAACCGGAATTGATGGTTATGAGTTGTGACCTATCAAAGCTTGTGTTTGTCTAACATTAGTTCAAACTAACATTGGTTAGTTCAAAGAACCAATGGTTCTAATTCTTTAAATATTGTAGAATCAAAGAATTATCAATTTCAGTTCTTCGAAAAAACTTAATATTAAAGATTCACTAATCATGATTATTTCAAAAACTTCAAAAAACCAATGATTTTCATGAAATAATTGACAATTCTTGGGTGTAATCACAATCCAACTAACCAAAAAGGGCATAAAACCATAAAGAAAAATAGTCAAAATTTTGATAAATATTTATGTTTTACCATTTAAAGCCATGGCAATCATGGCAATTTTATTTTTTTTATTCATATGAATGTTAAGGAATTCAAACCCAAAATCCATTTGATGAAATTTTAAGTTTTAATTTAAGACCTCTAGAAGTGAACAAAAATGTCTTGGACAATAGTCAATTTTGCAAAGGATTATCAAAAGGACTCATATAATAAATCAAATTTGATGGCAAAAAAATCAGATGATAAAGACCTATTAACCACATTAAAAAAACATTAATACCTTAAGATACATGGAATTGTAAAACTTTAAAAATTCAAAAAACTTTCCAAAATTGATCCAAAAATTTTTAATTTCAAAAGTCCTTTACCATGCATAAATGGGGTAAAATGTACATGATGTTTTAAGAAAAGTTTTAGTTTATCATGCAATAAAACATAAAAATGTAAAAAAAGAAAAATTGGTTATGATTTGAAATTATTATCATTTTTAAAGACAAAACACTAAATTTACAAGGAATCGGGACACTTTCAAAAATTCATATTTATTCAAAAATGATGAAGAAAAAAACATGTCATGTACTTGGACAACTATAAAGATTTATTATAACAAGTTGCAAAAAAAAAATTGTTCCAAAATTCAATCATATGAAAAAGTTTTTTTCCACAAAAAGGACATGAAGTTTTTTTTTCCAATAATCTTCTTAGCTCATTTATCCTATTTGCACCCTCTTGGGTTGGTTCTTTTGTGACCCTCAATGATGTGGCTGCAAATAAGTTCTCAATGTGAACATTAAAGTTTAGGGTTTCATAATTCATGTTCTTATTTATGTTATAACTATGACAACTAAGTTGGTAGTCAATGTTTGTTTATGCAAATTAAACATCAGAACTTGAAGAGAGCATTGAAATAGTGGTGTTGTTTGTTGTTTATGTGTGATGCAAGGTTGATCTTATGCTAGAGGTGAATGGTTGAGGATGAATAAACATTCGTGGAGCTTCAATTGAGAAGGACAAGGGAAGATATAAAAGAAGGGCGATGTGGGGAATGGAGAAAAGTGGTCAACTCTTGAAGATTGAATTTCTTTTTTGAAAGTGATGTTTTGTTTGATAATTATTGTTTCCTTGTCTTCCAGTTTGCCAATGATTAGTTAGGGCAAAACATTATGTATTATAGAAGTGATATGAAAGGTTGGTGCCATGAAATGATGAATTTTTTAGGTGGTCTACGCTATAGCATACTAAGCATAAAGACAAATCTAGAATCGTGATCGTTGGAAAGAAAGACATTAGTGGAAAGAGCAACTTGGGATCTGGTCCTCTAGGATGGTTAGTATGAGAAATGTGTGATGGGTATCCTCAAGTCAAGACAAGAATTCATGTAGTTTAACACATTTGTTAATATGAAAACCTATACTAGCACTCAGGGCTTTACATAGAAATCTTGTTTATGTTTGTAGTGGTCTTGCTTAGACCTAATATTGTCCATCCACACCACTCATGCCATAGTCTTAAGCCAATAGATGGAAGGGATCATTGAACATTATTGCAATCATACTATCATAATGCAAAGAGAAAATTGTTGCATTGCATGTTAGTGATGGGGATTTAACAACTCATAAAATTAGTTGAACACTAAGAGTACTAATTCATGGCTAAACCTCAAAAATCTTTAAGGAATAGTTAGGCCATAGTCTGAAATTGAATAGTATAATAACTAAGTAGAGTAGCAGTTGATTAAATGTCATGATGAAGTTAATGGTTTTTGTAGAAATCTTTGGATTCAACATATCTGTAATGTATTGTAGCATAGGAATAGGAGCTGTAGGTTTTTGGTTTGTAAACTCATCATATCTGAATTTGTTGTTTAACAAAATTACAATTGTTAGTAAGATACAATAACCTTTTTCAAAGCTTAAAGCAATTTATTTTTATGGAATCTTCTTTTGGTATCAAAAGAATCGGTTGTATGGATATGACATTATCATATTAAGGTTCACATACTTAGGACATGACAAAGTCTATGGCTAGGTACCTTCACCATAATACAAAATGCCATCATCTAATGAGTATGAAATTGGGATGAATGATTTGACCCAGGAACTACATGAACAACAACTTGTCAATAGATTTTCCTATCCAAGAAGGAAAATTGGGCCTCAAATAGGAACATTACTCTTGCGCCTTTTGGGTTTTGGAATTGTAGTAATTATAAGCTTGAATGAATCCTGACAAAATGTAGGTTATTGATCTCACAATTGAACTAAATCGCAACAGATTTTACACCAAGGCTCAAGTTTGGTTTAAAATGTGCAATGGATTGGGAGGATGGGAGTCCACAGTAGCACTCTAAAGATATACCATTTTTCCTCATACCTTGCATAAAATATTAGCTTTTAATTTTGAAAGACAAAATAGAGTACCTAGGTTAGGAGACATTTGGGTTTTAGTGCTAGTCCTCTCAACAAATCATTTTCCTAGACTTTACATACTTGATAGGGAGGATTTGTTCCAATCAGGAGATCAGATCTTTAGGTTAGAACACAATGGCACAAGGTCTCGTTTGTTGTGTTGGAAAATATGGCATATAACAACAAAACTACTTCAACACCAAATCGAATCTTTAGATGAGTAGTTATTTTCCCTTACACCATCTGATTTCATTCCATTGGGTCCAATCAGGGAAGGTGATTAGTTTAAATGACTTACTTGAATAAATTTGATGATACAACAAATTCATGATTTCCTTAGGAGATTAAGCGTGGAGGGTATGATGATGAGATGAATCAAATAATAAGTTATGGAGTCTTTGATTTTGATGAAGTGGAATTTTCATGGGAACCACAAGCAGGCTCACTAATCCAGATAAATAACAAGGTTTACATCTTTGAAGATTTTTGGTTTTAATCCCTTTGAGGTAAAGGTTGGGAATATTGCCATCACCATTATTCATGTTGGTTTCTTTTCCAAAACAACAATATGGTTGAAGACCAAGGTAAGGTTTGATGGGTGGCAATGGGTCTTCATACAATCCAATGAATTTTGTTTATATTTCACCAATCCTTAGCCTTTTAACTCAACTTGAAAATAGAAGAATAATTAAGGAGAGGAATGTGTTTATTCCTCATATTGGAAACATCTTGATACCTATAGACACATATCTTGTGCACGATTTTACTTTCCTGAGTTGGATCACAAGATTCGAGTTGGGGATTGCATTATGAAAGTTTCATATTTTGGTAAGAATGCACATCTATTGTGTTAGAGTTATTATAAGGACTTGTTTGGCAAGCTAGGTTGGAGGTATGTAAGTTATAATGACACTAATTAGAGCATCAAGGTATATGGTAATTGTCACAACCCTAACCTTGGGCTTGCGACCAAAACAAAGGTTTGCAAGGGTGGGGGCCAAAAGGGAAACCCAAGAATCACATCTCATGCTCCGGGGAGTGTAGGAGAGTGTGAGGGAATGAACCCTCACACTCCCAAGTGAGCTCCCACTTTGGGAGTTGGAGTCCCAATGGACTCCCAAATCTTCAAAAAGCAATTGAAGGGGTCAAAACCCATTGGATTATGAAGTTCCTTATATCATTGGAAAGATCTTGGAACTTAGATGTTTAAAATGGGCTCACATGACCCATTTGGACACTTTAAACACGAGTTATGGCCAAAAGAAAGGTCAGGAGTCAAATTGCACATTCCCATCAACTAAAAGTCAGGAATCGCTTCAATTTCCTTGTGTGCAGGTGACATGCAACATATCATTGGAAAGCTCTCAATGAGGGCTACAACTTTGCTTTAAACATCATCTCAATCAAAAAAATTCACACAAAGTTATGGGCCCTCAAAATCGCAAGAGTCCCAACTTTGGGAATTTCGGGACTCCCATGGACAAAATGACATTTAGGTGCTGGTCCCATGGCCAGGCATAGAGTATACTATAAGGGGGAATGTGGTGGCTTCCCCCAAGTCCGGTCCATGCTAAGTCTTGTGAATCCATGTTTGCTCATTGTTTGTATGTGCACCAAAGTGCTCCAACTACGCACTAACCAACTTGTTGTTTAGTTTGTGCAAGTCCATGTTAGTGATTGAATTGCTTGTTAATCTTCCTAGTCCCATCCCGGAGCTCTAGCATGCCCTTCTACCCTTGAAGTGTTGTGAACCAAGAAATGTGCCCCAACTTTTTTTTTCATTGTCTTCACTTTTGGACTCGCAGTTGAATCCATCAAGGAGCTTGGGGGTGCGTCAATAATATAATATGGGGAGTCACTTCAAAAGGAGAAGCGAAAAAGAAAATAGAACCATTAGATCTACAACAAATTGCATTGCACTAACCAATTTTAGATTAAATTTGGAAATTGCAAAATGACTAGCCTATAGGGTATGGATGAATTATTATGGGGGCAAGACCATGAAGATGTCAATGACTAGGTAGAAAAACTTACAATGGTCATAGAAGTGTGAAATTTGAATGCAAACAAACTATTCAAATTTGCAAAGTTAAATTTAAGAGGGTAGACTAAGGAATGGTTTAGGAGGTTGAACCTAGCCCTAGTTGATTAGATTGAATTGCAAACTTTAATAGTACAAAAATATGGGGATGTTGATGTTGATGACATTTGAATGAAACTTGATGCCATCAAATAAGAACCCAAGGAAAGGGTCCAAAAATATTTTGAATATCTTGATAAGTTCTTTCAGAAGGGCAAGATACATTAGTAGAAATCTGTGATTTTGTAACCAACGAATTTGCGACTAGTTGCAACTATTTGACATTTACAACTACTATTGGTTATATCTACGACTACTGTTTGCATTTGAAGCCGCTTGCAACTACTCTATGACTAACTTACGACTAATGGATTATTTCATCCTTTCATTTGGATAACTTTCATTACAATTTCCATCCAAGAAAACCCCTCTACCTACCATTAGTTGCAAATGTCACCAAATGAGTCATAGCCCTATGAATATTCCAAATGTATTATACATATTTTAGGCATAAGGGGTCCACAATTGTGTATTGAATGTATTCTACTCATTATTATATGGGTACATACTAAGATGTACCCATATATTACTGGTTATGTATAA